>Ga0308165_1003250_pt1 | contig 17725 bp, 20 predicted proteins | sample PhyWR2_FD_201032 | JGI IMG/M metagenome (GOLD analysis project Ga0308165, IMG submission 201032) | Phyllosphere microbial communities from UC Gill Tract Community Farm, Albany, California, United States - DLSLW.R2 | ecosystem: Host-associated > Plants > Phyllosphere > Unclassified | place: USA...
TCGCAGTTTAACTGCCGAGTCGTCGCAAGATTCATAAAATAAAGGAAACGAGATGCAGGTCGGTATCGACATGGGTTCTGTTGCTGGAAGCGGTTCTGCCTCGGCAGCGGCGCTTGGTGGTGGCAAGCAAGCCATGCTTGATCTTGAAGAGCTTCTCGCAACCCGCCTTCTGGTGCAGGGCAATTCCGGGTCCGGCAAGTCGCATCTTCTGCGCCGCCTGCTTGAGCAGAGCGCGCAATGGGTACAGCAATGTATCATCGATCCTGAAGGCGATTTCGTAACGCTTGCCGATCTTCACGGCCACGTGGTTGTCGATGCTGCGCGTTCGGAAGCCGAACTCACCCGCATTGCAAGCCGTATTCGCCAGCATCGTGTTTCAGTTGTGCTGAACCTTGAAGGTCTGGACGTCGAGCAGCAGATGCGTGCCGCCGCAGCTTTCCTTGGCGGTTTGTTTGATGCCGAGCGTGATTACTGGTATCCGATGCTGGTTGTGGTCGATGAAGCGCAGCTTTTTGCACCTGCCGCTGCTGGTGAAGTGTCGGATGAAGCGCGCAAGCTCTCGCTTGGCGCTATGACAAACCTCATGTGTCGTGGTCGTAAGCGCGGCCTTGCCGGTGTTATTGCCACACAGCGTCTTGCAAAGCTTGCCAAGAATGTGGCTGCGGAAGCGTCGAACTTCCTGATGGGCCGCACGTTCCTTGATATTGATATGGCGCGCGCTTCCGATCTACTTGGGATGGAACGCAAGCAGGCGGAACAGTTCCGCGATCTGCAACGCGGTCATTTCATTGCGCTCGGACCTGCTTTGTCGCGCCGACCTCTGCCGATCAAGATTGGCAAAGTCGAAACTTCGGCGCGTTCATCGTCACCAAAGCTGATGCCGTTGCCGGATGCACCGGAAGATGCACGTGATCTGATTTTTACACCTGCACCGCAGGAAATCCGCACTGTGGTGCGTCGCACGCCGCCGCCACCTCCGGCACCATCAACGGCTGAAATTCTGGCACAGGTGGCAAAGCCCAAGCCGGAAGCGGAACCTGTCGAAGCGCCATTGTTCCCCGGAATAATCGAGGCGGAGCGCGATAGCCTGCTTGAAAAGGTGATGCGCGAGATCGTTGATGATCCTGAAGCTTCCTTCCGTTCAGTCGCAGTGCTTTATCAGGATTTTTTGGTGCGCTGCCGCATTCATCGTGTTCCGGGTGAACCTTTGGCGCTGCCTGCGTTCCGTCGGCGTCTTGCTGTCGCGCAAGCCAGCATTGAGAGCGATGTAGCAACTGGCGAGACATGGCAGAAGGCATTGGCTCTTTCTGAAAGCCTCACAGATGATGTTCAGGGTGTGTTTCTGATTGTCGCACAGGCGGCGGTAATAGGCGCGATTTGCCCATCGGATGCAGCACTTGCGCGCGCCTATGGCACACATTCTTTGAGCCGTGCCCGACGCTTGCTGACCTATTTTGAAGAGCGTGGCCTGTTGGTCGTGCGCAATGATTTCAAAGGCCTGCGTATTGTCAATTTCCCTGATCTTCAGTGCGAGACCGCTCCCGGCGATCCCAATGCACCGGATGATCAGGCGGATGAAGCGACAGCTGCGGAGTAAAGCACTTCTGTGCAAACTGTCATGAACCTGTAATGATCCTCGGCAACTGCTGGGAGGATTTTACAGAGAGCAAGAATGACAACAGAGCCGCAGCCTGATTTCAGAGAATTGTTTGTCACTTTTGGCAAAATCGGGCTTCTGTCGTTCGGCGGGCCCGCTGCGCAGATTGCTATGCTGCAACGTGTTCTCGTCGATGAAAAGCGCTGGATGGATCAGGAGCGACTGATCCATGCGCTGAACTTTTGCATGCTATTGCCCGGGCCGGAAGCCATGCAGCTTGCGACCTATGCAGGCTGGGCGGTTAAAGGCTGGCGCGGTGGGTTGCTGGCTGGGCTGTTGTTTGTTCTGCCGGGTGCTGTGGTCATGCTGGCTTTGTCAGCACTTTATGTTGCCTTCGGCCATGTCGACATTGTTGCAGGGCTCTTGTTCGGCCTCAAAGCGGCGGTGCTAGCGATTGTGTTTGAAGCACTTTACCGGATGGCTAAGCGCACGCTGGCTTCCGGCTTTTCCTATGCGGTGGCAATTGCCGCTTTTGTGGCGATTGCATTTCTGAAGCTGCCCTTTCCGATTGTCGTGATACTGGCAGCGCTCGCAGGCGGTTTGCGCCATTGGGTTAAGGGTGGCAGCGCTTTTAACAGTGTTTCGCAAGCTGCACCCAATGCTTTGCGCGAGTTTTCATTGCAAAGCCTGATATGGGGTGGATTGTGGCTGGTGCCATTGATCACGCTTTATATGGTTTTTGGCGGCACGCATGTGTTCACAGCAGAAGCCGCATTTTTCTCAAAGCTGGCTGCTGTGACCTTTGGCGGTGCCTATGCAGCGCTTTCCTATACCGCGCAGCAAGCGGTGGATCATTTTGGCTGGATGCAGCCCGGCGAGATGCTGACCGGGCTGGGGCTTGCGGAAACCACTCCGGGGCCATTGATCCTCGTGTTGGTGTTTGTCGGCTTTGTGGGCGCTGCCAACCTGTCTGGTCTGCCTCCGCTTGTCGGGGGCTTGTTCGGAGGGCTGATTGCGCTCTGGTTTACCTTTGTGCCGTGTTTTCTTTGGATACTCGCCGGTGCGCCGTTTGTGGAGCGTCTGCGTCAGCTGCGCTGGCTATCTGCCATGCTTGGCGGGATCACGGCTGCAGTTGTGGGCGTGATTGCCAATCTGGCACTTTGGTTCTCGCTGCATGTGTTGTTCGGCAAAGTGGTTGATCACCAAATCGATGTTTTCAGCCTGCCGTTGCCAGATGTCAGCACAATAGACAATGCCGCCGTCCTGATCGCAGGCGCAGCGGCATTATTGCTTATCGTCTTGAAGCTCAACATGCCGCTGGTGCTATTGCTTGCGGCATGTCTGGGCATTTTCATCAGACTTGTCTTTTAATTATGACGCGCATCTTGCCCGAAAACCGGTTCCTACTTTTCGGGATGCGCTCTTAATCGAACAGGCTTGAAACCGACTCTTCAGCGGCGGTGCGTGCAATCGCTTCGCCGATCAGACCGGAAATCGGCAGGACGCGAATATTATGCGCATCGTTAATCGCGGTCGTTGGTTGGATCGAATCCGTGATGACCAGTTCTTTCAGCTTTGACGAAGCGATACGGGCAACAGCGCCGCCAGACAAAACACCGTGCGTGATGTATGCAGTAACGCTCTTCGCGCCCTTGGCAAGCAGAGCCTCTGCCGCATTGCAGAGCGTGCCGCCGGAATCAACGATGTCGTCGAACAGCAGGCAATCTTTGCCGGTAACGTCACCAATAACGTTCATGACTTCTGATTCACCTGGACGCTCACGACGCTTATCAACGATTGCGAGCTGTGCATCGATGCGCTTTGCGAGCGAACGGGCACGAACAACACCGCCAACGTCTGGCGAAACAACCATGCAATTGCCAGTGGCGTAATTGGCTTTCACATCGCGTGCGATAACCGGAACCGCATAGAGGTTGTCGGTTGGAATGTCGAAGAAGCCCTGGATCTGACCTGCGTGCAGATCAAGCGTCAGAACGCGGTTTGCACCGGCTTCGGTGATGAGGTTGGCAACCAGCTTTGCCGAGATTGGCGTGCGTGGGCCTGGCTTACGATCCTGACGCGCATAGCCGAAGTAAGGCAGAACGGCAGTGATGCGGCGTGCTGATGAACGACGGAAGGCGTCGATCATGATCAGCAGTTCCATCAGATTGTCGTTTGCTGGGTAGGAGGTCGATTGCAAAACGAATACGTCTTCGCCGCGCACGTTTTCCTGAATCTCTACGAAGATTTCCTGATCAGCGAAGCGGCGCACTGTGGCCTTGCCAAGCGGAATGTCGAGATGTTTAGCAACGGATTCAGCAAGAACCCGGTTGGAATTGCCTGCGAAAAGTTTCATTCTTTTTGCCTCTGAAGCCGGAGCAGTTTCGTTCTGTCGCAAAAAGTCCGTGAAACGGACGTGATCTCTGATTTCAAGCGAAACGGAAACAGGTCCAGCTTCGCTTTGTCATCCTTTAAAAACTTTAAAGCCGCGTACTCTTTCACAAAGTGTCAAGTGCCGCAGCTTTCAAGGTTTTCTCGAATGAGCGGCCTATTGCAAAGAGTCACCGTCATTGCAAGTCCTGTGAGGTCACAATTGCAGTAAAAAGCCTTCTCGAAGTGCTTTCCCACAGGCGGGCACCGTTGATTCAGCAAAAGATTTCAGTCTTTTGCCGCATAACTGATTTTTCATGCGCGATTTGCCGCAAGCCAGCTCGAATATTCCTGCATGGTCTTATCGGCGATGGATTGCATAGCAGAGGGGGGCACAACGCTCCATGAGTCTGCTGCTGCGCCCGGCACTTTTTCCTGTCCCTGAATACGATGCAGACGGTTGCCAGAGGCATCCATAACGTCCCAGACATAGAGAATAGTGGTCTGGTTGTCTTCGGAGAGAACCGAGAAATAGCCCTTCATGACATAGGCCGCATCGGCTCCGCCATTGCCTGCAAGCTCAACACCTTTGGCGCGAGCATCGTCATTGATGCGGTGGGTGAGGGGCGTCACGACATTGACCGGCGCGCCGATGATTGGCGCAATGTAAAGCTTGCCTGGCTTCAGAGATGCCGTGCGTGCCGGTGGTGTGGCGGGTGTTGTTGCTGCTGGCTGGGCAGGTGTTGGCGTCGTTGTATTTTGGGTGGTTTGTGCGGGTTGCTGATTGGAACCCTGCACATTCAATGCGGATTCCGTGCTGTTGCACGCGGTTAGAAGTCCTGTCAGCAACAGCAATGTTGAAAGATGAGCCTTGTTCATGTTCAGCTTCATTCTCCAGTAAGCGCAGACCACTCCTGCACTATGAATGGAGTTTATCGCTCATCCCAGCTCACTTGACAATCACGTCAAGCGAATGCCGCGAAAGCGGTACTGCTGCGCCATTGGTGGTGAGATAAGTCTGGCCCAAAGTCATGGCGGTTTGCGTGTCTGAATCCATAATGATCATATGGGCAAACAGCGTCATATCCGGCTGGATGCTTTCAGGATTGCCCGAATAAAACATTTGCGGGTCCATCCATGATGGCGCGAAACGAGCACCCACAGAGTAGCCACAGGCATTCAGGCGATGGCGGGTGAGGCCGTGCGCTTCCATGATGCGAGAATGCGCGTCAAACACATTGCCAAAGGTGGAAGCCGGTGTCATGGCTTGTTCGACGGCTTCCAGCGCTTCGCGTGCTGCATTGTAAAGTTGATGGTGCTCTGGTTTCGGCTCGCCGATAATGACTGTGCGCATCATGGGCGCATGGTAGTGGCGGAAAACGCCGGACCATTCGAGCGTCAGCTGGTCATTGGCGGAAAGTGTCCGGCGACCGGATTTATAGCGGCACAGAAGGGCGTCCGCACCGGAGCCGATGATATATTCATTGGCTGGATAGTCGCCATCACCTGCAAAATTGGCGCTCATCATGGCGGCCAGAATGTCAGCTTCGCTGGCACCGGCTTTGGTAAGTTTTAAGGCTGCATCCAGTGCATCATCGCTCAGTTCTGCTGCGCGTTTAACGAGGGCGATTTCAGCCGGACTTTTCAGCAGGCGCAGACGATCCACCATGCCAGAGGCATCGTAGAGTTTAGCAAAGCTCTGCAACTGTTCATCAAGCTTGCGAGCATTGGCTCCTGTCAGACCATGTGTCTGATATTCAATACCGATACGTGTGCCGAGCAGGTCAAGCTCTGTGAGAATATTGCGCAGATCGATGGCCGGGTTGGCATTGTCGCGATCCGTCCATACCACGATATTCTCGATGTTGGATGTGTGACGCGCTTGTCTCAGATCGGCAGAACGCGTCATCAAAACGGTAGAACCATCGGCTTTAACCACGAGACACTGGAAAAAACAGAAGCCAAATGTGTCGTAGCCGGTCAGCCAGTACATGCTTTCCTGCGCAAACAGCAGGATTGCGTCCAGCTTTTCTTCTTCCATCTTCAGGATCAGGCGGTCGCGACGTGCGGCGAATTCTTCCGGCTCGAAGTGAAGGGCCATGCAGATCTCCTAATCGTTGACAATGGCGATTGCCGCAATCTGGCGACCGTAATCCGGCTCAGAGCGATGCGTCGTGCGCCGGTAGGAATAAAACTGGTCTTCATCGGCATAGGTGCACTGACGTAAAGCATCTGCTTTAACGCCAGCAGCAGTCAGGCGGTCGGTGATAAAGGTCCAGAGATCGAACAGCTTGTGGTCTTCCTTGACGGAAGGCTGAAAATATTTGGCAAAAGATGCGTCTTTGCCGGTGAATTCAGAATAAAATTCCGGTCCGACTTCATAATTGTCAGGGCCGATTGTCGGCCCAAGCACAGCGATAATGTTCTCGCGTCTCGCGCCAAGTTCAATCATAGCTTCAATGGTGTTTTCGAGAACGCCGGTGAAAGCGCCGCGCCAGCCAGCATGGGCGGAGCCGATAACACCTGCTTCATGATCGGCAAACAGAACCGGGCCGCAATCTGCCGACAAAGCGCCAAGTGCAATGCCCGGGATATTGGTCACCATGGCATCTGCCTTGGGGCGCGGAGTGCTTAATGGTTGGGTCACATAAACCACATCAGGCGAGTGCACCTGATGCACTGTCATCAGGTGATCGGATGCAACGCCAAGCGTCTCAGCTACACGGCGACGATTCTCGGTGACCAGTTCCGGCACGTCATTTGAGCCGCTGCCGACATTCAGACCCGCATAGATGCCGTCTGATACGCCGCCTTTGCGGGTGAAAAAACCATGCGCAATGCGCTTGCCGTTTGTTCCGGCAGGGCCATCCAGCAGAGGGGAGCGAAGCGGTTGCGGCTTATCGGTCATGGATTTTCTCTTTTCAAAACGGCTGGATGGTGGGGGAGGCTGGTTTGCTTGTCAATCGCAGCTTTTTGACGGTTGCCTTTGTTAGGCCTTATCGAATGGAAATATGGTTGTCTCTGGATCGCTGATGGCGAGCACTTTGAACAGGGTTCCCATCTGATCGGGTGATGCCAGTCGCTCGACATCTTCGCGAATTTTATTTTGTAAAACTTCGTCACGTCCAGCGCCCAAACGACCCGCACGGTCGATGAGGCCCATAGCAAGCAGAAAATCGCCTTGCGTAATGGTTGCGGTTTTGCAGCCGCGATTGCGCGCGGTTTTTTCTAGCATGTTGAAATCGACATGGCTGGTCAGGTCCGCTTCTCCGGGGTGCGCGAAGACGTCATCATAGGCATGTTTCAGCATGGCTTGCAGCGTGTCGCCAAAGCCTGATTGTAGGTGGCCGTAATCGATGGATAGGGCTGCACCACGCGTCGCGGTAATGCGCTGCGCAATTTCCTGCATCAGTGCTGTGCGGGCAGGGGCGGCTTCAAAGATTGTGCCTTCAGGCGTTGCTTGATGACCTTCGGGCAGTAGTGCCGCATCAATGCCAGCAGCGCCGCTTACAAACTGAAACTCATTCTGTTCATCAAGCGCGATCAATCGTTCCACAAAGCGGCCATTGGCTTTCACGAATTGCCTGAAAGGGATTGCGTCGAACAGTTCGTTGGAAACGAGGATCAGTGGCCCGTTTGGAATATCGGCGAAGCGCTCGAACCATTCGATGGAAGCATGAAGAGGCGCGAGCTTTTCTTTTTGTTTTTCTATCAGACGTGGACTGGTTTCGACCATGGCAACACGAACAGACGATGCCATTTGCGGCGCAAGCTTTGTAATCGTGCGCAGCATGTCGCTCATCAATGTGCCGCGACCGGGGCCGATTTCGCAGAGGACGGCATCGGTTGGGCGTCCGAGACCGTCCCAGACGCCGACGCACCATATCCCAATCAGTTCGCCGAACATCTGGCTCACTTCCGGGGCCGTGATGAAATCACCGTCGCGCCCGAAGGGTTCGCGCGTCGTGTAATAGCCTTGTTCTCGGTCGCCAAGGCACGCGGCCATATAGTCGGCGACGCTGATCGGCCCTGTGGTGCCGATCAGTCGTTTCAGCCGGTCTTTGAGGGTTGCATCAGGCATGTTTTGCTGCTGCGCGATTGGCGCGCCACATGGCCCAAAGTCCGATGATGACCATTGGCAGCGACAGGATCATGCCCATAGTGAGCCATCCACCGAACAAATAGCCAAGCTGTGCATCGGGTTCGCGGAAAAACTCAACGACAATGCGGCTGAGGCCATAGCCCAGAACAAACGTGCCCGCGATAAAGCCCGGCGCTTTTAGCTTCTTGCCGACCCATACCAGCAGGAGCAGAACGAAGAATAGAACAAAGCCTTCGAGGAACGCTTCATAGAGCTGGCTTGGATGACGTGGCAGGCCACCACCATTTGGAAAGCGGACTGCCCATGCCACGTCACTGACGCGGCCCCAGAGTTCATCATTGATGAAGTTCGCAACGCGCACGACGCCAAGGCCGACGGGAACGCCCGCGGCGACTGTATCGAACATGCTCCAGACTTTGATCCCACGTGAGCGCGCAAACCAGATCATGGCGATCGTGGTGCCTAAGATGCCGCCGTGGAACGACATGCCGCCGTCCCAGACAGCTGGAATGGCCAGCGGATTGGAGAAGTAATAAGCGGGATTGTAGAAAAGTACATAGCCAAGACGGCCACCGATCACCACGCCGAGCGCTGCCCAAATGACAAAGTCATCCAGCGCTTCTGCCTTCATCGGGGGCAGGTTGTTGGCCCAGAGGCGATGGTTACGAAGCAGCTTCTTGCCATACCACCATGCGAACATGATGCCGATGACATAGCCCAGCCCATACCAGTGCACGGCAAACGGGCCGATCGAAAAGATTATCGGATCGATATTCGGAAAGGCGAGGCCAGAGGCAGACTGCAAAGTCTCCATAATTCAATAACTCCATTTTCCGGCGGACCATGCGCGACGATATCTGAGTGGTCAAGTCATCACGTTTATACAGCTTCACTTGCATCAGAACCGAGACGGCCCTATTTCAAATTGAGGTTTTCAACAAGACCGTATCGAAATAGGGAATAAAGCTATGACCAGCGGATCGAACCGGGTTCTCGATGAACTCGCAAAGCTTGTGACGGATGCGGCAGGCGCTGCGCAAGGTGTGCGCCGCGAAGTCGAGACTGCTTTGCGCTCGCAGAGCGAACGCGTGCTCAACACGCTTGATGTTGTGCAGCGCGAAGACTTCGAAGCAGTGCGTGAAATGGCGATCAAAGCACGCGCCGAAAACGCCGCTCTGCTTGTCAAAATCGAAGCACTTGAAGCGCGTCTTGCTAAATTTGAAGTTGATTCGACTGCGAAAACGGCAAAAACCTCTGCGGCAGCAGCGAAATCCAAAGATAATTCATAATTTTTTATTAACAGGCTGCAAGTGCCAAAAACCCTTGTCTTAGAGTCGCTTAAGGCAGGGGTTCCGACCTGTCCTTCTCATATTTCCACATGCTTTAATGCCTCTTTCGACAAAAGGGGCTAGCGTTCAGATTCAGCATCAATAGACTGAAAACACTACATGATTCGTAATGTGGTCATGTAGGCAGCGGCGAGGGGCTGTAGTTTTAGTTTTCGCGTCTTCAGGCTGCTTTCCAGTATCAGTTGCGTATGTGCGTGTGCCATTGAGGCGTTGCATGTTTTTAAGCATGTCGATTCCTCGACCGATCAATTCGTGTCTTTTTTCTGCACTTGGTCTTGTGCGGGGCGAGGCGCGGGCGAGCAGTGACTTGCGCGCCGGGAATTTGGAAGTGCCTTTCGAGGCGCTTCGCAGAACAGGAAACGGACATGAGCCTTCTTGAGCTTGAATTTGCACGCGACGCGCATCCGGTGGATGTGATTGAGCACGTTGCGAATTCAAACGACTGGACGTTCGAGCGGACTGGCGACGACGAAATTGCAATTTCGGTAGCGGGTAACTGGACTGACTACCATATCTCGTTCTCCTGGATGGAGGACTTTGAAGCGCTGCATCTGGCCTGTGCTTTTGACATCAAGGTTGCTGAACCTCGCGTGAATGAAGTGATGCGGTTGCTGTCGCTCATCAATGAAAAGCTTCTGATGGGCCATTTTGATCTTTGGCAGCAGGAAGGCGCGATTATGTATCGTCAATCGCTCCTGCTTGCAGGTGGTGCAGAGCCGACAAGCCGTCAGGTTGAAGTGTTGCTTTCTGCGGCACTGGAAGCATGCGAAACCTATTTTCAGGCGTTTCAGTTTGTCGTCTGGTCTGGTGTAAGTGCGCGTGAATCGCTGGAAAGCGTTCTGTTTGAAACCGTCGGACGCGCATGATGAGTTTTGATCCCGGCATAGTTGCCGGGATTTTTTAAGTGGGGATGGCAGCTATGAGCGGAACTGAAACGATTACTTGGGCCGATTTCGAGCAGGTCAATATTCGTACCGGAACAATCGTTGAAGCCGTTCCATTTCCTGAAGCTCGTAAGCCAGCTTTCAAGCTGAAGATCGATTTTGGTGACAAGATCGGTATTAAGAAGTCGTCTGCGCAAATTACCAAGCACTATCAGCCGGAAGATCTGATCGGTCGTCAAATTATGGCTGTGGTCAATTTTCCGCCGCGCCAGATCGGACCGTTTATGTCCGAAGTGCTCACACTTGGCTTCCCCGATGAAAATGGCGAGGTCGTTCTCGCTGCAATTGATAAAAAAGTTCAAGACGGCGTCAAATTATTCTGATCTGTTAGGTGCAGTCTCAACGCACTTAACGTCATTGGAATATGCAGATGCAGGGAACGATTGTGGTCGCTATCGGCGGGGCGCTTGGAAGCGTGTTGCGCTATTGGTTTTCGCTCTGGCTGGCACCGATTAGCCGTGATCTGCCTTGGAGTACTATTGTCGTCAACATCATTGGCTCGTTTGCCATCGCATTTTTCGGTGCAATGACGATTGCTTCCAGCCGCTTTGAATTGCCAGAAATCTGGCGCGTGGCTTTCCTCGTCGGCGTTTGTGGTGGCTTCACCACCTTTTCCTCATTCAGTATGCAAACCGTTGATTTGCTGCGTTCGGGAATGCCCGGACGTGCGCTTTTAAACGTAGCCATTTCATTGGCTGCATGTTTTGCAGCAACAGCGCTTGGCTATGTCGTGGCACAGGCACTAAACAAAGTTTAACTCTTTTTTGCCGCGCATCTTATCCGAAATAGGCTCCCCAGCTTTTCGGGATGCGCTAGGCCGGAATCCGAATAATCGCTCTCAGGCCACCCTTGGGGGCGTTTTCCAGCTCAATGTCGCCGCCATGGCTTCTCGCAATGTCGCGTGCGATAGCGAGGCCAAGCCCGCCTGTGCCGCCTGAATCCTGCGTGCGCGCTTCATCAAGGCGCACAAAGGGTTTGAATACGTCTTCGCGGCGGTCTTCCGGAATGCCGGGGCCGTCATCGTCAACGACTATTTTCAGCCAGCCATCATCATGCGTGACGGCGAGTTCAACATTTTGCGCGTGGCGGAAGGCGTTGGAGACCAGATTGCTGACAAGGCGCGAAAAGGCATTGGGACGCACATTGACTTCGCTGTCGCCCTCAATTGAATATTGGAAACCGCGCTCGCGCAGTCGCGCTTCATTGGCGAGCTTATCGCAGAGCAGACGGACGTCATAAGTCGCTGCTTCTTCCGATCCTTCACCACGCGCAAAGGCCAGATAGCCCTCGAGCATGGTCTGCATGTCGGCAATATCCTGATTAAGCGGCTCGGTATCGATGGCATTATCGGTCAGCGCCAATTGCAGCTTAAAGCGAGTCAGAATGGTTCGCAGATCGTGGCTGACGCCTGAAAGCATGGCGGTACGCTGTTCGATCTGTCGTTCAATGCGTGAGCGCATTTGAATGAAGGCTATACCCGCGCGGCGAACTTCTTCCGCGCCATGCGGGCGGAAACCTTCCGGCATGGGCCGGCCCTTACCAAAGCTCTCCGCGGCTTGTGAAAGCTGCTGGATCGGTTTGATTTGATTGCGCAGAAAAGCGATAGAGATAATTAGCAACACAAGAGCGGTGCCGATCATCCATGTCAGGAAGATGCCGGTATTGGATGCATAGGCCTGACTGCGGCGAGCAAAGACGCGCAGCACCTTGTCTTCAAGCTTGATGCGGATTTCGATCAAATCGGAATCGCCAACCGTATCCACCCAAAACGGACGATTGATCTGGCGGGTGATTTCCTCACTCAGGAAGTAATCGAGAATGGCGAAGAAAGGCTTCGGCCCCGGCGGTGGCAGCGGGTCCGGTGGCAGGATCGAGATATTAAGTCCCAGACGCTGCTGCGAAATACGGATGAGATTGTCGTAGCCGGGTTCCTGCGGATAGGTTTCCAGCGTGTCGATGATCGCAGAAATATCGCGCACAACGGCGGTTGAGAGCCGCTCCGTCACCATCTGCCAATGACGTTCCATAAACACATAGGCAATGATTGCCTGGAGCAACACCATCGGTGCGATAATGATGATCAGCGAGCGCGCATAAAGCCCTTTGGGCATACGGCGCGCAAACCAACGCGATAGGGTTTTCCAGAGGGACGTCATCGTCTCAGAATACTCCAGACGCTTCTGCTAATTTATGTTTTCGGTCACGCTCTGAAATTTGCGACGCTCCGCTCTATTCGATGCTCAGCTTGTAGCCGATGCCGCGAACGGTTTGCAGCCAGACCGGATTTGCCGGATCTTGCTCGATCTTGCGACGCAGACGGTTGATTTGAACGTCAATGGTACGCTCGCCGACATCCCCATCTGTTCCCGTCAGTTCATGACGCGGAATAGTATCGCCAGCGCGTTCAGCGAAAATTGCCATAATGTCCTGTTCGCGATCCGTCAGCTTGATTGTCTCGCTGCCCTTCTTCAATTCGCGACGCGGTATGAAGAACGTGTATGGACCAAAAACGATCTGCTCGATCTTTGGTTGCGCTGGAGCTGCTCCGCGACGCAGAATATTATTGATACGCAGGATCAGCTCGCGCGGATCAAATGGCTTTGGCAGATAGTCATCCGCACCTGCGGACAGACCATCAATGCGGCTATCTGTTTCTGACAAAGCCGTCAGCATCAGGATTGGCACGCTCTTTTGTTCACGAAGCGAACGGGTCAGCGAGACGCCGGTTTCTCCCGGCATCATCACATCAAGGATCAGCAGATCGAAATCGATGCCTTCGAGCTTGCGGCGCGCTTCAGCAGCGCTGGCTGCCATGGTGACCCGGAAGCCACTTGTCGTCAGATATTGCGACAGAAGGCTACGAATGCGGGTGTCATCATCGACAACAAGAAGATGAGGCGCGTCGTCTGAAAGGTTCTTTTCTTCTAGAGCCATGGCGTCGTTAGATCCCATCCTTTTCCACGTCTCCCTACGCGTTTAATCGTGCGGGCGTGGCAATAATTCCAAGCATCTTGTATCAGGTGAACCAGTTTTGGTTTTCCTGACAGAATATGCCGACATGCTACATCTTAACGACAGGAAAGTGGCGCGTCTATGTGAGCGTTTCCACAGCTGCTTCGGCTGCTGCAAAGTCATCAATCTGAACACGCCGTTCAGGATTGACCATGTTGTAAAGAAAGCGCTCAATTACTTTCCGGTCGTCAGGCTGACTTCCCTCCAATGCCCGCGCGATACGGCGCGACTGTGGCAGAGTGATCGAGAGAGCAAGCTGTCGGCCACTTTTCGTTGGATAAAGTTTACGATGACGGCGATCGTCTAGGCCTGTTTCCTGAACGACATGGCCTGTATCAATGAGTTGCTTGAGAACGCGTGACAGGCTTTGTTTGGTAATACGCAGCACATCCAGAAGCTCTGCGACCGTCATGCCGGGCTTACGATTGATAAAATACAGCACACGGTGATGGGCGCGGCCAAATCCGATCTTTTCAAGGATCAGGTCCGGATCGGCAGTGAAATCGCGATAAGAGAAGAACAGCAGTTCAATGACGTTGAGATCGTCAGCCTCCCGACACGTCAGAGGATCGCTGATATAGTTCACGTCGTTGGTCGAATTCACATCTAGGCTCCATCCTGTTGCGATAAATATGTCAGCATTGTTGACATAACTCAATCGCCAAGATAATTTTTGGTAAGTGCAGGCCGGTTTTTTTGGAATAAAGTTTGCGCTGGGGCATGTTGGAGGAGAGATAATTACGCGGTTTGCTGTGACATACTGTCCAATAAGGACGGTAATGCATAATAGCGAGCGTTATTTTCCGTAATTACCGGAAATATCTTTGTTTTACATGCTTTGTATGGCTGATTTTAGCACAATTGTTTGCGCGGAAATCAGTGTACCTGATCGTAAAATACCATTGTACTAAAAGAAAAACACGACTTGCTTGGCAGTTAATCGATTTAACTGACAGAATTTGACTAGGGAAAGGCCCAATTGGGCCAAACGGGCTGACAGGAAAACAAAGCCCAACTTTGAGGATGCTAAAATGGCTGCGATTCCATTCGATCAACGCGACGGATTTATCTGGCAGGACGGCGAATTTGTCGCCTGGAAGGATGCAAAGGTGCATGTGCTGACCCATGGTCTGCATTATGCGAGTGCAGTGTTTGAAGGTGAGCGCGCTTATGGCGGCGAGATTTTCAAGCTGACAGAGCACACTGAGCGTCTGCATGAATCGGCTCGAATTCTTGGTTTTGAGATTCCTTACAGTGTTGAAGAAATCGACAATGCCTGCCGTGAACTGCTGAAAAAGCAGGGCTTTGAAGATGCTTATGTACGGCCGATTGCATGGCGCGGCTCGGAGTCGCTCGGCGTTTCCGCACAGAACAATCGAATTCATCTGGCAATCGCGATCTGGCAGTGGCCAAGCTATTTCTCGCCTGAAGAAAAGATGAAGGGCATTCGCCTCGATATCGCAGAATATTGCCGTCCAGACCCACGCACAGCGCCTTCGCGCTCCAAGGCTGCTGGTCTTTACATGATCTGCACTATTTCAAAGCATGCAGCCGAAGCCAAAGGCTATGCCGATGCGCTGATGCTCGACTGGCGCGGTCAGGTGGCAGAAGCTACGGGTGCCAATGTCTTTTTCGTGAAAGACGGCGCTTTGCATACGCCGAAGCCTGATTGCTTCCTCGACGGTATTACGCGCCGCACGATCATTGATCTGGCCAAACGTCGTGGTCTCGAAGTTGTCGAGCGTGTCATCATGCCAGAAGAACTGGCAGATTTCAGCGAATGCTTCCTGTGTGGTACGGCTGCGGAAGTGACGCCGGTTTCCGAAATTGGCAAATATCACTTTACGCCCGGTGAAATTACGAGCTTGCTTATGCAGGACTATGTAAATGAAGTTCAGCCGAAGCGAATAGCGGCAGAATAACATTGTTTTAAACAGAAAAAGCGGCTTTTAGAGCCGCTTTTTTGTTATTTGGATGCTTATTGTTTGACATTGGCAAGTTTCAGTTCAAGATTCTGCCAGTCGGACTCGCGTTATTCCGGCATTTAACTCAGATGGGGTGACGATTATGGAATCTCTACTGCCTATCATTCTTCAGCTTGTTTCGGGTGCGGTCGGTGGCAATATTGCCGGGGCCGTTAAAAACCTGAGCCTCGGTACTGCTGGCAATACTGTCGCCGGTGGTATTGGTGGTGTCATTCTTGGTCAGCTTCTGCCGATGTTATCCGGCGGCGGTCTGGATTCTGTTCTTAATGGTGTGATTGGTCAGGTAGCGGGTGGTGGTGTGGGCGGTCTCGTTCTCACGGCAATCGTCGGTCTGATCAAAAACTCGCTGGCAAGCAAAGCCTAACTGAATAACGCGGTTGTGGGGACAACAACCGATTAATTCCTGTGAGAGGGGAAACGGGCGGCTTTGGTCGCCCGTTTTATTTTTGCCTTTGAAAGCGTGATCAGCTGCATTATCTCATGAGCGACGGTAATTTTTGAACATGCTGACTGAATGGAGTTTTGGATGGGACAATTGCAGGCAATCATCGTTCCGGTGACGCCATTTCAGCAGAACTGCACGATCCTTTTCGACGGTGAAACCAAAAAGGGCGTTGTGATTGATCCGGGCGGCGATCTTGAGCGCATTAAAGAAGCCATCGCATCGCAGGATGTCAAAGTCGAAGCGATCTGGATTACGCATGGACATATTGATCATGCGGGCGGCGCATCAGAATTGAGAGATGAACTGGGTGTCGATGTTATCGGCCCGCACAAAGACGATGCGTTTTTACTCGATAATCTTGTGACGACAGGCCTGAAATATGGACTGACGGAAGGCGTACGGAACATTACGCCGGATCGTTGGTTGGAGGAGGGTGATAAAGTCACCGTTGCTGGTCATGTGTTTGACGTTCTGCATTGTCCGGGCCACGCGCCGGGTCACGTTGTCTTCTACAATCCAGAAGCGCATTTTGCGATTGTTGGCGATGTACTGTTTAACGGATCAATCGGTCGTACCGATTTGCCGGGTGGCGATCATGCTGCACTCATTCGTTCGATCAAAGAGAAACTTCTGCCGCTCGGCGACGATATTGGCTTCCTGTGCGGTCATGGCACGGGTGGGCGGTTGGGTGAAGAGCGCCGCAACAATCCGTTTCTAAATGATATTGGATATGCCTGATCTACTTGAGTTATGAAAAAAGCCGCCTTTTGAGGCGGCTTTTTTGTTTCGTGTATCCGATTAGTTTGCGGAACAGAAATGATCCCGGCCATCATAGCCGCGATAGGTTCCGGTATTGGCATTGAACGACCGGTAGCGGTCGGAGCAATACTGGTACCAGCCACGGCTCCATGGCTCATAACCTGCGCGATATTGCACACTGCGCGCTGGCGGTGCTGGATAATATGCAGGCGGTGGTGGTGGTGGTGCGTAAACCGGTGCTGGCTGCACGTAGGTTGGCTGTGGCTGGCTCAGCGCGCTACCGATGAGTGCGCCAGCTGCAAGGCCGATGACGCCAGCAGCAACAGCATCACCGCCACGGTCACGATGCCTGTATGGACGGCGATCCCAGCCCCCACGGTCCCATCCACCACGATTATAGCCACCATTATCCCAGCCACGGCGACCCCAGGAATCTGCTGAAGCCGCTGCGAGCGGTGCCGAGACTGCTGCTATAGAGGCAACTGCCAGAATAGCTGTCTTAAGTAACTTGTTCATTGTCCGCTCCTTCAGAGGCACAACTTAATCTCTTTGATGTGCAGGGCCGGATCGGCACACTGCTTCAATCATGAATAACAAGTTAATAGTTTGGACATGAATGGAGGCTGAACAATGGTAAGGACACCTTGGAAAGCGCCATAATCCGGTAAATTAGAAGCAGAGTCTGTAATATTTCGCGCTCTGATCAGGTATTCGGTAACGGCCTTAAACAGGAGTTTCCGCTTATTGAAGGCAGAAATCACGTTAGAGTTCAGACAATAAAAAACCCCGGCGTTAGCCGGGGATCAAATTCTTTATCAGTAAAATTCGGTTTTAGTCATTAACCGAGATATTTACGGCCTTAGGACCCTTACCGCGACGATCCGGTTCAGTTTCGTAAGAAACCTTCTGGTTGTCAGCAAGTCCTGCCAGACCCGAAGCCTGTACAGCAGAGATGTGCACGAAGATGTCTGCGCCGCCATCATCAGGCTTGATAAATCCGAAACCTTTTTCGGAGTTGAAGAATTTGACCTGTCCGGTCTGTGCCATGGGATCCGTTCCTTTTCCTTGGCGCCACCGCTTGATTAGAGACGGTGGAATTACAACTTCTGCCGAACGCACCACACACCCGGCAGAGGGTTATGCAGGCAGTTATCGACTTAGG
>Ga0308165_1003253_pt1 | contig 17716 bp, 16 predicted proteins | sample PhyWR2_FD_201032 | JGI IMG/M metagenome (GOLD analysis project Ga0308165, IMG submission 201032) | Phyllosphere microbial communities from UC Gill Tract Community Farm, Albany, California, United States - DLSLW.R2 | ecosystem: Host-associated > Plants > Phyllosphere > Unclassified | place: USA...
CTCCGGAAATTTCAGTTTTCATGCAGCCGAGGCATTGATGTCCAGATGTTTCAGTCATAGGATGACTGACCACATCAATAACAATAAAAGGATCCACTGTGAGTAAAAACCTCCTCCTGGCCGCCGCCGTCATCGGTGGCCTCAGCCTGCAAGCCAATGCCGCCACCTACGCCTACATATCCAGCCCGGGAGACGGGTTGATTTCCCAGTACCGCCTCGATCAGAACAATGGCACGCTGAGCCTGGTCAATCAGGTCAACGCCGGCGATCAGGTCAACCCAATGGCCATCACACCTGACGGCAAAGTGTTGTTCGCGGCGTTGCGGGTCAAACCGTTCCAGGTGTTGGGCTACAGCATCGACGCAAAGACTGGGCAACTGACGCCATCGACCAAGGCACCGCTGGCGCAAAGCATGGCTTACCTGTCTACCGACAGATCGGGGCACTACCTGCTCGGCGCCTCATATGGCGGCGACGCCGTGACCGTGCAAGCCATTGACAAGGGCTATCAGCCTTCGGACAACATTCAGAGCTACCCCACCGGCCCCCACGCCCACTCGGTCCGCACCGACCCCAGCAATCGTTTTGCCTACACCGGCAACCTGGGGGCCGACCGCGTCCTGCAATATCGCCTGGATGCAAAGACCGGCGCGCTCTCCCCCATCGACAGCGGCTACGTGAGCGTTCCGGCCAATACCGGACCTCGACACCTGGCGTTTTCCAGGGACGGCAAATTCCTTTACGTGGTCGGCGAGATGAGCGGCACGGTCACTGCGTTTTCCATCAACGACAGCACCGGAGCCCTGAAGGAGATTGGCGTGGCCAACGGGATTCCCGAGCGGCTGAAATTGGCTCACGGTGAAGTGCGCGATGCGCGCAACAACGACTTGAAGGACGACCCGACGCCGCGTATCTGGGCGGCAGACCTGCGGCTCTCGCCTGACGGCAAACTCCTGTACATGACCGAACGCACCAGCAGTTCAGTGTCGGCGTTTGCGGTCGATACGGCCTCGGGCGGCTTGCGCTTTCTCGACAACTACCCGGTGCAAGAAAAGCAGCCACGCAACATCGCATTTTCGCCGAACGGCAAATGGTTGTTGGTAACGGGTGAGAAAAGCGAAAAGGTTGGCACCTATGCCGTCGGCGACAAGGGCGCGCTCAAACGTGTGGGCGAAGCGGCTTCGGGCAAGGGAGCGTTGTGGATCGAGGTGTTGCAGACTTCGGTGGAGTGACCTTCAGGTTTTCTCTGTAGGAGTGAGCATGCTCGCGATGAGGCCGGCACATCCAACATCTTCGCTGGCTGACACACCGCCATCGCGAGCAAGCTCGCTCCTACAAGGGTCAGGCGTGCTCGCTGCTGTTGGCGTGCATCGTTCGCGGTTCGCCGTGCCCGTGGTCGTCCACTTCGATCACGGGTACTTCCTTGCCGTCGCAGTCACGCAGCTTGCCTTCGCTGAAGTAATCGCCTTCGCGTAACGCGGCCAGGTCCTGATAACGCAGCACACGCTCAGTGCCAGCGGCGAATACCGACTGTTGGTCCGAGTTACCGGCGGTCAGGTGGTTGAAGGTCAGATTCAGCACAATGGCCATGATCGCCGAGGAGCTGATACCCGAATGGAAGATCGTGGCAAACCAGCTCGGGAAGTGGTCGTAGAAATTCGGCGCGGCAATCGGGATCATGCCGAAACCGATGGAGGTCGCAACGATGATCAGGTTGACGTTGTTGCGATAGTCGACCTTGGACAGCGTACGAATGCCGCTGGCGGCCACGGTGCCGAACAGCACAATGCCCGCGCCCCCCAGAACCGAGGTCGGCACGGCTGCAATGACCCGCCCCATGAAAGGCAGCAGGCCAAGGATCACCAGAAACAGACCGCCCGTGGCGACCACATAGCGGCTCTTGATTCCGGTCACCGCCACCAGCCCGACGTTCTGGGCGAAGGCGCTCTGTGTGAACGATCCGAAGATAGGCGCGATCATGCTCGACAGCATGTCGGCCCGCAGCCCGTTGCCCAGCCGCTTGGAGTCTACCTTGGTGTCAATGATTTCCCCGACGGCCAGGATGTCCGCCGAGGTCTCTACCAGCGTCACCATGACCACGATGCACATCGACAGGATCGCGGCAAAATGGAATGTCGGCATGCCGAAGTGGAACGGTGTGGGGAAACCGAACATCGGGCCTTGGGTGACTGACGAGAAGTCCGCCATGCCAAGGAACACCGCGATGATCGTACCCACGACCATCGCCAGCAGGATCGACAAACGGGAGATGGTCGCACTGCCGATCTTGCTCAGCAGCAACACCAGCATCAACGTCACTGCTGCCAGGCCGATGTTGGCCATGCTGCCGAAATCCGCCCCATGGCTCTTGCCGCCCATGGCCCAGCGAGCAGCCACCGGCATCAGCGTCAGGCCAATGGTGGTGATGACGATTCCGGTGACCAGCGGCGGGAAGAACTTGGTAATTCGCGAAAACACCGGTGTGATCAGCAAACCGATCAGTGAGGCGGCGATCACCGCGCCCAGGATCGCCTGAAACCCACCCTCCCCGCCCGTACTGACAATTGCCACCATGGTGGCGACGCCTGAGAACGACACGCCCTGCACCAGCGGCAACTGACAACCGAAAAACGGCAGGCCGAGGGTCTGGAGCAACGTCGCCAGCCCCCCCGCAAACAATGAAGCAGCAATCAACAAACCTATGTCCGCCGGTGAGAGCCCGGCCGCCTGGCCGATGATCAAGGGCACCGCGACGATACCGCCATACATGGTCAGAACATGTTGCAGGCCGTAAGCCATATTCGCGCCGATCCCAAGGTTTTCGTCCTCGGGCCGTTGGTGTGAAACATGGGGCGTTTTCATGATTGGGGGGGTTCCCTGGTTTTTGTTATGCGCACACTGTATGCAAGACCAAAGACAAATGTCCATAGAGTTGTATACAACTCTATGGACATTTTATGAACACTTGGTCACACCCCAGTGCCGCCATACCCCGTAATGGCTCAATAAACCTTGAAATACATGACCTCAAGGCCGCCGCTTTCCCCCGCTAGGCTCTTAATGAGCCTGGCGACGACCGGTAGAGTTGCCTCCTTTTATATACATATAAAGTATGCATAATAAAGTCATTCGAAATTCAGTTCGACAAAAGCAAGAACGCGGCAAATAAACTGAAGCATCGTGGTGTGAGCCTTGCTGATTCCGAGGCTGTGTTTAATGACGAAAGAGCGTTGACGCTTCAGGATGAAGATCATGATGAGCAACGCTGGGTCACCATGGGGCTGGATGCAAAAGGTCGTTTGCTGGTGGTCGCATACACCTATCGCGACCCGAATTTCGTTCGAATCATTTCAGCGCGCGCCGCCACGAGAAACGAGCGTCGCCAATACCTGGAGGCTTAAGCCATGAAAGATGAATACGATTTCAAAAATGCCAGGCGCGGGGCGGTTGCTCCGGCCAAGGGCAAAACCCGCATTACCATCATGCTGGACGAGTCCGTTATAGAAGCGGCTCGGGCACTGGCGGAAAGCGAAGGGTATGGCTACCAGACAGTGATCAACAACACACTGCGCCATGCCCTGCTCAATCAAAAAAAAGATGCGGCCCCAGACGCTGCGCATCTGAAAAAAGGCATTACCGCCTCTGACCTGAAAACACTGGAGAGAAAGCTGCTCGACGCCGTCAGCGAAATTCAGCAAATGATGGAGCCTGATGCCCGCCCATAGGCCCGCCCTACACGGGTTCGATCAACCGCCCAAGTACTTGCTTCAACGGCTCATTGGCAGGCACTTGGATGCCGAACTCTCCCTTCAACAACGCAACCAGTTCTTCCACATCCGCGACCTGGCGTCGCTCGCTCTCATGGCCGATCCGATGGATCGCGAAGCTGCCATTGTTCAACGTGTGCCGCGAGCCGTCACCCGTTCGCGCAACCATGAGGCGCTGGATGAACGGTGAATCTGGAGAAGTCGAGACGTACCAGTTGCCGACCGCGTAATCGATGTCTTCCTGGCGCTGCAGGTCAAAGATGTACATCGGCCGCCACTCATCCTCAACCTTGGCGCGCAATGTGTAGCCATCCACATGCCGATCAATGCGATAGGGTTCATGGGGTGTGGATTGTTCAGCATCCGTGTCGAGCTTCAGTGGCGCGGTGGGTACCATACCGCCGAACCCCACGTCGGTAATGTAGCGCACGCCATCCAGGGTAACCAGGCTCAAGCGGTGTGTTCTCGCGGTCCAGGCGCCTTCAGGCTGGCCCATGACCACGCGGCCGGAGATACCCTGAGCGTCGAAGCCCAGCTCCTGCAGCAGCACCAGGAACAAATGGTTGAGTTCGTAACAGTAACCACCGCGCCCTTGGTGCAGGACCTTGTGTTCGATAGAGGCCAGGTCGATCAGCACCGGCTGGCCGGACAACGTGGTGAGGTTTTCGAACGGGAAGACACCGGTGTGACGCAGCTGCAGTTGGCGCAGGGTTTCCAGGGACGGCGGCGGAGTCATGTCGTAACCCAGCCGTTGCAGGTACAACGCGCGATTGCTCAGGCGTATCTCACTCATTGGTCATTCCTTATACGAGGTGCCGCTTGTGGCACCCTGTATAAGGGAAAAAGCGTCGCGACCGACAATTGATTTCACCAATTGCCACTCGAACAAGTCAGCGTTGCTTGCGTGAACTCAGTTGTATCCACGTCGGAGCATGGTCGCTGGCATGCGGCTCATTGCGCACCCAGGCATCGACACCCGCCTCTTGCAGATAAGGACTCAGCGCCGGATTGAGTAGCAGATGGTCGATACGCAAACCGGAATTCTTCTGCCAATGTTGTCGGAAATAGTCCCAGAAGGTGTAGAGCCGATCCTCGGGATACAAATGGCGCAGTGAGTCGGTCCAACCCTGATCCAGCAATCGCTGATAACACTCACGACTTTGCGGTTGGAGCAACGCATCCTTGAGCCAGGAACGTGGGTTGTAGATGTCCAGGTCGGTCGGCACCACGTTGTAGTCACCGGCCAGCACCACGGGATGTTCGGTGCCTTGCAGACCCTTGGCGTACGTGATTAGCCTTTCGAACCATGCCAGTTTGTAATCAAATTTCGGACCTGGCTGCGGATTGCCATTGGGCAGATACAAACACCCCACCAGCACACCATGCACCGCCGCCTCCAGATAGCGACTGTGGGTATCGCTGTCATCACCGGGCAGACCGCGTCGGCTTTCCAGGGGCTGGGCATCGCGCGCCAGGATCGCCACGCCGTTCCACGACGATTGACCTTGCCAGATGGCACCATAACCCGCCGACTCAAGTTCGGCGGCGGGAAACGCACTGTCCACCGACTTGAGTTCCTGCAGACAGGCGATGTCCGGTTTCTCTCGTTCCAGCCACGCCAGCAGGTTGGGCAGTCGGGCGCGCAGGCCGTTGACGTTGAACGTTGCGATTCGCAATTTCTTCATGGGCCAGCCCTCCGGACAAAGGTGTTGTGCGTGTGACATCCGCTCCTTGCGCTGGTTGCGTCGAGGTTTGCAGATACGGCGTAATAGGCGTCCTGAACCCTTCTGATCCGCCGAGAAAAATCAGCCCATGGATACCACCCTGCACGGCGAAAGAATCAGCCTGCGCCCACTGCAATACAGCGATGCCAATGCTCTGGTCCAGGCCGCTGCCGACGGCGAACTGTGGAACCTGACCGTCACCATCGTACCCTCCACGACAACCGTGGACGCCTACCTGAAAAAAGCGTTGGACGGCCGGGATTCCGGCACAGTGCTGCCCTTCGCGATCGTGCTGAACGAAACGGGCGAGGTGATCGGTTCGACACGGTTCTGGAAGGTTGACCCGCTCAACCGCAAGCTCGAAATCGGTAGCAGTTGGATCTCGAGTCGCTGGCAGAAAACCTTCGTCAACACCGAAGCCAAATACCTGATGTTGCGCCACGCTTTCGAGGTCCTGGGCTGCGTGCGCGTGCAATTCACCACCGATGAAAACAACCAGAAATCGCGCAATGCCATTCTCAGGCTCGGGGCGCAGCAGGAAGGCATCGTGCGTCATGAGCGCATCATGCCGGACGGCCGCAAGCGCAATTCCGTGCGGTTCAGCATCATTGATGATGAATGGCCGCAGGTACGCGAAAATCTCGAGCACAAACTCGCAGGCGACGCTTCTCGCTAGTTAACCGCTCGTCACCCGGTCAGCACCAAGTCCTCGGCGCGCTACACCAACATCAGGTATCGACTCACATTTGAAGAGGTATCCTGATGAACATCAAACTCACCTCAGTGCTCCTGGCGAGTCTGCTGGCCACTGGCGCAACTGCCTATGCGGCCAGCGGCGATGGCGCTGACGCCAGCGGCACCAAATCTGGATCCACGGGCGGCTCGACCATGTCCCCCAACAACAACCCCGGCGAACCTTCGGGCGGCAATAATGGCGGGAACGGCGGCAACGGGGGCGGCAGCGGCTCGGGCACCTCCAGTGGCAGTTCCGGCGGAACCGGCGGCTCCGGTGGCTCCGGCGCGGGTGGCGGGACCGGGTCGTCAGGTGGAGGCACCGGCGGCGCGGGAGGCGGCACCGGCGGTTGACCGCATAAAGTCGACCCTGTTGAGGGCGCTCGCTGCACTCAGCGATCAGAACGCATCAGTTCCCCGAAAGCGCCTTCAATCGACAACACCGCCGACCGGTTCCGCCCCGAATGCTTGGCTTGGTACAGGGCCGCGTCGGCGCGTTCGATGAACACCTCAATGCTGTCCAGGCGCGTCGGCACAAAGGCATGACAGCCCAAGCTCACGGTCACATGGCCGCTGGGCGCGCCGCTGTGGATAATATTGCGCGCCATGACACTGCGGCGGATCTGTTCGGCCACGACGAGCGTGCCATGAATGTCGGTTTCAGGGAGGAGGACCGCGAATTCTTCTCCGCCGTAACGCACGGCCAGGTCGACCGGGCGCTGACAGCAACTTTTCACCGCACGTGCCACTTCCGCCAGGCAATGATCACCTGCCACGTGGCCGTAGGCATCGTTGTAGCGTTTGAAGTAATCAATATCGAGCATGATCAGGCCCAACGAAGTCGACTGCCGGATATCACGGCTGAATTCGATCTCCAGTGCCTGTTCGAACAGTCGACGGTTGGCCAGCCCCGTGAGGCTGTCATGGGTCGCGATCAGCTTCAGAGCTTCCTGCGCCTTGCGCAGATCCTGCTCGACCCGCTCGCCAAGGCGCACCTGGCGCACGAACACCCAGCCGAAAAGGCCCACGCCCAGTACCACCAGGGCCACGATGAGACTGGACTGCAACGCGGTATCGTACCAACCCTTGAGAATCGACTCCCTGGAGGTCGCCGCCGTCACCACCAGCGGGTAGGCATCGAGTTGCCGGTAACCATGCAACCGCATGGAGCCGTCGAGCACCGAAGCGATCATCGCGTTGCCGGACATGGCACCGGCCAGGTACTTGCTGAATATCTCGCCCTTGGCCAACGACTGGCCGATCTGTGCCTCCACGAACGGCCGCCGCGCCAGCAACGTTCCGTCGCTCAGCGCCAGCGCGATCGAACCGTTTTCATCGAGGCTGAAACTCTTGAAGAATTGATCGAAGTAGCTGAGCTTGATGCCGGCCAGCAAAACACCCTTGAAGTTGCCGTTTCTGTCATTCACCCGCTTGGAAACGGGAATGATCCACTCGCCGTTGGTACGACTGCGAATCGCCGGACCAATGTGCGCCACGGACGATATGTTCTGCTGGTGAAACAGGAAATACTCCCGGTCCGCCACACCGGGACCACGGGGCAGCCCCTCGAACGAGGTGACGATCCACTGGCCTTTCTGGTCGAAGAGAAAGATCCCGTGCAACTGACTCAGCGCCAGCACACGTCGGGCGAACATTTTCTGCAGTACGGATATCTGTGCCGGGCCGAAACCGTCGGCCTGCAACCAGTCCGCCAGACTGGTCAGCACCAGGTCAGCTTTCGTGAAAGTATCTTCAGCCTGCTGCGCCACGGCCCGGGTCAGGTTTGAGGACGCCGCCTCGGCAACCTCCAGATCGTGCCGCCGTGATTGTTCGAGTTGCAGGTACAGCAAGCCAAACAGGCACAAACACACCAAGGTAATAAACAGCACCGCAGCCTTGCGCAGGGGCAGCCGTTTCAAGGCAGTACCACTGGTGTGGCGGGGGTCGTCGTCGGAGATAGGCAAAAGCTCATCCTGCAAGGGCAAGGCATGGGCAAGCGGCCCAAAACCCTTAAACATGGCGAGCTTAGTCTACGTGTCGACAAGGGGCAATTGTCCTTTCGACAGGTATTACATCGAGCATTTGCAAATGCGCCCAATGACTTCGCGCATCCCCCGCTCGCCTACGTTCGCCCGTCGACTATTGGCCCGCCACCACCGCGTGCAAACTCAACACAGGCACAGGCGAAGGACGATTCAACGCCCGTAATACAGGTGCATCGTAGCCATACACATCCGGTTTAAACGACACACGTCCGTCGCTGCCCAGATCGACCGTCCAGTACGCCAGCAATACCGGCACCTTCACCGGCAGCCGAATGTTCTCCGTCTTGCCATTGGCCAGTTGTTTCTGAATGCCGGCGCTGTCCCATTTGATCGGGTCGTTGAACAGCAACTCGACCAGTTGCAGCGGGTTCTCCACGCGGATGCAGCCGGAACTGGTCGCCCGGACGGTCTTGGCAAACAGCTCGCGATGCGGCGTGTCGTGAAGGTAAATGGCGTAATCATTGGGAAAGCGGATTACAACCTGCCCCAGCGAGCTGTCCTTACCCGCATCCTGGCGCAGACTGAGCCCACGTGGATTGGTCCAGTCGACAGTGGAAGGGTCCACCTCGCGACCCTCGCGATCGATCACCCGCATGCGGTTGGCCGCCAGGTAGCCGGGATTGACTTGGATTTTCGGCAGTACATCTTCCTTGAGGATGGTGGGTGGCACGGTCCAGGTTGGATTGAAGGTGATGTAGGAAATCTGCGCCTGGAAAATCGGAGTATTGCGCGCCGCCTTGCCGACCTGCACCCGGGAACGCCAGATCGGCTGGCCATCGCGGTACATCGCGACCTTATAGCCGGCGATATCGACGATCACGAAGGTGCCCTGGAGCTTGTAAAGCAACCAGCGAGCCCGTTCCATGTTCACCCGTACCTGATCGATCCGCGCCTCGACAGGCACGTTCAACGCCGCCAGGGTGTTGGCCCCGGCCATGCCGTCCGCGCCCAGGTATTGCTCGTCCTGATACTTCTTCACCGCCGCAGTGACGGCGCCGTCGTACTTGTTGCCGTGAATCAGCCGCGGATCGAGAAAACCGGCCGCGACCATCCGCGCGCGCAACTGCGCGACCGCCGGCTCATCCATGCCGGGCTTGAGCGAATGATCCACCGTCACTTTTGGCCAGCCGCCACGCTCGCGTACGCTGCGCAATTGCGCCAATGCCTGGCGCATCCCCGCGTAGACCGCTTCCTGGGGCGGCGCCAGGACAAACGCCCTGGCTACCTCATGGTTGTCGAGTGCGGCGAAGAATGCGTTGAGGTCGTCACGAGGATCGACGCCATCGGCATCGAAGTTCCAGTGGATGTCGAGTCGCGCAGGGTCGACCTTACCGCGCCGCAATTGCAGCAACGCGGTGATGAAGGTATGCGTGGTTGCCAGATCGAATGCCGCTCGCTGTTCGGCGGTGGCGGACGACGATTGCAGCGCTTCCCGGGATCGGATCAGCTCATCGATGTGAAAATCCGCCGGGTTCAGGCCATCCGCGTCGGTCGCGTTGAGGCTGGCGATCAGTTGTTCGACGTCGCTGTCCTGGGTCCATGCTGCGCGGTAGGCGCGATGGGTGTAAAAATCCATGACCAGACGAGTAACGTCCAGGCGCCGATGACGCGCCGACGTCAGCAGTGGAGGAAACGCCGTTTCAAGCGGCTCCAGCGAAGCCTGGATCGCCAGAGCGACATCGTCATCTGCTGCCGCCGGAAAAACGGAGTTAGCTGTTGTTAGCGTCTCAATCGACGACGTTTCCCCAAGCGCCGTGCCGCTGATCAGAAAGACCATAAAAAATACGCGGCTTATGACGAATAACCTTGTTAAAAGCACCATGGATAATCCTTAATCTCCCGCATTCAACGCCTGGCTTTCTACGCACTGCTAGACTCGAACTTAACATGATGAGACATCTATATGGCGCTACTACGTTTTGGCCACCTGCTGCCGGGCCTGTTGCTGACTGCAATGTTCGTACCGTCAGCCTACGCCGATTCCCTGGCCTCCGCCCTTATCAAAGCGGCTCCGCAGGCTGATGCCAAGGTCATCGATCTCGCCGTTCGTGCCTCGCAATGCAGCATCGCTCAAGGCGCTGCTCCTGTCCAAAGACTTGCCATCATCGATTATTCCCTGCCTTCGACTCAGCAACGCCTGTGGGTGTTCGATTTGAAGAAGCGCAAACTGCTGTTTCAGGAACTGGTCGCCCATGGCCGCAACAGTGGCGAGAACATGGCCGTCAATTTCTCCAACCGCAATGAGAGTTTCGCCACGAGCATCGGCCTGTATCGCACCCAGCAGAGCTACGTTGGGCAGAATGGCTACTCGTTGCGCATGGAAGGTCTGGAACCGGGCTTCAACGACAACGCCTTCGAACGGGCTATCGTCATTCATGGTGCCCCCTACGTCAGTCCGGTGCTTGCGCGGGCGAATGGGCGGATCGGACGCAGCCTCGGCTGCCCGGCCGTGCGCCCGGCCATTGCCCATAAGCTGATTGACTCAATGAAAGGCGGGCAGTTGCTGTTTTCGTACTACCCGGACAAGCGCTGGCTGAAGACTTCGTCCTACATCAATTGCGGAAGCGGGACGGTGGCGACAGCGGAGAAATCAACGACCAAACGTTGAACCCTCCCCCGTCCCACGATTGACTCGCCTTACATGTCGTAACGCAGCACCAGGCCCACCGTGCGTGGTGCGCCGACATCGATGATGTCGCCGCTGCGGTTGTTGGTCACGTATTCCTTGTCGAAGGCATTCTTCACGTAACCGGATACCGCCACATTTTTGGTGATCTTGTATTCGGCGTTGAAGTTCGCCAGCCAGTAGTTGTCGCTGCGGCGCTCGCCCGTGACCTGGCCGGCATCGTCGAACTCGTATTCCGACGGTGCCGTGCTCTGGTAGACCACGTCGGTGTTCAGGGTCAGGCGATCATTCCAGCGATAGGTCCCGCCCAGCGACATCTTGTATTTGGGCGAATAGAGGAAGTCCTCGCCGCTCATGTCCCGACCGTCACCCGTGACGAAATCCTTGTACTTGCCATCGGTCACCGATGCACCGGCAGTCAGGGTCAACTGTTCGCTGAAATCCTTCTCGACAAAGACTTCCAGGCCCTTGATGTCACTGCTGCCGGCGTTGAACACGTGGAGAAACTCGGTGTTCGGGTCCAGCGCACTGACCTGCTGGTCTTTCCAGTCGGTGTAGTAGAGGTTGGCGCGGGTGCGCAGGCTCTTGTCGAAGAACGAGCCGCGGTAGGACAGCTCGTAGTTGGTAGTGTATTCCGGATCGTAATCTTCGTGCCCGCCTCCAGCGCGCACGTTGACGCCCCCGCCGCGATAGCCCTTCTGCACCATGAAGCCGACGTACTGGTCGGTGGCCAACTCATAGTCCACACCCAGTTTCGGCAGCACCGCGTCAAACGACTTCTTGACCTTGCCGGGGCTGGAGAAATCATCCACCTCGATATCGGTGTCGTTGGTCTCGTGGTCGTAACGCAGACCGGTAATCAACGTCCAGCGTGGGGCGAAGGTCCAGTCGATTTCGCCGGACACGGCGTTGTTTTCAATTGTCGTATCGCCTTTGACAGTGCCGGACAGCGCATTGTTGTTCAACAACCGGTCGTGGAAATTGTTGGTGTTGTGACCGTAATACGCACCAACGAAGCTCTTCACGGTGTCCGAGTTGTAGTTCAGTCGCAGCTCCTGGCTGAACAAGTCACCGTATTGCTTACGCTGCACGACCCGATTGGCCGTGGCGGATTGATCAAAGTCGAGACGTGCGTCGTAGTCCGAGTCGGTGTTGGCCGTAAGACTGGTGATGGACCAGTTGTCATCCAGACGATAATCGACCTTGGCGCTGACCGTGTCCTGCTTGAGCTTGTCGTAGGCCTTGGTGTTGGACGATACCTTGTAATAACGAATCCTGTCGTTCTCACGCATGACCGAGTTGTCGCCCTTACGGCTTTCGCCATGGGCATAGGTGAGCAGCACATCGAGATCGTCGTTGGGCAGGATCAGCAATTTGCCACGGGCATTGGCAGCGCGAGTCGGATTGGCGTCATCGCCCGTGAAGACGTTGTCGATGTAGCCGTCACCTTCCTGATAGTCCACGGCAATACGGCCGGCGATCTTGTCATCGACGATCGAACCACCGCCCGCCACCGCGCCACCGCGCTCGTTGTAGTTGCCTACGTTGGTTTGCGCGGAAAAGCTCGGTTCGAAGGTTGGATTTTTGGTCTGGATGACAACGGCACCGGCCAGGGAGTTACGACCCTGAGTGTTGGACTGCGGGCCGAGAAATACTTCAACCTGCTCGACGTCCCACAGCGGCATGGGGCTGAGGGTCAGTGCACGGTTGGGTTGCACCGCGCCGTCGACAAATACCGAGACCGCGCCGTTGAGGGTGGCCGGGCCCTGGTCATCGAAACCCGACACCGGCACGCCGCGAATACCCCAGTTCTCGTTGCCGGACTGGTTGTAGACACCAGGGGTGCGGGCAAACACGTCGATCAGGTTGTGATCTTCCTTCTCGCGCAACTGTTTGTCCGTCACGACCACGACGCTTGACTGGGTCTGCTCCAGGGTACGGTTGATCTTTTCACCCGTCACCGTGATCGGAGCGATCTCCAATGTGCTCGATGGGTCGGCCGCCCACACACTGCCAGACAGGCAAACAGCCGACCCTACAGCCAACGCAATTGTATTTTTTTTCACGCCCCGCTCCCCGCGAAAGATTTTTGTGTTTTTTCTTACATCAAGAGCGCCGTATGCCTACGGCCTGCGGGAGTCTAATCGAAAGTAATCTTTAGACAAGAGCTATTGATAAGGCTTCTCATTATTATTCAAACACGAGTTTGTATCGAATCAGACACGGTATCTTTCGCGATGGTTTGCAGCTCGCCGCTCTATTTGCGGCACAATCAGGCCCCCACCTCCCTCACGGAAGCCGGATAACAATGAGAACAACAACACGTGTGTCAGTCATCGGCAGCCTGCTCGCCCTGTCGTTGGGTGCCCAAGCGGAGCCTTCGCACCTGGACAACGTCATTGAGCAAGGGCAACTGCGGGTCTGCACCACGGGCGACTACAAGCCCTACACCTTCAAGACCGAAAGCGGCGAATTCGAAGGCATCGACATTGCCATGGCCCAATCACTGGCCGACAGCCTGGGCGTCAAGCCGCAATGGGTACAGACCACCTGGAAAACCCTGATGCCCGACCTGCTGGCGGGTAAATGCGACATCGCCATGGGCGGCATCTCGGTGACGCTGGAGCGCCAGAAAAAGGCGTTCTTCAGCACCACCCTGGACGTCGACGGCAAAATCCCCTTGGTGCGCTGCGAAGACCAGGCGCTCTACCAGACCGTCGAGCAAATCAACCAGCCAGCGGTGCGCCTGGTGGAACCCGCCGGCGGCACCAACGAAGCCTTCGTCCACGCGTTCCTGCCCAAAGCCCAACTGGCCCTGCACGACAACGTCACCATCTTCCAGCAGTTGCTGGATAAAAAGGCCGATGTGATGATCACCGATGCCTCGGAAGCGCTGTACCAGCAGAAACTCAAGCCCGGTTTGTGCGCGGTGAACCCGACGCAGTTCATGCAGTACGGCGAGAAAGCGTACTTGCTGCCACGCGATGACATGACGTGGAAACTGTACGTCGATCAGTGGCTGCACCTGGCCAAGGTGACGGGGAAGTATCAGAAGGTGTTGGGGCAGTGGATTGCGGTGCAAGACGCAAAATAATCCCAGACGGCCATTGATGCCCCAGGACATCAATGGCCATCTCCAATCACGCAATCTCCGACTCATCCCTGATAAACTGCGGGCCTTCGCCTTCCTGATTCCGATCTCCGATGCCCCAGCACTCAGCTTCACTCTCTCGCCGTTTTTCTGTTGCCCCGATGATGGACTGGACAGACAGACACTGCCGCTACTTCCTGCGCCTGCTCTCCAAAAACGCCCTGCTCTACACCGAAATGGTCACCACCGGTGCCCTGCTCAACGGTGATCACGAGCGTTTCCTGCGCCACGACGAAGCCGAGCATCCGCTTGCCCTGCAACTGGGCGGCAGTGTGCCGTTGGACCTGGCGGCCTGTGCGCGCATGGCGCAGGAGCATGGCTACGACGAAGTGAACCTGAATGTCGGCTGCCCCAGTGATCGGGTGCAGAACAATATGATTGGCGCGGTGTTGATGGGGCATCCGCAGTTGGTGGCCGATTGCGTGAAGGCCATGCGTGATGCGGTGTCGATTCCGGTGACGGTCAAGCATCGCATCGGCATCAATGGGCGCGACAGTTACGAGCAGTTGTGTGATTTCGTCGGTACGGTTAGGGAGGCCGGGTGCACGAGTTTTACCGTGCATGCGCGGATTGCGATTCTGGAAGGGTTGTCGCCCAAGGAGAACCGGGACATTCCACCGTTGCGTTATGACGTGGCGGCGCGCCTTAAAGCGGATTTTCCGGAGCTGGAGATCATTCTCAACGGCGGGATAAAGACGCTGGAAGACTGTCGCGAGCATTTGCAGACGTTCGACGGTGTGATGCTGGGCCGCGAGGCGTATCACAATCCTTATCTGTTGGCCGAAGTGGATCAGCAAATGTTCGGCAGCACGGCACCGATCATCAGCCGGGCCGAGGCGCTGGCGCAGTTGCGACCTTATATTGCGGCGCACCTTGATGCGGGCGGGTCAATGCACCACATCACCCGCCATGTGCTGGGGTTGGGCACCGGCTTTCCGGGTGCACGCAAGTTCCGCCAGTTGCTGTCGGTGGATATCCACAAGACGAAAGAGCCCCTGGCGTTGCTCGATCAGGCGGCGCAGTTGCTGGAAGGACGGTAGGCACGATCACGCTCGCCGTCGCTCGCATTGAACCTGTACGCGGTTTTGTCATCGTATTTATCGACACCGCGCCCCGCCATTCAAACAGCCGTTTTTCAGGTTGTTGCCGCCGGGGCCTTCGATACGTACATGCACCCTTGAGTGGCTGTCAGCGCTCGGGTAATGTCATTGGACCCATAGGACAGAGCACGCTCATGACTTCCAAGCTGGAACAACTCAAACAGATTACCACCGTGGTTGCCGATACCGGCGACCTGGATGCAATCACCCGCGTCAAGCCGGTGGACGCAACTACCAACCCCTCGCTGCTGCTCAAGGCCGCAGCCATTGCCGGCTATGCCGATCTGCTGAATGAATGTGTCAGCGACTGCAAAGGTGATGTAGGCCTGGCCAGCGACCGCTTTGGCGTTGCGGTGGGTCAGCAAATTCTGAAAGTCATCCCTGGACGCATCTCCACCGAAGTGGATGCGCGCCTGTCGTTCGACACGGACGCCATGCTCAAGCGTGCGCACCGCCTGATCGAGCTGTACGACAAGGCCGGCATTGGCCGTGATCGCGTGCTGATCAAGATCGCGTCCACCTGGGAAGGCATTCGCGCTGCCGAGATTCTGGAAAAAGAAGGCATCCAGACCAACCTGACCCTGCTGTTCTCGTTCGCCCAGGCGGCGGCGTGTGCCGATGCGGGTGTGTTCCTGATTTCGCCATTCGTGGGCCGAATCTACGACTGGTACAAGAAAGCCAACGGCAACGACTACACCGGCGCCGATGATCCGGGCGTACAGTCGGTGACGCGCATCTACAACTACTACAAGTCCAATGACTACAAGACCGTGGTCATGGGTGCCAGCTTCCGTAACCTGAACCAGATCGAGCAATTGGCCGGCTGTGACCGCCTGACCATCAGCCCCGACCTGATCGACAAGCTGGCGGCGGACACCGGCAAGCTGGAACGCAAACTGGTGCCGGGCAATGCCGGCGAAGCGCGCCTGAGCCTCAACGAAGCGCAATTCCGCTGGTTGTCCAACGAGGACGCAATGGCAACCGAGAAACTGGCCGAAGGTATTCGTCAGTTCGCCCGGGATCAGGAGAAGCTCGAGGCGCTGTTGCAGGCCAAGCTGTGAGCTGATCTGTAGCCATGCAAAAAGGGCGAACCCTGGTGGGTTCGCCCTTTTTTGCGGCCGTTGGGTCATGAGGTGGATCGGCTGGCGCCATCCCTGTAGGAGCGAGCTTGCTCGCGATGGAGGCCAACGATTACGCGGGATGTCTGAAACCCCGCTGTGTCGGGGCCACCATCGCTCCTACAGAGGTCCTGGATCAGCGCCGCTCCAGCGCGTTCACCAGGTCATGGAACGCTTCGCGATTGGAATCGTTGAGCCCCATGAGGATCTTGTGCGCTTCGAGCACCTTGATCCGCACCACTTCTTCGGATTGATCCTGATCGGGCAGATCGTCCAGGCACTCCGGGCATGGCACGGGTTTGTCGACGATGTTGAACACCTGCTCGAAGCCCATGGACTGCAACAGCCGGGTGATGTCTTCGTGGGTGGTGACAACGGTCGGCAGCAGGCCGACCTTCTGCCGCGACAGGATCGACAGCTTGGCCAGCAGGCCAAGGGTGGTGCTGTCGATGCTGCGGGTTTCGGTCAGGTCGATCACGATCGCGTTGAAGTTCAACGCCGTGAAGATCCGCTCAATAGTCGCATCCAACGCCGAACACAGGGTCAGGCGAACTTCACCGACGAACTTCAGGACGAAGGTGCCGTCCTGCTCGGCGAACTGGATTCTACCGGTACTCATTGAAGATTCCTGCTCAACACCAACAGGGCGATATCATCCGGCATCTCCCCTAGCGTGGCCAATCCAAAAACCTGCCGCAGCCCATCCAGGGTGCCGCCCGCTGTCTTGACCCGTTGGGGCAAGGCCGCTTCTTTCTCTTTGAGTGTAGGTTCTGGCAAAAGGTCCAGAATGCCATCAGACATCAGCGTCAGGCTGAACGTCGACGGCAGCTCCAGCACGTGGTCTTCGTAGGTGGCCTCGTTGAAGAGCCCCACCGGCAGCCCACGCCCTTCCAGATAACGGACACTCTCTGGCGTGTACAACACAGGCAACGGCAAATGACCGCCGATGCTATAGGTCAACAAACCTGTCTCCTCGTCGATGACACCACCGACCATCGTGACGTGTTTACCCAGCTTACAACTGATCAGGCCCCGGTTGATATGGCCAAGGACCTCGGAAGGCTTGAACTCCGGCAATGTGCCGTTGCGCTTGGACTCGAACAGCAAGCGCGTGGTCATGAACTTCAGCAGCACGGTGACGAAGGCTGAAGAAGCGCCATGCCCGGAAACGTCCGCCAGGTAGAAGGCGACCCGACGCTCATCGACCCGGAAGTAGTCGACGAAATCACCCGACAGGTACAGCGACGGGATGATCTGGTGGGCGAACTTGAACTCGTCGGTGGTCCAGGGACTGACCGGCAGCATGTTCATCTGCACCTGGCGACCGGCATTCTGGTCTTCCTGGAGCAGGTTCAGGCTGGCTTCGAGTTCGCGGTTGGCCTTTTCCAGCTTCTCGCGATAGCGCTGGTTTTCCAGCAGCAGCCGTGCGCGATCCAGGGCCCGACGCACGGAA
>Ga0308165_1003254_pt1 | contig 17711 bp, 17 predicted proteins | sample PhyWR2_FD_201032 | JGI IMG/M metagenome (GOLD analysis project Ga0308165, IMG submission 201032) | Phyllosphere microbial communities from UC Gill Tract Community Farm, Albany, California, United States - DLSLW.R2 | ecosystem: Host-associated > Plants > Phyllosphere > Unclassified | place: USA...
TGTCGGATCAAAGCCAATATAGGCCGTCACGGTTTCCTTGACCAACAATTCATCGAGGCCGCTTTCATCAGACATTTGATGAATAAAGCCGCGCTCGGAAAGCGTGCGAAGAAAATCGGATTTAAAACCGGACATGCCCTTTTCCTGACTGGTCAAAGCGCATCCCAAAAAGTGTGTAACGGTTTTCGGGGTGCGCGATATTAAACGCTCTAAGGCGAGAATGGAAATAACGGTAAGTAAGTGCTTACCGCCTTATGATAATTTGCCTTTAGCATCATTCAAGCGGGAATAACAAGGAAACTCCGGTATGGCCGATTTGAAACGCGCAATTGGGTTGATGAGCGGCACGTCGATGGATGGTATCGATATCGCTCTTGTGACCACCGATGGCGAGAATTTGGTCGAACGCGGGCCATCAAGTGGAGTTTCCTATTCTGATGGATTTCGCGCACGGTTGAAGGCAGCTCTTAATGATGCGCATAGTATCAGTGATCGCAATGAGCGCCCCGGCGTTCTCAAGCAACTTGAACATGACCAGACCCTTCTTCATGCGATTGCCGTTCAAGACTTTCTCTATGAACATTCGTTGAAGCCGGAAGAGATCGATGTGATCGGCTTTCATGGTCAGACCGTGCTGCATCGCCCGCGTGAGGCGCTCACAGTACAGATTGGAGATGGAGCATTGCTTGCGGCAGAAACCGGCATTCCAGTCGTCTACGATATGCGTGCCGAGGATATGCGGAATAGTGGCGAGGGCGCCCCATTGATCCCGGCCTATCACGCGGCGCTCGCTGCCAACTTGCCTTCAGGTCTCGAAGGGCCGGTCGTCTTCGTTAACATTGGTGGTATATCCAACCTCACTTATGTCGATGAAGCAGGTAGGCTGATGGCTTATGATAGCGGGCCGGGCAACATGCTGATTGATCAGTGGATGGAACTGCATGGGCAGGGCAGTTTTGATCCCGGCGGCATAACGGCAATGAGCGGTGTCGTGGATGACGCTCTGGCGGCTCGTTATCTTGATCATGCGTTTTTCAAAGGGAATCACCGTCGGTCCCTTGATCGTGGCGATTTCATCGTTCCTGCAAAAGGCACTACGGATTTGGCGACAGGTGCACGCACGCTTGCCTATGTGAGTGCTGCGGCTATTCTGCGCTCTGCATCGCATTTGCCGTCACAGCCTCGAACCTATGTGGTGAGTGGCGGCGGGCGTAAGAATGCCGCCATTATGGCTGAACTTAGAGCACTCGCTGAACGCGAAGGTGCGCGTGTCGTTGATGCGGATAACGTGGGTATCGATGGTGATGCAATGGAGGCGGAAGCATGGGCCTATCTGGCCGTGCGTTCCATGCGCGGGCTTCCACTGACATATCCTACAACAACAGGCTGCAATCAGCCGGTGTCGGGCGGTGTTCTGGTTCTTCCACCAAAATAAAAGCCCGGTAGCAAAATACACCGGGCTTTTATAAAGTTAAACTGTAGAGCGTTTAACGCAAACGCTTCTGGCGGACTTCAACCAGTTCGCCAGCGAGACGGCGATCCAGATATTCGGTGCACTCATCAATCAGAAGATCACCTTGGCCAGTAAAGAAGTGGTTTGCACCGGGCATTGTGTTCTGGGTGATCGTAATGCCCTTCTGCGTCTTGAGCTTATCGACGAGCACCTGCACGTCCTTCGGCGGTGCAACCTTGTCCTGATCGCCATGGATAATCAGACCTGACGATGGGCAAGGAGCAAGGAACGCGAAGTCATAGGTATTTGGCTGCGGTGCAACCGAGATAAAGCCTTCGATTTCTGGGCGGCGCATCAAAAGCTGCATACCGATCCATGAGCCGAAAGAATAACCTGCGACCCAGCAATTCTTTGAGTCAGGATGCAAAGCCTGAACCCAATCAAGCGCGCTTGCGGCATCCGACAATTCGCCCGCACCGTGGTCAAACTCGCCTTGGCTGCGGCCGATGCCGCGGAAGTTGAAGCGAAGCGTGGTAAAGCCGCGGCTCTGGAACATGTAAAACAGATCATAGACGATCTTGTTGTTCATGGTTCCACCGAACTGCGGATGCGGGTGCAGGATGAGCGCAATCGGTGCGTTCTTTTCGCGCGAAGGCTGATAGCGGCCTTCAAGGCGTCCGGCTGGGCCGTTGAAAATGACTTCTGGCATGTGTACTCCGCTGGTGATCGGAAGATCGGCTCTCGGTTGGCGAACTTGACGTAACAGTGCGCCGCTTCTAGAACCGATTTGAAATTTCGTTAGACTGGACCGTAGTTCAGTACCTAGTGTGGCTTAATAGGCTTTTCCTGACTGAAAATTCAAGAAAATTGCGCTTATCGCCACTTAAAGGCTTCGCTTAGGAGATAGTATCGGTGATCGGAACCGGCAAGAGGCTCTATCTGGACTATAATGCCAGTGCGCCATTGCTCGATGAAGCACGCAATGCGGTCATCGAGGCATTAGGCATTACCGGCAACCCGTCATCGGTGCATCGTGAAGGACGAGCCGCACGTGCGCTCGTCGAATCGGCGCGGCGCAGCGTGGCAGCGCTTGTGAATGCTAAGTCCGATCATGTCTTCTTCACATCGGGTGCTACGGAAGCCGCATCCACACTTCTGACGCCAGTTTACATGATGGGCCAATCCCCGGTGCGTCTGTCGCATCTTTATACTAGCGCGACCGAGCATCCATGCATGCTGGCTGGTGGGCAGTTTGCCGCGGAAAACATCTCCGTTATTCCTGTTGATGAAAACGGCATCCTCCGCCTTGACGCTTTGGAACAAGCGCTCAAAGCGCATGATAAAAGAGCCGGCCTGCCGCTAGTCGCGGTTCAGGCTGCCAACAATGAAACTGGCGTGATCCAACCAATTCGCGATATTGCGACAGTTGTTAAGGCCTCGGGCGGTATATACGTCGTTGATGCTGTACAGGCCGCAGGTCGTATTAAATTAGATATTACAGATAATTGCGGTGATTACTTAATAATCTCATCACACAAGATTGGTGGGCCGAAGGGGGGGGGTGCGGTTATCGCGATTTCTGATCTGATGATGCCAAAAGCGTTGGTTCGTGGCGGCGGTCAGGAAAAGGGACATCGGGCTGGCACCGAGGCGCTGTCACTTATTGCAGGCTTTGGGAAAGCTGCTGATATTGCGTCGGAACGATTGAATGGCGATGGCTGGTCTTCGCAATCGCGTGACAGGTTGGAAGCTGGGCTAATGGAAATAGCACCCGATGCAACCATTCACGGCAAAGCTGTTGATCGCCTGCCGAACACCACCTTTTTTTCGCTCGATGGTCAAAAAGCCGAGACAGTGCAGATAGCTTTTGATCTTGGCGGCATCGCACTGTCAGCGGGGTCGGCTTGCTCTTCAGGCAAAGTGGGGCCGAGCCACGTATTGGCTGCTATGGGGCAGGAAGATGGCCCCGGCGCGATCCGCGTGTCACTTGAGCCAGAAACTTCGACGGATTGCGTTGACCGGTTCCTGGACGTTTTGCGCAAAATCGTCGCCCGCCATCACCGCTCAAAACCCTGTTGATCTGTGTCGATCGATATTTCTCCCCTCCAGAGAGCGCGGAGGGGAGTTAATTATTTAAGAGAGTCCAATTCAGCTTCCCGGCGCCTCAGCATCTCTCTCATTGACGTAGTTCTCAAGTTGGTTTGTGAATCAATAGGGCCGCACTTCGTCCAAATATGGTATTTCTCACGGAAATAATCGATTACCAGCAAATCTGCCTCTACACGATCATGCCCCTCTTGAACGAGGTTCAGGAGTGCATCGACAGAGCTTCCTTCATTTTCAGGTAGATTTTTTCGACGGCCAGTATTCCAAATAGGAACTCCGACGCGTTCCAGATGGCCGGATATCCACGGATCATCGACCGTCCACATAATATCTGGGATATCATAGAAAAGATCATCGAACCATTCAGGCCGCACCAAAACACCGGCAAACCCGGAAATTTGATCAGCATAGCCGCTAGAAGTTAGATTGGGCTTTACTAAGAAAAGGCTCAGAATACGCTTTGCCCGATAGACATAGTCTTTCTTCTTCCACCGGCTTCGGGGCAATCTATCTGCAGGACGGCAACTATCTGATATGTCAGGAAACGTTTCACCAACTTCAATGATACATGTATTTGGTTTGCGAGCCGCTTCCGTTTTAAAACGGTTGTGCCAATCTCTATCGTAGATCTTGTCATCGTCGCAAAACAAAATATCGACATTTTGCCCCTTCAGATCACGCGCGGCAGGCAGAATTTTGGTTGCAGGGCCAAAATCCCTATCACAACGATGTATGGTTACGCCTTCAGGAACTTCCGGAAGCTGTCCATCCCAGTCTGGAAATCGTCGGTAATTCGTTGGGATATATAATCGTACTTCGGAAAACTTCAGACTTTGACGCAAAAGTGATTTGAGTGTTGGTTGAAGTAAATTAAATCTCGAAGGTATCGAAGACAATGTTGCTATAGTCGGAATGCTCAAATGCATACTCCAGCATCACTTTTGCGGGGTTATCATGACGACGTTTTTTGCATAGCTTTTAAACCCGGAGCTGTATGATGACGCCTTATTCGCAAGGTGATCAATTTGTTAGTTCCCAATTTTTAGCTAGTTAATCAGCAACATTAAAGGTTATCTTGCGCTAATCAAGCAATCAGTTAAGCACGGCGTTAATTAGTTCATTGCAACCTATGTGGGTGCATGAAGACGCATTGGACCTTAGCCGCGCTAGGACTTTGTGTAAAATTTCCAAATTCACTCATAATTTTATCAGCAAACTTAAAGCTGGGCTTGAAATTGAGTTTAGAAAGGTTTTAAAGAAGCGTCACGCACACTATATTGTGGCGACGATAACGGCTATCATCGCCCTGACGTTTGCAACTGTCGAACCTTGAATTCGACGAGGATGGAGAACGCCAATGCCTGCAGTGCAGGAGACCATTGATCAGGTTCGCGGCTTGGACGTGGACCAGTATAAATACGGATTTGAGACAACCATCGAATCCGAGAAGGCCCCAAAGGGTCTGAACGAAGACATCATTCGCTTCATTTCCGCTAAAAAAGACGAGCCGGAATGGATGCTGGAGTGGCGTTTGAAGGCCTATGAACGTTGGCTTACTATGGAAGAGCCAACATGGGCACGCGTCGATTACCCCAAAATCGACTTTCAGGATCTGTATTACTACGCAGCACCGAAGAATCAGACCGGCCCGAAGTCGCTGGATGAAGTCGACCCGGAACTGCTTCGCACCTATGAGAAGCTTGGTATTCCTCTGCGTGAGCAGGAAATCCTGGCTGGCGTGCGCAAGCAGGGCGATCCAAGCGAAATCGACGGCAATCCATCGGACAATGTCTATGCATCAGGCCGCGTGGCTGTTGATGCCGTGTTCGACAGTGTTTCGGTTGTCACGACCTTCAAGGCAGAGCTTGCCAAAGCTGGCGTGATTTTCTGTTCGATTTCAGAAGCCATTCGCGAGCATCCTGAGCTGGTTCAGAAGTATCTCGCTTCGGTGGTTCCTGTTTCGGACAATTATTACGCGACGCTAAATTCGGCCGTCTTCACAGATGGTTCGTTTGTTTACGTGCCTAAGGGCGTTCGCTGCCCTATGGAGCTTTCGACCTATTTCCGTATCAATGAAAAGAATACGGGCCAGTTCGAACGCACGCTGATCATCGCGGAAGAAGGCGCTTACGTCTCTTATCTCGAAGGTTGTACTGCGCCGCAGCGCGACGAAAACCAGCTTCACGCGGCGGTTGTTGAACTGATCGCGCTTGATGATGCTGAGATCAAATACTCTACCGTTCAGAACTGGTATCCCGGTGATGTCAACGGCAAGGGCGGCATCTATAACTTCGTGACTAAGCGTGGCGATTGCCGTGGCGACCGCTCCAAAATCTCTTGGACACAGGTTGAAACCGGTTCCGCTATTACCTGGAAATACCCGTCCTGCATTCTTCGCGGTGATGATTCACGCGGCGAATTCTACTCGATTGCTGTTTCCAACGGCTATCAGCAGATCGACAGCGGCACCAAGATGATTCACCTCGGCAAAAACACGTCGAGCCGCATCATCTCCAAGGGTATTTCGGCAGGAAACTCCAACAATACCTATCGCGGACAGGTTTCAGCCCATCGCAAGGCGACCAATGCCCGTAACTTCACCCAGTGCGATAGTCTCCTGATCGGCAACGATTGCGGAGCGCATACGGTGCCTTATATCGAGGCGAAGAACGCCACGGCACAGTTTGAGCACGAGGCAACCACCTCGAAGATTTCCGACGACCAGCTGTTCTACGTTATGCAGCGCGGTATTCCGCAAGAAGAGGCAATTGCCCTCATCGTCAATGGTTTCGTGAAGGAAGTCATTCAGGAGCTACCAATGGAATTCGCCGTTGAGGCGCAGAAGTTGATTGGCATTTCGCTTGAAGGCAGCGTCGGTTAATCCGACGCTTGCCTGACTGCTTTATCGCATCCGATTTTCTGGCCAGCTCTTTAACTGGCTTATGCAGTTCTTCGCGAAGACTGCGCTGAGAGACAAGGTTTATACCCATGCTTGAGATCAAGAACCTTCATGCAAAGATCGCTGACACGGATACTGAAATTATCCGTGGTCTGAACCTGACTGTGAACAAGGGCGAAGTCGCCGCCATTATGGGCCCGAACGGCTCAGGCAAGTCGACACTGTCCTATATCCTTGCAGGTCGTTCTGACTACGAAGTGACCGAAGGCGACATTCTTTACAATGGCGAGTCGATCCTCGAACTGGATCCTGCTGAACGTGCTGCCAAGGGCATCTTCCTTGCGTTCCAGTATCCGATGGAAATCCCAGGCGTTGCCACAATGGAATTCCTCAAGGTTGCGATGAACAGCCAACGCAAGGCGCGCGGCGAAGCTGAACTGAAGATTCCTGAATTCATCAAGCGCGTTAAAGATGCTGCTGGCGGCCTTAACATCGACATGGCTATGCTGAAGCGTCCGCTGAATGTTGGCTTTTCGGGCGGCGAAAAGAAGCGCGCTGAAATTCTTCAGATGCAGCTCCTTGAGCCAAGCCTTTGCGTTCTCGACGAAACCGATTCTGGCCTCGACATCGATGCGCTGAAGATTGTTTCCGATGGCGTGAATGCCCTGCGTTCGCCAGATCGTGCTGTGATCGTGATCACTCACTATCAGCGTCTGCTTGATTATATCGTGCCGGATAGTGTCCATGTTCTTTACAAGGGGCAGGTCATCAAGTCGGGCGATAAGACACTCGCAAATCACCTTGAAGAAAATGGCTATGCCGACATTATCGGCGAAGTAGCCTAAGGAGGCGGATTATGAATATCCAGACCTCAAAACCAAGGACACCGGCGGAAAGCGCGCTGATCGAAAGCTTCGCCACGCGTATGGGCGAGCTGCCGGGCAATGGCGACGTCGTTATTGCGCGTGACAATGCGCTGGAAGAATTGAAGATCAATGGTCTTCCTTCGCGCCGTATTGAAAGCTGGCATTACACAGATTTTCGCACGCTTTTGAAAAGCGTACCGGATTTCAATCCGACCGTTGGCACCAATGCGCTTCCAACGCTGCTTGCAGGCTCGACCGTTCTTGCTGCAAGCAATGGCGCAGCACTGAGCGCCAAGGCTCCTGAAGGCGTGACACTGACGGCTGTGCGTGATGCACTCGCTGATGGATCGCTCGTTCCGCAGCTTAACGTTCGTGGCACTGACGACACGATTGGCCAGATCAACGCTGCCTATGTCAGCGATGGCTGGGCTGTTTCGATTGCTGATGATGTTGAGCTTGAAGCACCGCTTGAAATTCAGAACATCCAGAAGTCGGGACAGGGCCATACACGCTTCCCTGTCGAAATTGGTTCGAACGTTAAAGCAACGATCATCGAGCGTCAGACTGGCGGCGAGGGCGATGCCTTTTCGACCTCGGTAAGCCATGTGACGGTGGGCGATGGTGCCGATGTTATTTGGGTTATCCTGCGCGATTTCGGTCATTCGACGCAGCTTGCGCAATTCAATGCAACGATTGGTGCAGGCTCCAAGCTTACGCTTTATATCGTCAATGCCGGTGGCAAGCTAATCCGTCAGGAAGTGCATCTGACTGTTGCGGGTGAGGATTCGGATTTCGAACTCCGTGGTCTTAATCTGCTCGCAGATGATTCCCACACCGACATCACCATGACTGTTGCGCATCTGGTTGAGAACACACGTTCGACCCAGATCATCCGCAACGTGGTGAAGGATCGTGCACGCGGCGTTTTCCAGGGCATGATCCGTGTTGCTCAGATCGCTCAGAAAACCGATGCGCGCATGGCCTGCAACACGCTGTTGCTGTCTGATGACGGCGAGTTTGATGCAAAGCCTGAGCTGGAAATCTTTGCCGATGACGTGGCTTGCGGTCACGGGGCTACGGTAACTGAGCTTTCCAAAGACTATCTCTTCTATCTGATGGCGCGCGGCGTTCCTGAAAGTGAAGCCCGCGGCCTGCTGATTAAGGCATTTATTGCCGAAATCATTGAAGAGCTGGAAAATGAAGCTCTGGTTGAGGCACTGGAAGAAGTGCTCTCAAACTGGCTTTCAGCCCACGCTTGATTGAACAAGGCGGAGTAAGATTTACTCCGCCTTTTCTGCCTCAATGGTAGAAGGAACGATCATGGATCAAAAGAATCCGCTTTTAGCGCGCTATGATGTCGAAGCGATCCGCAGAGATTTTCCCATCCTGTCACGACAGGTTCATGGCAAGCCGCTTGTTTATCTCGATAATGGCGCGTCTGCGCAAAAGCCGCAAAGCGTCATCGACGCGATTACCCATGCTTATTCAAATGAATACGCCAATGTGCATCGCGGTCTGCATTTTCTCTCAAATGCTGCCACAGACGCCTACGAAAAATCGCGCGAAACAGTCCGTCGCTTTTTAAATGCTGGTTCGGTAGACGAAATCGTCTTCACCAAAAATGCGACCGAAGCGATCAACACGGTTGCCTACGGCTATGGCATGCCGAATATCGGCGAAGGTGATGAAATCCTTCTGTCGATTATGGAGCATCATTCGAATATCGTGCCATGGCATTTCATCCGCGAACGGCAGGGCGCAAAGCTTGTCTTTACGCCTGTCGATGACGAAGGCGTGTTCCATATCGAGGAATTCGAAAAGCGCCTGACCGAGCGCACCAAGCTTGTAGCCATTACCCATATGTCCAACGCACTTGGCACAGTCACACCGATCAAGAAGATCGTGGAACTCGCTCATGCGCGCGGTATCCCGGTTCTGGTGGATGGCAGTCAGGGTGCAGTGCATATGCCTGTCGATGTGCAGGATCTGGGCTGCGACTGGTATGTTTTCACTGGTCACAAAGTCTATGGCCCGTCAGGCATTGGCGTTCTTTATGGTCGCGCAGAAATGCTCGAAAAGATGCGCCCGTTTCAAGGCGGCGGCGAAATGATCGAAGAAGTGACGGAAGAAAACGTCACCTACAATCATCCGCCGCATCTGTTTGAAGCTGGTACACCGCCAATTGTTCAGGCGATTGGCCTAGGTGCTGCGCTTGAATATATGGAGAAAGTCGGCCGTCACGCGATCGCTGCGCACGAGGCAGACTTGCGAGACTATGCGCATGAGCAATTGGGCAAGATCAACAGCTTGCGCATTTATGGCAATGCGCCGGACAAGGGCGCTATTATTTCGTTTGCGTTAGAAGGCATTCACGCGCATGACGTTTCGATGGTGATTGACCGGGCAGGGGTTGCGGTGCGTGCAGGCACGCATTGCGCACAACCGCTCTTGAAACGTTTTGGCGTCACCTCTACATGCCGTGCTTCATTCGCACTATATAATACACGCGCTGAAGTCGATGCATTGGCAGAAGCCTTGGAAAAGGCAAGGAAGTTTTTCGGATGACCGAGATCGAACAAAAAGTTCAGGAACAGACTGAAACCAAGACGGACGATGCAGGTGCATCGACAGGTGATAAGTCTGTGTTCTCTGCTTCTGCTATTCCGCAGGAAGAATTGCTTCGGCTGACTGATGACATCATCAGCGCACTGAAGACAGTCTATGATCCCGAAATTCCAGCGGATATTTACGAGCTCGGTCTCATCTACAAGATCGACATCGAAGATGATCGCACTGTCAAAATCGAGATGACGCTAACGGCTCCTGGTTGCCCCGTTGCTGGCGAAATGCCGGGCTGGGTTGAAAATGCCGTTGGCACAGTCGAGGGCGTTTCCATGGTCGAAGTATCCATGACCTTTGATCCGCCATGGTCTGCCGACCGTATGTCGGAAGAGGCACAGGTTGCCGTCGGCTGGTACTAGGAAGAAAAGCCCCGCAGAGTGCGGGGCTTTATTATTAAAAGTAATTGATCGCTGAAAGTGTAATGTTTCTGGGATGGGAGAACGTCAGTCTTGACCATCAGGGTCGTCGGATGGCGCCTCAAAATCCTTACTCGCCACAACTTCAACGTCACCATTTTCTCCAGAGGATACTTTAAAGTCGCGTTGATAAATGCGCTCTTTGTTCTTTGCTACGGCAACATAGTCGCCTTCAATCAGAACCATAGACGAGTAAGCGCCCACGCTTTCACGCACGACATCGCCCGAAGCGTTAAGCACAGACCATGATGTATCGGCGAGTGCTTCACCGCCTTTTTTCCCAACAAGTTTGAGGACAACTTCGGCTGCACGATGCTGAACCGTCGCTTCCGTCAGCTTGCCAGCTTCCACACGAATATCCGCGCGGATAATAGCATTTGCGGTCCCGTAGTTAGAAACGACGTGATAGGTGCCGCTATTCAATCGGATGATCGTGTCTGGCTTTACGTCTGGCACGATGAGCGAACGGTCGCTGTTGTCTTCATCGGCATAAATTGAGAAGCGCACGAGATCACTTTTGATTTTGCCCTCATCGGGCAAAACGGCGCTCAGTTTCATTCCGCCAGCATCAAGCGTCATAACTTCATGACGCGTATTCTTGTTGAGTGTAATGCGTTTGGTTGCACCCGCGCGGCCATAGGCAGCGTGAACGAGATAACTGCCTTCTGGCAGGTTGAAAACTGTGCTGCCACCCTTGGCTGATGCAATCAGAGCCAGTTGTCCGTCTGCGCCAACCTCCGGCGCAAAAACCCGCCAAACGATTCCCGAAGAAATATCCGGTCCATCCTGATTGAGGCGAGCCTTCAGATCGAGCTCACTCGTTTTGATCAGCGGATTGTTCTCTGGACTTGTCGGTCCAGCATAGGGGCTGATCGATGGCAAATTCAGCTTTGGATCAGGGAAATTCGGCAAGCCAATCGCATTGTTAGGCTGCGTTGGTCCTGTGTTTCCCGAAGGCGATTGCATTGCTGGTGGTGCTGCCGGTGCGGGTAATTCGAGCTGAAAGCTCGGCAATTTGAAGCCACTGTCACTTGGACCAGCTTGTGGACCGCCACCAAATCCGCCACCGGGCCCGCCCTGTCCACCACTCGGTCCACCACCGGGGCCACCTGGACCCTGTGCTAAAGCCGACGATGCAATCAGGACACACGAGAGTGTCGCTGCAAGTGTCTTGCCGCGCGATGATTTTGCACTGTTTGCCCGAAACCAACCCAGACTATCTGACATGATGTTGTTTTGAACCGAAGCGGGTGGCGAATTCAAGGCTAAATTGACCGACACCTTCGCAAATTTATATTTACGCGGCATCGCGGTCATAGATTTTTGACTTTACACTCTGATCATGTCGAGCGAGAAGGAACCGCCTCCATATTAACTGGAGTGACATATACAGATTTCAGCGATGAGGTTTCCCCCGTGACGCACCCGGTTTTTGAGTTTCTGGCGCAGCGCAGTTCTACGCCTATTTCCGCAATTTCAGAACCGGCTCCACAAGGTGCTGAGCTGGATGAATTGCTGAAAGTTGCCGCGCGCGTGCCTGATCATGGCCGTCTGACGCCGTGGCGCTTTATTCTCTATCGCGGTGACGTGCGTCATAAGGTTGGTGAATATCTTGCTATACGCGCTGAAGAGCGGGAAGGGCCGCTTAATGAAAGCCGCAAGGATCAGGAGAAAGCGCGTTTTGCGCGTGCACCACTTGTTATTGGCGTTGTCTCTTCGCCAGTCGCCCATGAACGCATTCCGGAGTGGGAGCAGTTTTTGTCGGCAGGTGCCGTCGCTATGAACCTTTGCACCGCAGCCAATGCACTTGGTTATGCAACCAACTGGATTACCAACTGGTATTCGGATGATGCGCCAGCGCGTGAGTTTCTAGGGGTTGCACCGGAAGAGCGCATTGCTGGATTTATCCACATCGGTACGGCAGCAAACAAAATGCCAGAGCGTCCGCGTGCGGATATGGATAAGATTGTTTCTGATTACAGCGGACCATGGGCATCTTAATCGTTCTTCTATAAAATAAGTTATAAATAACGGAAAACACTGATGTTTTATGAACCTTCATCTGGTCATAATCTTCCTCATAATCCATTCAAGGCGATTGTGGCACCGCGTCCTATCGGTTGGATTGGTACGCGGTCCAAAGATGGTGCGGTGAACCTTTCACCGTACTCCTTCTTCAATGTGGTGAGTGATGCACCGCCGATGATTATGTTTTCATCCAGCGGTTTCAAGGACAGCGTTTCATTTATCGAGGAGACAGGCGAGTTTACGGCCAGTCTGGTCAGCGATCATCTCAAAGAGCAGATGAATGCGTCTTCAGTAAATGTGCCGCGCGGCGTGAGCGAATTTGATTATGCCGGTTTGACCGTTGCGCATAGCAAGCTGATTGCAGCACCTTTTGTCAAAGAGGCTTATGCGGCATTGGAATGCGTTCTGGTCGAGATCAAGCGTTTACAGGATAAAGAGGGTCGGGCGACTGATAATTACATGGTGATCGGTGAAGTCGTCGGCGTTCACATCGATGAAAGCGTGCTGACAGATGGGCTGTTTGACATCAAAAAAGCAAAGCCGGTTACGCGTCTTGGCTATATGGACTATGCGACGACGGATGAGGTTTACCAGATGTTTCGTCCGAAATGGGACGGTAAGATTTGAGGGAAGGGGCTGATTACAGCCCCTTTTTCTTTGCCTCGCCCCAGATCGCTTCCATGTCGTCGAGTTGGGCCGCTTCAAGGCTGCTGCCCGATTCCTTCAATGATGTTTCGATAAAATCAAAGCGGCGCTTGAATTTGTCGTTTGCTGCAATGAGTGCAGTTTCTGCATCAATTTCGAGGTGTCGGCCAAGATTGACCATCGCGAAAAGCAGATCGCCATATTCTTCTGCGATATGCGCCTTGTCGCTAGCGCCCATTGCTTCTTTAAGTTCAGCTGTTTCTTCTGCAATCTTATCAAATATTGGGGCTGCCTCTGACCAGTCGAATCCTACCTTGGCGGCCTTTTGCTGCAGTTTAAGAGCACGGAGAAGGGCAGGGAAAGCATTTGGAATATCGTCAAGATAGCGGGTTTTCTCGACGGTATCCAAACTAAGCTTTGCACGGCGCTCTGCGCGCTCGGCTTTTTCCTCCGCTTTGATGCGGTTCCATGAGCCCTTTGCCATTCCAGCATTTCTGGCTTCTGCATCACCAAAAACATGTGGGTGGCGCCGGATCATCTTGCGGGTGATGGCTTCTACAACATCGCCGAAACCGAATTTGCCGTCTTCTTCTGCCATGCGTGCATGGAAAACAACCTGTAACAACAGGTCTCCCAGTTCTTCGCGAAAATCATCCATATCGTCGCGCTCAATAGCATCGAGCACTTCGTAGACCTCTTCGAGAGTATACGGGGCGATAGATTGCGATGTCTGCTCAACATCCCAAGGGCAGCCAGTTTTCGGATCACGCAGCGCAACCATGATTTCGAGAAGACGGTCGATATTTTGCGAGGGTTCCATCTTCACTCCGTAAGAATTGATGTCGCATTGTTGGTACAAGCTGCAAGAATCAAATGGTTTGGGTTGCAGTCGGTCGCGGTTTTTGCATAGTCAGCTCGTAATCGGGATCGCACATCAAGGCGATATGTTCAACAAGCAGGTATTTAAACAATGACGATTCTTGTGACAGGTGGTGCCGGATACATTGGTTCGCATACATGCGTTCAGTTGATTGAAGCGGGTCACGAAGTCGTCGTCGTCGACAATTTTGAGAACAGTAGTCCGGAATCGCTTCATCGGGTGGAGAAAATCACGGGGCGCGCTCCGATCCGCGAGCCTGGAGATATCCGTGATCGTGCCTTGTTGGAAAAGATTATCACACGGCACAAATGCTCGGCAGTCATCCATTTTGCGGGGTTGAAAGCCGTTGGCGAGTCGGGTGAAAAACCTCTGCATTACTACGACTGTAACGTGCTGGGTACTTTGCGTCTTTTGCAGGCAATGGAATCGACCGGCGTAAAGACCCTCGTGTTCAGTTCGTCAGCGACAGTCTATGGCGATCCGCAAAAGCTGCCGATTACCGAAGATCAGTCGCTTTCTGCGACGAACCCTTATGGCCGCACAAAGCTTGTTGTCGAAGATATGCTTCGCGATCTTTATAACAGCGACAACAGCTGGAAAATTGCGATTCTGCGTTATTTCAATCCGGTTGGTGCCCATGAAAGTGGTCTGATTGGCGAAGACCCAAAGGGTATTCCCAACAATCTGATGCCGATCATTGCGCAAGTAGCAACGGGGCGTCGCGAAAAACTCAATGTCTGGGGCAATGATTATCCAACGCCAGACGGAACAGGTGTTCGTGATTATATCCATGTCGTTGATCTTGCTGCCGGTCATCTCAAAGCATTGAAAAAGCTTGATGAACCACAGTGCTTCTCAGTCAATTTGGGAACCGGGCAGGGCTATAGCGTGTTCGATGTGGTCAAGGCTTTTGAGCATGTTTCTAACCGAGAAATCAAATATGAAATTGCCCCTCGTCGTCCGGGCGATGTGGCCGAATGCTATGCCGATCCGGCATTCGCGCGCGATTTTCTAGGCTGGACTGCGCAGAAGGATTTGCGCGAAATGTGCAGGGATATGTGGAACTGGCAGTCCAAGAATCCCAATGGATACGAACAAGACTGATGATGCTTTTCTTCTCGCAAATGTGAACCACTCAAGTGCATAGCCTATCCTTTAGTATTGTACCAAAGTCTGATTGGACTATTACAACGGGGAAGAGAGCTGACCAGTTTGCGGCCTGAAGGTTCTACGCGAGCTTATTAAGGACTATCGAGATAATGCGTTTTCTACCGGACAAATTCACCTGTATGTTGATTGCAACCATTGTACTTGCGTCATTTCTTCCAGTGCAGGGTGATTTTGCCGAGTGGTTTGGCATAGCGACCAAAATCGCGGTCGGGCTTTTGTTCTTCCTGCATGGTGCACGTCTATCGCGTGAAGCGGTCGTTGCTGGCGTCACGCATTGGCGTCTGCATCTGGCGGTCGCAAGCTCCACATTTATTCTGTTTCCTATACTCGGCTTGGTTGCCGGCTGGACCATTCCGGGACTGTCGCAATCGCCATTTTATCTCGGCATTCTCTATCTCTGCGTTCTGCCTTCGACTGTGCAATCGTCGATTGCTTTCACGTCGATGGCTGGTGGCAATGTATCAGCGGCCATTGTTTCAGCATCCGCATCCAACATTTTCGGCATGTTTTTAACTCCCTTGCTCGTGGGATTACTCTTTGCCGTCAAAGGCGGCGGCGGGATTTCGGTCGATGCACTTGAATCTATCTTGCTGCAATTGCTCGCCCCGTTTGTGCTTGGCCAGATTCTTCAGCCATGGATCGGCAATTTTATGCGTCGTCATGGCAAGTCATTGGGCCTTGTTGATCGTGGCTCGATCCTGATGGTGGTCTATCTTGCGTTCAGTGAAGCCGTCGTTGAAGGCTTGTGGCACAAGGTTTCGTGGAACGATCTGAGTGTGATGATTGGGGTCAATATCCTGCTTCTGGTTATCGTCATGCTCGCCACCTGGTATGGCAGTAAATGGCTTGGATTCAATCGCGCCGATCGCATTACGATTATGTTCTGCGGCTCCAAGAAAAGCCTTGCCAGTGGCGCGCCGATGGCGAGTGCTATTTTCATCGGCGCTGATGTTGGCAGCATCGTATTGCCGCTTATGCTGTTTCATCAAATACAGCTTATGGCTTGTGCCGTTATTGCGCGAAAACTTGCTGATCATAAACCCGCATCCAACACTGTAACGTCTGCAGCGGAATAGAACTGTTCTTGCTGTCAAAGCGTTATGAGGCTAGGAGGGCAGGAGGTCTCAAAAAAAGGCAATGCATATGTCCAAGCAGAACGGCAGATCCACCGATACCGAGCCATTTGATCAGGAAGCTTTAGCAGAAGCTTACAATCAGGCACTTGCGCTGGAAAAAGCTGGCGATTTGGATGCTGCCGCGCTGGCCTATCAGGCCGTTCTTGAAATCGATCCCGAGGATCATGGCGGCGCTGCTGTGCGTCTCGCCAGCATGGGACGTGGCGCTGTCCCGTCCAAGGCACCAGATGCCTATGTATCGACGTTGTTTGATCAACATGCTGAAATGTTCGACACAATTCTCGTTGATCAGCTTGGCTATGACGTGCCCTTGCAGCTGCGTGAAATGCTTCTCGAAATGGATGAAGAATTTCAGGCTGGGAGAATGCTTGATCTCGGCTGCGGAACCGGACTTTCAGCTGATGCGCTGGATGATATGGCTGATCACAAAACGGGCGTTGATATCTCCGAAAACATGATCGAAGTCGCCTATGAAAAAGGTGATTATGATGCACTATTTGTGGGCGAAGCTGTACGCTTTCTTGAAGAGACCAAGGAGGATACCTGGGATCTGATCGTCGCCACAGACGTTCTGCCTTACATGGGTGATCTTGAGCAGTTCTTCGCTGGCGTGGCCGCACATTTGACATCTGGCGGCTACTTCAGCTTCTCAAGCGAAACACAGCCTGAAAAGCGATTTGCCGGACGTAATTTCATGGTCGGTGATTATCAGCGTTTTGCACATGCTCAGACGTATGTACGTTCGCTCTTATCTAAGCACGGTATGGAATGCATACGCTGCGAAGATATTACAGTGCGTAGCGAGCAAGGTTCGCCAGTGCCTGGCCATCTTTATATTGCTAAACGCCGATGACCTTCAAACGGTCAATATAATATAGTTCCATAAGATAGATTATGCGATCGGCTCCTAAACGGAGCTAAGCCATTGAAAAACAACGTTTTTCTAAAAGTCATAAGGCCGCTAATCGATCGAGCTGGAACTGCACTTGCTTCAGCTATACTTACAGCCGTATCAATAACTGATCCGGTTCTCGCTGATCAAATTGCTGCCGGTATTGTTGCCGCGTTCCTTGTTGGTGCTGAGCTTTTGCTCGGCTCTAAACGGGGGCAATAATATGTGGGGCGCTATCCTTGGCGGTGTCGCCTCTGCCGTTGGCAGCATATTTGGCGGTTCTTCAAAGAGTCAGACAACAACGAGTTACGTTGATTATAAGCGAATGGTCCGCGATGCGGAGGCTGCTGGCTTCAACCCACTTACCGCTCTGCGTAACGGTGGTGCTGCTGGTTTCTCTGTAACTTCTACCGGCGCGGCTCCGCTCTCTGCACGTATTGCAGATGGTGTGTCCGGCGGTGTTCAAAACTTCCTTGCGAATTTTGATCCTCATAAAGATCAACAACGCGAATTGGAAACTCGCGTTGTTGAGGCCCAGCTTGCAAATCTCCAAGCTGATACGGCACTTAAAACCGTTAAATTCGGTAATGTGCCTACA
>Ga0308165_1003255_pt1 | contig 17695 bp, 17 predicted proteins | sample PhyWR2_FD_201032 | JGI IMG/M metagenome (GOLD analysis project Ga0308165, IMG submission 201032) | Phyllosphere microbial communities from UC Gill Tract Community Farm, Albany, California, United States - DLSLW.R2 | ecosystem: Host-associated > Plants > Phyllosphere > Unclassified | place: USA...
ATTCCTGACATTTTATCTTTTCTTTTTAACACCCATCGAAGCAGTAGGGCTTCGTTCAAGGTGGTTGTACATCCCCCGAAAGGGACGGCAAAGATAGGCAAGAATTATTAATTTTCAAATAGTTAGCAAAATATTTTTTCAAATAAATTGCTGATATGATGCGATTTAACTTTAAAAGTAGTGTTAATGTGCTAAACCGCCATTTAAACTGATGGTTATAATGGCTAAAATGATAAAGCCAATAAGTACATAGAGGTAATCGCGCTCGATTAAAAAGCTAAAAATGGCGAACACAATCCGGGCTATCGGCGTGAATATCAGCATCAATATGCCAAATTGCACCACAGCATCGCCCTGTAAAGTTAGCACACCTTTAAATATGGCCGCTATCGACGAAAATTTGGCCAGCTCGGGTTTAAAAACTTTATAATCGGTAATTACACCTTTGTTATGGATCAGGAAAATTACGCCGCCAATGAGTACAATAGCCATCGAAATGATTACGCCTGCACGCAAAAGCGTACCCAGTATGAGCTGAATATCTTTATCCTTTATATTTTCCTTATTGGCTAAATTCATTACAATCCGCTTATTCCTTTATAAATCATCTGCAATGCCAGAAATGCAACTACCACGGCAAATACAATTTTAAGTTTATCGGTTTTGGTTTTCAATAAAACTTTCGAACCCACGGTAGCACCGGTTAAAACGCCAATACATACCGGCATGGCAATACCCGGATCAATCTGACCGCGGTGCAGGTAAACCACTGCACTGGCTGCCGCCGTAACACCCATCATAAAATTGCTGGTAGTAGTAGATACTTTAAAAGGCAGGCGCATAATGTTATCCATTGCAATTACCTTTAAAGCTCCGCTGCCAATGCCCAGCAAGCCTGATAAGGTTCCGGCAAAAAGCATCATAAAGAAACCACCGGGAATGTGCTTTACTGCATAAGGGTGATCTACGCCCCTATCGGGATACGAGCCGTTGAGTTTAAAAAACCTGGCCCATTTATCGGTATCATCTAAAGTAGTATGGTCTACTTTCTTTTTGAGTGTCATGATGGCCGAAAAAATCAGAATACAACCAAATAGAATAGCTATATAATTGGCATTTAAATAAACTGCTACAATTGCCCCACATATAGCACCAATAGTGGTAGCTATTTCTAAAAACATGCCGATGCGGATATTGGTGATCCCCTCTTTTACATAAGCTGCCGCCGAACCTGATGAGGTAGCGATAACGGAAACAATAGAGGCGCCAATAGCATAATGAATATCTACACCTAAAGCCAGCGTAAGTAAAGGGATAATAATTACACCGCCGCCCAAACCCGTTAGCGAGCCCAGTAAACCGGCTAAAAAAGCACCTAGTAAAACGATTATGGTAAACAGCAATACCGACATGCGGGCAAATATAATGCACTTGTTTTGGGGAAACGAAGGATTTAGGGAATAAAATAAAGTCTATATGTTATATGGATAAAGGGAAAAATACGAGAAAAAATGAGTGAGTGTAATTGCTAAATGCCCAGTCTATCAGTCACTCATTCAATTCTACTATAATTTATAGTGTAACTTACTTTCCTCATTTAAATCAATATCCCTAAAACTTTCCAACAGTTCAAAAGCAATTTGCCTGATGGTTTCGGGTGTAGGGTTAACAATAGTTTTATTGCCCTGCATGTCTTTTATCGTCCAACCAGAAGTGTTTAACATAACCGGATCTGCACTGGCTGTCGATTTTACTATTTTAGCTCTGGTAAAAGCATTTCCATCCGAATCGATAATGATTTTCTTGTTGCTCCACCAGCTTTCTTGTGATACCTGTGTTAATGCAGAACGATCCAATTTAGCAACATAGCCCCAACCCTTTTCAGCCCTATGTTTCAATTTTAACAATCCAATAAAATTGGTTAGACTTTTAGGGTTATAAATCTCAGAACTGCAATACATATCGAGGTGACTTAATTTAAGCTGGCTCACCAATGCTTTTGAATGATCGGAATTATGAAAAATTACAACGATTTTTTCGGCAATTGATGAAATAACAGCATCGGTTCCCCTATCGTATTCTCCACAAAGTATTTCTATATCCCTTAATTGTTGTTGCAAGAGCGAAACCAGTTCAGGTTTATTCAAAATGGGCTTCATCCTTAATAACTACTTCCCTAATCGCTTAATCATCTCCGCACTCAAATCCCTGCCATCGTTTAACCGGTTAGCAAAAAATGATTTAGCTGCTTCAAAATGTGCTTTATAGCCATTAATATCGCCATAACCTATAATCGAGGCCCACTCGTGTACAGCAGTATGAAATTCGAGGTCATCGCCACGGATAGATTTATCGTACAATGCCGTTTGGATCGATTCCTCTAGCATTTCCTTGTTTTTGAAAAGATATTCAGCAATGCCCAATCTTAATTTAAAGGGCGGGGTTTGACAAATCAGGTTATCGTAAGGATTTACGCCCATTTTATACCAGGCGTATACCATGCTCAGCAAACTTAAATGCGAATTGGGTTTCTGTTTATGGTCGGCATCCGAAAGACTGAATTCTTTCATGATGTTGTCATCAAGCAGCAGCAACTGGCGGCTTTCGTGAAAAACAAAATCACGGGCTGCATAAATTTTCTCCCTAAACTCAACCTCATTTTCGCAAATCATGAGTTTATAGAGTTCAGATTCGGCCTGGGCATAATATTTAACCTGCTTTTGTGCATAAGGATTTAATATGGCCAAACCGGCATAAATGTGCGATTTGTAACTAAAAATCCGCAGGGTGGTTAAAATCTTCACATTATCAATCCCACCCGCATAAGCAGGGTTATCCCATGGGAAAAAGCCGGCGTTTTTCCAGGCCGAGCCCATGCTTTCGAAACCCATGTGCGTTACAGCTTGTGTATCGGCCACAATGCGATCGTGCTCGCGGTAATCATCCATTTCAATGATGTTCGATTTTAACGACTGATAAACTTCCAATGCTTTCTCATAAACCGCATCGGTAGCACGGTGGCGTACCACCACCAGGGTTTGCCCCTCCGTACTAAAAGCCGGACCATGCAAAGAGTGGCAGGTTACAATCTGGGTATCGCTGGGAAGGTGTTTTTCAAAAGCTGCAATTTCGGGGTGTTTAACCGATGTTTGGCCCGAAACAATTGCGCCATACTTGGTAGAGCGTGCAAAAGTAGCCACCACTTCATCAATCTTTTCGGCTTCAACGCAGTAAATTATAAAATCAGATTTACGGGCTACCTCATGGCCATCAATTAAAACTTCAATTCCTTTAGGTTCGAGCTCATTTTTTAAATCAGAAAAACGCAGCGGCATATCGGCCCCACATACTTTATAACCAGCATTTACAAACGATACAGCGTACAATTTGCCCATATCGCCCAAACCAATAATTCCTATTTGCATGAAACAAATGTAACCTATCGCAAATAATTTTATAATAAAACTTCGATAAAATTGTTATTTAACATGTTAAACACAAACATTTTTGTCTTTCATCCCTAAACTTCAACAAAATTATTAACCGGAAAAATGGATAAAAATGTAGTTTTACACGATAACACCTATATTTAAACTATGCAAAAAATTAAACACACCCTACTGTTTTTAGGCGCTATGCTATTTCTAAATGTTGCCTTTGCGCAAACTTTACCCGACACGACCAAGAATACCGATCCATCTTTAAATGGCCAGTATCAGTTCATGTTAAAGAAATCTAAAAGCTTTAATGGCGCAAGATTGATTAACCCAAATCGGTTATCATCTTTATGGAAAAGTGTTAACGATACGCTGAGAAAAGAACGCAAGCAATTGCAGGAAGCCAGACAGGAAATTAAAGCCCAGGCCGGCAATATTTCGAGTTTAAAGGGCGAAGTAACCGGAAAAGAAAGCTCGCTGGCCAATGCTACCGCTTCGGTTAACGAAATTAAGTTTTTGGGAATTTCATTTGATAAGGGCACTTATAACACCATTGTTTGGACCATTATTATTGTAATGGGCCTTGGTTTGGCTTTTATTATTTTCCAATCGGGTAAATTAAGGCACGAAGCCAAATACCGCACAGAGCTTTACCAGGAAGTAGCCGATGAATTTCAGGCGCACAAGGTTAAAGCCAAAGATAAAGAAATGAAACTGGCCCGCGAACTGCAGGATGAACGCAATAAATGGGACGAAGGCAGGGGCAGATAAACGTGTACAGCACCAGAGTTGTCAACTTTCTGGCATAATGGCTATTAAAGTTGACAACTCTTCTCCAGAAGAGAAATGATAATTTTTTAAATTCCAGAACAGACTATTTTTTTCAGAAAAGCAGGGCTTGTTGTAATCGGTTGCGCCAGTCCCGCCATTCGCTATTTCCGATGAAGGATCGGAACCGCTGCTGTCGGGTTTATTTTACTCCAGGCAGTGCCTTGTAGGCTGCTAAACCTGTTCGAGCCTAATGAGTAACATTTAATTCTTCAAGCTATACTTCAACCCTACCTCAAACTCGCCATTGCTGTAATTCTGCATTTTTGAGGTATTGGTGGTGTACTGAAATAAAATAGAAAACTGGTTTTTATAGTTGGCCCCAAAACCTCCGGTAAAGCTGTTGGTACTGTGGTATATGCCGTTAAGCATTAATTTCTGATCCAAAAACTGAAGGTGAACACCTGCATCAAAAATACCATCGTAGTTCTGTACGCCACGGTAAACCAGTTTGGGTTCAATGCTGTTAATCAGCTTATCGGTGGTAAACTTATAACCTGCAGCCAGGAAATAAACAGACCGGTCTACCACATTTCTAATCTGGTCTCTTTTAAAAAATCGTTTCAGATTGGGCAACGCGCCCTGTATGGTGAGTTTATCATTACGATATGCTACTCCAAAATCTCCATCCAAATACAACCTGCGGTCGTTAAAACTGTTGAGTACATCATCATCAAGATCACCTTTTACCTTGCCAAAATCTACCCACTCATTCATAATCCCTGCCGAGAGACCAAAATCGATAAATTCGGTGCCACCATTTAAGGGTAAATGGTAAGCATAAGTTACCGTTGCCCTGGTACGGTTAATGGCGCCTGCACCTTCGTTATAAAAAAGCACGCCCAAGCCTACCTTATCATTTTGCAGGCCGTAATCGCCGGTTAAATATTGAATCCGTGGGCCACCATCTACACCCGTCCATTGGGTTTTTAATGCAGCATTAAGGTTCAAGCCCTTCTCTACACCTGCCATTGCCGGATTGGCCAAAAACTGGTTCTGATAATAAATACCCCCCATTGGGTTAAGCTGGGCTAATGCCGGCATTCCTAATAAAACCAACAGCCCTGTTATCATGCGTTTCATTCTGCTCATGCTGTTACTTTTTATATAAAATAGAAATAAACCCTTTAACCGTGCCCTCGGTGCCTAAATCGAGGATGTAATAGTAGGTATCTTCGGCAAGCGCCGATCCGTTTACGTAGCCATCCCAGTTGTTTTTGTAGTTTACTGCCGAGTAAAGCATACGCCCGCCCCGATCAAAAATGGTGAGCTTGCTGTTCGGATATTTTTCCAGGCCTTTAATTACAAAGAAATCGTTTTTGCCATCGCCGTTTGGCGTAAGGATATTATTTACAATACTCACCTCTGCCTGTGTATCGATAATTAAAAAAGGTTGCAAAAATCCTTGTGTTAAGCTTGTATTACTCAGCTGAAAGGTTTGAACCAATATCATTTCGCCTACACTGAAATCGTAGAGCTGGTTATTGATTTTACCCGAGCCACTGGCCGAATTAAGTACGTAAGGCAAACTCTGCGCCTTAACTTTAGCCCCAAAACAGAGCATCAGCAATGAAACAAACAGACAATATGTGCTTCTCATCGTGCTTAATTTAAAGAGATCCATGCAGCACCATCGCTTTGGATCGTTAATGTTTTGTTACCGGTAATGGTGCTAAGGGTTGTATCGTCGTCCATGGTAATGGCATTGTTTAAAGTAACATTACCCGTTGATAAAGCTTTTACAATTACATAAATCCTACCCTTACAGGTTACCGGACCAGGCAGATTTAAAGTAACAGCCAAGCCCGTATTTTTTAGCCTCACGGTATAATGACTGGCATCCAGTGTTAACGTACCACCCGTAGTATAAGTTAAAATACTTGCAGCAACCGAACCATTTACATTGAGCGTGCTTGAACTTGCCGGTGCGTAAGTAGTTGATGTAGCCGCATTACTGCCGTTGAGGGTTAAAGTTCCGCCATCGCTAGTCATGCTACCGGCAATAAGCGGATAGGTGGTATTGGTATTGGCCACAACAAGGGTATTGTTAGCACTGGTGCTTATACTGCCCGCATTGCTGCCAATAAAAATGTTGCCCGAGCCATTGTTTTTTGATCCTGCAGCATAGCCCAAGGCAGTGTTGTTATCGCCATTGCTGGCCTCTAAGGCCAAGCTACCTATTGCCGTATTGTTTATGCCCGTTCCGTTAGCCATTAGGGTATGGGTACCGAAAGCACTGTTGTTAGAACCTACGGTACTAACACTTAAAGCCTGCGAACCAAAGCCACTGTTATTAATACCGCTGAAACTCCTTTGCAATACCATGTGCCCAAAGGCACTATTTTCGTAACCGGATATGTTTACGGAAAGTGCTTCTTTACCAAATGCGCTATTGTAAAAGCCCGAAACATTGCTGGCAATGGTTTTATAACCATAAGAAACATTGGTTTCTGCCGAATTTCCCAAACGACCTGATTTTTGTCCGTTTACCAAAAAGTTAATGGCTACATCATCTGTATTACCTAAAAAATTATTGGTTTGATCTACACTGCCTGTATTACCTTTTAAGGCCCAGGCATTGGCGTTGGCAAATAAGGTACGGCTTATGAGCTCTGGTTTACCGGTAATGGAATTGGTAATATATACTTTATTGGCATCGGTAACGCCAGAAGTGCTTAGTTTTTCGAGGGTAACTGATGCATCAGCTAGTTTTGGCGTAGTAACCGAAGCATCTGCCAGTTGGAGGGTATTTACCGCTGCATCATCGATATTAACATTTTTAACTTCTTTATTTCCGATTTTGACTGAGGTAACTGCACCATCTGCTAATTTTGGTGTAGTAACCGACGCGTCGGCCAATTGCAAGGTATTTACTGCGGCATCGCCGATATTGATGTTTTTAACTTCTTTATTTCCGATTTTAACAGAAGTAACAGCTCCATCCGCTAGCTTGGGCGTGGTAATAGCTCCGTCGGCCATTTTTAATGTGGTAGCCGCACCATCAGCCAGTTTAACAGTGGTTACTGCACCAGCATTAATATCAACCACCACATCTTTAAGTAATGCGGTACTGCCATTTGCGCTTACCGATAAATCAGTAGAAGTTAAACCTTTTGCTCCTGCCAGTTGGGCAACATCTAATGTAACCGGTTTCCAGGCGGTGCCATCGAACAGTAAAACCTGATTATTGGCTGGTGTATTGGCGCTTAATGTTTTGCCCTGAATATTGGCAAGGGCTGGATTGGGATAATTACCCGTTAAATCGCCGCCTGCAACACCGGTTGAAGGTCCAACCGGCCCTGTGGCACCTGTATCACCTTTATCGCCCTTATCTCCTTTTACACCCTGCGGACCTTGACTTCCGGCAGGACCTGTAGCCCCTGTATCTCCTTTAATACCCTGAGCACCCGCGGCCCCTTGCGCGCCAGCTGCACCAGTTAAACCAATGGGGCCTTGTGTACCTGCTGCCCCGGCAACACCTGCAGGTCCTTGTGGTCCCGCAACACCAGCTACACCTTGCGCACCGGCAGGTCCGGTTGCACCGGTATCACCTTTTGGCCCCGCAGGGCCATTTGCCGCATACAAAGCATAAGGAACGCTCAGTAACTGAGCAGTTCCGGCCAGGCTGAAGTTGGATCCATTATCGGGATCGATTTCTACTTTTACAAATTTTAGTCCGCTGGCCCAGGTTACACCCGCCACAGTACCACTAACTGAAGTTGCACCGCTTGAGCCAATCGCTACTGCATACAGACCGTAAGCATTGGTTACCACATTTCTGACTTCGCTGTATTGGCTTGTTCCTGATGATGATCCATCAAGAATACTGATACGCAGGGAAATACTCTTGTTTGCCAGCGGCGTGCCGTTAGCATTCCTTGCTGCTCCCTGATAGTTAAATTGCTGAGGCGCCTGCGCCTTTACAGCCAGTGCCAAGCCAACGCTCAGCAACGCAATGAGTAGAAGTTTTTTCATGAACCGGGACGAGATCTAAGTTGCCAGACCTTAAAAAAATTAAGGCCTTACGTTCAAATCTACTAATTAGTATAGCCCCTTATGCCTGCTTTACACCAAAGGCCATCTAGAAAGACAGCCTGTCAGACAAAATATTGACAATCAATACGATGCACAACATCATATTCTGTATTTTTACACCAACACCCTATTTTCAGGATATTTCAACCCTAAAAACAGAAGAAAAAACACCTCAAAAACAACTTCTGGCTATAATTATTGGGATTCATTACCAGAGTCAATTAGGTTTCTGAAGGAAAGGATATACCTTTAATGTTCCGGTACAGATCAACAGCATACAAATCTGTCATTCCGGAAACGAAATCGAGCACACTTTGAATAATAGAATAAATATCGGTTAAATCGGTATGGTATTGCTTAGGGATAAGCTTAACCAACTTTTTATAGTAATGTGTATTGTTATGAATCAAGGCCGGAACAAACTCTTCTAATAAACCAGCCATAATTTTATAACCGGCCACCTCTTTTTGTATTACTGACGAGAAATTATAAATCCGCTCAACCGAAACTTTTTCTACCGCTTTCCATGCAGATAAATAAGGTTCGGGGATCATATCGGTTAAACTCTGATTCAGTTCGCCACGTAAAAGCTTTTCCTGCTCGTTAAAAAAGATACCCGCACATAAATTGGTTAAAGTATTAATGGCTTTTGCTCTTAGCAAACCAATTTTGGCATCATCATCTTCATAATCGTTTTTCAGGCGGTCTTCGATGGTTGTCGAATTCGAAAAAGGCAAGAGGTAATTTTTTACTTCCTCGTACGAAAGGATTTTTAAGCGATGTGCATCTTCCAAATCGATAATGCTGTAACAAATATCATCAGCTGCCTCAACCAGGTAAACCAGTGGGTGGCGTTTGTAAATAAGGTACTCACCCTCTTCCTGCGCCAGCTGCAGTTCGGCAGCAATCTTTTTAAAACTTTCTTCTTCCGACTGGAAGAAGCCATATTTTTTACGGTGCAACATGCCTTTTTGCTTACCGGCAATAGAGGCACATGGATATTTGGCTATAGAGGCCAAAGTAGAATAGGTAAGCGCATAAGCATCATTCCCTTTTCCCTTTAACGGATGGGTAAGGATGCGGATGGCATTGGCATTACCTTCAAAATTGATCAGATCGTGCCATTGTGCTTCGCTCATCTCTTTTTGGTAAACCTTACCATCGCCATCGGTAAAATAGCGCGAAATTGCGGCTTCACCCGAGTGGCCAAAGGCCGGATTTCCTAAATCGTGGGCCAATGCAGCTGCTGCCACAATATTGCCTACTTCGTTTATTATAGGAACCTCTTTAATCAGGCTGGGATTATGCTCTTCAACACTGTTGAGGAAAATATTAGCCATAGAGCGGGCCACACTGGCCACTTCTAAACTGTGGGTTAACCGATTGTGTACAAAAACACTGCCCGGTAATGGAAAAACCTGGGTTTTATTCTGCAATCTCCTAAAAGGCGAAGAAAAAATCAGGCGGTCGTAATCGCGCTGAAAATCTGAACGTGCCCTGTCAGTGCTGGCACCGTACTGTTCTTGTCCAAACCTTTTATTCGAAAGTAAATATTTCCACTCCATTGCTCAGTTTAATTTTGGGCGAAGTTAAGGATTAGCGGGATTTAATAAAACCTGACTGCAAAACTTTCTAAATTGGTTTTTAACAGAACCACCTGCCCTACTGTTCTTCGTAATGGTAAGTCAATCCGCCATCCACAAAATAAGTAGAACCAGTAACATATTTAGCATCATCAGAAGCCAGAAAAGCCACAATACCAGCTACATCTTCGGGGGTACCTAGTTTTTTCATCGGAATATTCTGCAATAATTTCCCTAGTCTCTCTTCATCATTCAGCAACGACTTATTAATAGGTGTTGCAATAGCACCAGGTGCAACATTGTTTACCCTGATATTGAATGGGGCCAGCTCTGTAGCCAAATTACGGGTTAGCATTTTTAAGGCACCTTTACTGGCACAATAGGGTGCAAAGTGCGGAAAAACAATTTCTTCGTGTACCGAACTCATATTCACCACTATGCCAGCTGCCTTATTGGCAATGCAATGTTTAACAAAAGCCTGAGTACCGAAAAATACGCCTTTCAAATTGGTATCCATTACCAAATCAAAATCTGCTTCGGTTACTTCCCAAAAGTTGTGGTTCTTTTCAACCCCGGCATTGTTTACCAAAATATCCAGCCGGCCATAGGTTTGAATAGCCTGAGTAACCAGATCTGTTACACCCTTCACCTGACTGATATCTGCTTCTACAAAGGCTGCCCTCCTTCCCATTTCCTCAATGGCGGTAATCAGCTTTTCGCCGCGTTCATCCAGCTTTCTTCCGTTTAAAATAATATCGGCACCCTCAGCTGCTAAACGCAAGGCGCATGCGGCACCAATTCCCTGACTGCTGCCTGTAACCAATGCTACTTTATCTTTAAATCTATCCATTATCTGATCATTAACTAATTATAAAAGTGCTACCAAGGCCGTCCACCCGGTTTGATGGCTTGCTCCCAAACCTTTTCCGTTATCGCCGTTAAAATATTCGTAAAACAAAATATAATCCCTGAAGTGTTCATCGTGATTAAATTTTGCACACCCACCAAAAACAGCCCTTTCGCCCTTTTCGTTTTTTAAAAAGATGTTTTTTAAGCGTTTGCCCAATAAATCAGCTATTTCGGCAAGCGAAAAATAGGTATTTGAACCTGTTGGATATTCTACCCTAAAATCATCAGTATAATACTCATGAAAATGCTTTAAAGCATCAATCAGCAGGTAATTAATCGGAAACCAAATCGGTCCCCGCCAGTTACTGTTGCCGCCAAACATACCGGTATCGCTTTCTGCCGGAATATACTTAACAGAATAATCGTTACCGTTTAACCAATAATTATAGGGTTCGGTTTCATATTTTTTTGAAATAGAGCGGATACCAAAATCAGAGAGAAACTCAGTGGTATCGAGCATACGGCGCAATAACATCTTCATGCGGTGGCCACGCAGCAGAGAAAATAAATGTTTATCATTGCCACTTTTATCGGCCCAATGACTTACCAGCTGTACTAAATCTGGTCGTTGCAGCATAAAAAACTCCAACCGGGCTTTAAGTTTGGGTAAATCTTTCCAATCCTGATCGCTAAAAACAATTACGGCAAACATCGGAATCAAACCTACTAAAGTCCTGATTCGTAACCTATCCCAGCCTCCATCTGGTTTACGCAGTAAATCGTAATAAAAACCATCCTGTTCATCCCACAAGCCGATGTGGTGCTCGCCCATGTTATCGATAGAACCGGCAATAAACAAAAAGTGCTCAGAAAACTTAATGGCCATATCCTCGTAAACCGGATTATGCAATGCCAGTTCGATACTAATTTGCAACATGTTTAAGGCATACATGGCCATCCAACTGGTACCATCGGCCTGCTCCAAAAAGCCACCACCTGGCACTGGCTCACTGCGGTTAAATACCCCAATGTTATCCAGACCAAGAAAACCACCCTCGAAAATATTATTACCCTCGCTATCTTTTTGGTTTACCCACCAGGTAAAATTGAGCAACAGTTTCTGAAAAACTTCTTCAAGAAATTTCAAATCACCTGTTCCTTTATTCTTTTTATCGGTAAGGTAAACCTTGTAGGTAGCCATGGCATGTACTGGCGGATTGGTATCGGTAAAATCCCACTCGTACGCTGGTAACTGCCCGTTGGGATGGATGTAGTTATTGCTAACCAGTAACCGAAGCTGTTGTTTGGCGAAATCAGGATCAATTGGTGCAAGCGCAATGCAATGAAAGGCGAGATCCCAGGCAGCAAACCAGGGGTACTCCCACTTATCGGGCATCAATATAATATCAGCAGCCATAAAATGGCTCCAGTGAAAGTTGCGTCCGCAGGCGCGCTTTGCACCTGGTTGAGGTAAACCAGCATCGCCCTTTAGCCAAACATTTACATCATAGTTATAGTATTGCTTATTCCAAAGCAAACCGGCCCAGGCCTGGCGCTGCAACTGCTGTTCTTCCGCGGTATCCTTATCTTTGTATTTGCCAGCATAAAACTCATCTGCTTCGTTTTTTCGTGATTCAAAAATTTTGTCAAAATCTCCGAAAGGTTTTTCAATTGGTTTATTGGATAGTCTTAACTTAAGACTGAGACTTTGTTTTGCAGGCACTACTTGATGGTAATGTACGGCTACTTTAGTTCCGCTTTTAGCCGGATTTACCTGATCTTTTTGCTCGTTAACGACATAATTATTTATACCATCTTTTACATAGGACGAAACATTGGCCGATTGATATAAAAGTTCGTTGTTACTTTCGTTATTGGTAAATAGAAAATCGGGGGCGCCATCCGCATAGGCATACATTTTACCTTGCAGTTCTGAATGAAAAAGCAACTGATTTTCGCCCAAATAATTTATGGATGGTTTAGCAGCACTACCTTCCCAGCTCCAGTTGTTGCGGTACCAGAATTGAGGCAGCAGGTGGATTTCGGCGTCTTCGTTACCCCGATTAAAAACGGTATATTGAATTAAAATATCTTCTTCATCGTTTTTGGCATAAGTGATAAACACATCAAAGTATTTATCCTGGTCGAATATGCCGGTATCCATCAGCTCAAATTCCGGATCGTGCCGGTTGCGCCTCGCATTTTCAGTTAAAAGCTGTGTATAAGGGAAAGCCGACTGCGGGTATTTATACAACATTTGCATGTAGGTATGCATTGGGGTATTATCCAAATAGTAATACACCTCCTTTACATCCTCGCCATGGTTCCCTTCGCCATTATTCAGTCCAAAAAGACGTTCTTTTAATATGGCATCTTTACCGTTCCACAGCACTAGCCCCAGGCATAACAATTGCTGATCGTCGCTTATTCCGGCCAAACCTTCCTCACCCCATCTAAACGCCTTGCTTCGGGCACTATCATGTGTGGTGTATGCCCAGGCATCGCCATTATTGCTATAATCTTCGCGGATGGTGCCCCATTGCCTTTCCGATACGTATGGTCCCCATTTGAGCCAGTTTACACCATTCTGGTACTGTGCGTCAATTCTGTTTTCTTCGGCATTTGCCATATAACTTATTTTAAATATGTAGACCGCTTAGTATGATTTAAATATCAAACATTTAAATCATTAAATTCTGGGTGTTAAGTCACGAAAACGCTAACAAAAATCAAACCTTTTAATTGATGAAACGTTTTATAAACAAACATTTAACGGTAAGATTATGAAAACCAGCATTTATAACAAAGCGGAGCATTTGGAAGGTTATATTGGTAAGGAAGGCAATAGCGAAGAAAAATCGGAAGTACAAAAAGCTTACGAAGCGGGGAACGAAGGCAATGAAGTGACCAGCTTTGGCAGAGATACGATAGCCCGATACAATGCCGAAACCATGCATCTGGATAAATCAACACCGCGTGATGGATTGGATAACACCGGAACGCAGGGCGCCGATTCGTTAAGTGATGATGCTTATAACAGTCAGGATAAGCATCCTACTATAAAAAGTGCCGAAAGCCATACCGGCAGTTCATCTGATGATTTTAAAACTAAACCGGGCATTAATGAAGCCGATGAGGATCATGCGCTCGATACGGGAATATAAAGAAATAAGGCCATGGGATTATTAAAATATGCCATTTTAGGCGCGGCAGCAATTTACGGGATTAAATATGCTACCAGGAAAAGAAGTTCAGACGGCAAATCGGTACTAGATGATATTAAGGCGAAAGCCAATCAATACCTCAACGAAGCCAGCAATTTTGGGGCAAGAATACAGCAGGACTACAAACAAACCAGTGATCTATACTGACACAATTTGAAAGTTTACAGACACAAAAAATTGATATAAATCAAGATATTTATCAGATAAGCCTTGTAAATTGATCAGATGTTTGTGAAATTTGCAGTGCTGTAGGATTCGCGACAAAGATTAACTAAACGATCATTAACAACTAAAATTTAAGGGCATTTTGCTACTTGATTAGCGCATTCAGTTGTTGAATTCTATTTAACTTCCATCTACCGGAAAAGCATTAAAAATTTAAAAGGGATTATTCTTTATGGATATTCCCTTTTTAATTTAAGGCATGTAAAAATGTAATACAATACCTGCTAACAAGGCATGCACTATCTTACACCTTTGTTCTGGTTATTTCGGGTACTGCTGTCTACATCATCTTTATCAGATCCGTTGCTTTCTCTATGCTGAGGTGGATTTTCCATCCTGCTTTTTTCGAGCTCAGAAAAATCACCATCCTTTTGATTAGCTACCTCGCCATGCGATGGCTGTTTTTTATTTTCCTTATCATTTGGCTTGGCAAAATCCTGCCCGGTTACTGATTGATTTTTTTCTGTTTCTGCCTGCTTTTTCATATCAGTAGAACCAACGAAATACAGCTTTTGTTCTAAAAATACGGGCATAAAAAAAGTCCCGGTTTGCACCAGGACTTTTTCGTTTCTTTTAAAATCAATTAAACTTTGATTTCAACTTCAACACCGCTAGGTAATTCAAGTTTCATTAAAGCATCAACTGTTTTAGAGTTAGAGCTATAAATATCCAATAAACGTTTGTAAGCGCATAATTGGAATTGCTCTCTAGCTTTTTTGTTTACGTGTGGAGAACGTAATACAGTAAAGATTTTTTTCTCTGTAGGAAGTGGAATCGGACCACTTACAACTGCACCCGTAGGCTTAACAGTTTTTACGATTTTCTCAGCAGATTTATCTACTAAATTGTAATCGTAAGATTTTAATTTAATTCTGATTCTTTGGCTCATCTTGTTTTTAATTATGGTTTCCTGTTAGAGCTATTAACAACAGAAACCGGATTTATTATTTGTAGTATCAAGATATAAGTATCAAGTATCAAGATTGAAAATCAGTCTTGATACTCGATACTAAAGTACTTGCACTAACTAGTCTTCAGATTTTACTCTTCCTTTAGATTTAGCAACAACTTCGTCCTGAACGTTTTTAGGCGCTGGTTCGTAGTGGTCGAATTCCATTGTAGAAGTTGCACGGCCTGAAGTGATGGTACGTAACTGAGTTACATAACCGAACATTTCTGAAAGTGGTACCAATGCTTTGATTACCTGTGCACCGTTACGGGTATCCATACCTTGTAACTGACCACGACGACGGTTCATATCACCGATTACATCACCCATGTTTTCTTCAGGGGTTAAGATCTCGATTTTCATGATTGGCTCCATCAACGAAGGTTTACATTTAGGTAAAGCCTCACGGTATGCCATACGGGCTGCAAGCTCGAATGATAAAGCATCTGAATCGACTGCGTGGAATGAACCATCAATCAAACGTACTTTCATATCAGGAAGCGGGTAACCAGCTAATACACCGTTAGACATTGCAGATGCAAAACCTTTCTCAACTGAAGGGATAAATTCACGAGGAATTGAACCACCTACAATTTCGTTTACGAACTGTAAACCACCTTTTTCAAAGTCAGCATCAATTGGAGAGATCACAACTTTGATATCAGCAAATTTACCACGACCACCTGATTGTTTTTTGTAAACTTCGCGGTGTTCAGTAGTACCAAAGATTGCCTCTTTGTAAGCTACTTGTGGTGCACCCTGGTTAACCTCTACTTTAAACTCACGTTTTAAACGGTCAATTAAGATATCTAAGTGAAGCTCACCCATACCAGAAATTACAGTCTGACCAGTTTCCTGATCTGTTTGTACTTTGAATGTAGGATCTTCTTCAGCCAGTTTAGATAAGCCCATACCTAATTTATCAACATCAGCCTGAGTTTTAGGCTCAATAGCTAAACCGATAACCGGATCAGGGAATACCATCGATTCAAGAACGATTGGGTGTTTCTCATCACAAAGGGTATCACCAGTTTTGATATCTTTAAATCCAACTACAGCAGCAATATCACCAGCAGCCACATTAGGCACAGGATTTTGCTTGTTTGCGTGCATTTGGAAGATACGTGAAATACGCTCTTTACTTTCTGAACGGGTATTGTAAACGTAAGAACCAGCGTCTAAGTTACCCGAGTAAACGCGGATAAAGCATAAACGGCCTACGAATGGGTCAGTTGCAATTTTAAATGCTAAAGCTGCAAATGGCTCAGTAACGCTTGGTTTTAATAAAACTTCTTCGTTTGTATCAGGGTTAGTACCTACAACACCTTCAGAATCTAAAGGCGAAGGCAATAACTCCATTACATAATCCAACATGGTTTGAACACCTTTGTTTTTGAAAGATGAACCACAAACCATAGGAACGATTTTAGCATCTAAAACAGCTGCACGTAAAGCGTCTAAAACTTCACGTTCAGTGATGGTTTCAGGAGCATCGAAGAATTTCTCCATTAGAGACTCATCATAATCAGCAACTGATTCTAATAATTTCTCTCTCCACTCAGCAACCTCATCTAACATATCCTCAGGGATTGGCACTTCAGTAAAGGTCATACCTTTATCGTGCTCATTCCAAACGATACCACGGTTGTTGATCAAATCAACCACACCTTTAAACTGATCTTCAGCACCGATAGGTAATTGCAAAGGAACTGCATTGCTACCTAACATGTCTTTAACCTGCTTAACAACTTTTAAGAAGTCAGCACCAGAACGGTCCATTTTGTTAACGAAACCGATACGGGCAACATTATAGTTGTTAGCTAAACGCCAGTTAGTTTCTGATTGAGGCTCAACACCATCAACAGCAGAAAACAAGAACACTAAACCATCTAATACACGTAACGAGCGGTTTACCTCTACGGTAAAATCCACGTGTCCCGGTGTATCGATAATGTTCATGTGATAGTTCTGGTCTCTGTACTTCCAGTTAACTGTAGTTGCAGCAGAAGTAATGGTAATACCACGCTCTTGCTCTTGTGCCATCCAGTCCATTGTTGCAGCACCTTCGTGCACCTCACCAATTTTATGACTTACACCAGCATAATAAAGGATACGCTCAGTTGTGGTAGTTTTACCAGCATCAATGTGAGCGGCGATTCCAATATTTCTTGTAAATTTTAAATCTCTTGCCATGTTATGTTTTTGATTTATCTGATTTTAAATGATTGCACCGATTATGTAGAAACAAATCGGTGCAAATTATCTAATCAGTATAATCTTCTAATTAAATCTGTGTAATCTTACTAGTCTGTTAATTCTAAAACTAGAATCTGAAGTGAGAGAACGCTTTGTTAGCCTCAGCCATTTTGTGCGTATCTTCTTTCTTCTTAACAGCAGCACCTTCACCTTTAGCAGCAGCTACGATTTCACCAGCTAATTTCTCTTTCATGGTTTTTTCACCACGACGACGAGCATATAAAATTAACCATTTCATACCTAAAGCTGTTTTACGCTCTGGTCTAACCTCAGTTGGAACCTGGAAGTTAGCACCACCAACACGACGAG
>Ga0308165_1003258_pt1 | contig 17689 bp, 18 predicted proteins | sample PhyWR2_FD_201032 | JGI IMG/M metagenome (GOLD analysis project Ga0308165, IMG submission 201032) | Phyllosphere microbial communities from UC Gill Tract Community Farm, Albany, California, United States - DLSLW.R2 | ecosystem: Host-associated > Plants > Phyllosphere > Unclassified | place: USA...
CATTAATCTTCTGGGGCTGGTTGCTCGGCCCGGTAGGTATGCTGCTTTCTGTTCCTTTGACCATTGCTGTCAAAATCGCGCTGGAACAAACAGAAGCGGGTAAAGGCATTGCGGTTTTGCTGAGTGACATGAGTAAATAATCAGCACTGATAGTTAATCGGATTATTTGAGTATAAATAATCCGATTATAAAAAACCCGCTATTCATAAATAACAATGCGTATATAAAAACACATCATCTGTGTCGTCACAATATTTATATATAAATGTTTTTTAGTATTCTTACCTGATCAATTAAATTTAATTAATAGCTCATTGGTAAATAAATTAATATAAGGTGGAGAATATGCCCGTTAGAACTAATAAAAAAGGACTTCTTGATAATATCAGTAAAGCGATCAAAAAATTGAAAGCTCAATTGCTGATAATAAAATGAATGACTCCAAATTTGAACATTTATCCAAGATTTATTTTATGAGTAACCCTCTGTATAAGGGTTTTTCGATCCATAGCCTTAGTCAGCCAAATATACTGAAAGAAATATTCCGTGATGATGCTTATTTCCGAGCCATCGTATTACTCAATAATCCGGATACAATCAGTTTGTTAATCAGAGAATTAGCTAACTCAGGCAACCTGGGGGAAGAAGAAGATCCAAAAGCGGCAGTAAAGGAACCGGCTCCATCTCATAAATAACCCAGGGTTCTACTCTTGCCAGCTTATACATAAGATGGCAAGAGTACCAATATACTGGCCCTTCATTCACGAACCCAGGATAATTTTTTACCAAAACCTAAGGTGTTATCGGTCATTTTTAATTCATCAAGCCGGATAACCCACATAGGTGCAGGCATGGCTCTGGCGATGGGGAAACGCTTATTGTAGCGTGCCCGGGGAAGGCTGGCTTCATCCTCAGAAAGCAGACGAATTTCACCGCGAAATTGAATCCCACGAATCAGAGCAATAGTTTTCGGCTGACCATTAATCGTTCCAGCCGTTGGCCCCTGTTGACCAATCAGCTGTCCATGGCGGGTACTCGTTTCACTCAGAAAGTAGAATGCTATCTCGTCTTCATCAAAAATATAAAATGCATTAGCACACCAAAGTGACTCACCGGCACCAGCACAATAGGTCAGGACATGCTGTTTTTTAAGCCATTTTCCAATAGTGTTGAGTGATTCCATAATAAAACCCTACAATAAGAGATTGTACCGCTCACTGATTATCAGCATAGCTTATGACATCCTGGTCTCTTTATTTAATTCGCAGCCAAGACAATCGCCTCTACACCGGTATTACCACCGATGTGTCACGTCGCTTTGCAGAGCATCAGGCGGGCAAAGGAGCTAAAGCACTACGTGGCCGTGGAACGCTGTTGCTGGTTTTTAGCCAGGCCATAGGTAGTCATTCCCAGGCCCTGCGTGTTGAGTATCAGGTAAAACGGCTCAGTAAAATCCAAAAAGAGCGACTAGTGAGCCAGACCGTCGAGCTTAATGACCTGATAAAAATACGCGATTAATCAAATTTAAAATAACCACTGACGTTATCGTTAAAGAACGCTCCGATCGCGTTCAGATATCTGCGTCACGCATTTCGACAAGGCCGCAATCACCTCATTAAGTTGCTCAGGAACCAGCTTGTAGAACACCCAGTTTTTTATCCGTTTAGACGTCACAATTCCCGCATTAGCAAGAATGTTCAGATGCCCCGTCACTGTCGGCTGGCTCAGACCAATCTTCTCGGTGATAAAACCCACGCAGACGCCATCGTCTATCAAATCTCCATCCTGCTGTTCCGGGAAGTGCGCACGTGGATCTGCCAGCCATCCGACGATAACAAATCGCTGTTCATTGCTCAGAGCTTTGAGGATATCAGTCGTTTCTATCGCCCGCTTGTTCATATAGCCAAATACCTATATAGTCTTTTTCATATTTAGATCCTTGAGGACATACTATGACAGAGCAAGATATCAGAGCAACAGACAGTGTCACTCTGCAAGATATTTACCGTGCAGCCCAGCAGATAAAGACCACCGTTTGCCGAACACCTCTGGAGTATTCCCAGCCGCTGTCCGCACTCGCTGGAACAGAAGTCCGGCTGAAGATGGAAAGTCTTCAGCACACGGGCAGCTTTAAGCTACGAGGTGCAGCAAATGTGATTGCCAGCCTTGATGCGGAGCAGCGACGTGCAGGTGTTATCGCGCCAACCGCAGGAAATCATGGGTTAGGCCTGGCTTTTGCCGGGCAGGTCGCCAGTATTCCAGTCACGATTTTTCTACCGCGTTCAGCAGACCCGATGAAGGTTACCGCGATGCAAGCCTGTGGCGCTCAAGTCACTTTTTTTGATGATATCGAAGAGGCCAGGCTTACGGCGATGGCCACTGCCCGGCAATCGGGTATGACATTTGTTTCAGCCTATGATAATCCGCAGATGATTGCCGGGGGCGGTACGGTAGGGCTGGAGATTATGGAAGAGTGGCTGGAGGCTGAGGTTATTCTGGTTAACCTGGGCGGCGGCGGGCTGAGTTCCGGTATTGCCACCGCCGTTAAAGCGATTAATCCCGCGGTTGAAGTCTGGGGGATACAAAGTGAAGCCAGCCCCACCTTCGCACGCTGGAAAGCGCTGGGCGATACCGTGCCTGTTGATTTGGAGCCCTCCGTTGCCGAGGGAGTCAGTGGCTATATTGAGCCCGGTACCATGACCTGGCCGTTTATTCGTGACCGCGTTGATCGCGTGCTGACGGTATCAGAAGCAGAAATCAAAGCAGCAATGCACTCGATGCTTAATTTCCATCGTCAGGTTGTCGAACCTTCTGGCGCACCAGCGGTTGCTGCGGTTCTGCGTTATAGCAAAGAGCTTGAGGGACGTAAAACGGTCTGTGTGGTGACAGGCAGGAATGTATCAGGTTCACGCTATCTCTCTTTGCTCAATGAGGCTCCTCAAGCATAGTGTCAGTATCAGCATAAAACTGACCTTGAAGACCTTAGAGTAGGTCTTCAAGGTAGCGATTAAAGATGGTTAAAATGCTCGGCATACTCCACCAGACCCTGCACATCGCTTAGTGCGTCATCTGCCAGAGGATAGATCTGGAATGCCGTTTCTGTCCCCGGCCAGCGACAGTGCAAATGATAGCGACTGGCGGGCTGAAAACCGAAATGCTGATACATTTCATTTCCCAGCGTCACAACCGCGCCATAACCAAATTCATTCAGTGAATCCAGTCCTTCATAAACTAACTGTTTAGCGATCCCCTGACCACGTAACGTCGCATCGACGGCAAGCGGTGCCAGTCCGACCCACTGTCTATCTTCATCTGCAACCGTAACAGGGCTAAAAGCAACATAACCGACAACCAGGCCTTCATCATCAGTGGCAACCAGCCCCAGTGTTAACAGCCCATCTTCCCGAAGTTTCCTGACCAGTTCAGCTTCACTTTCACCGCCAAAACTACGGCGTAAAAGTGCATCGATACCAGGTGCATCTATGGGGATCTCTACACGAATTAGCATGGCTCACCTATTGAGTTGCCGTCAGGAACAGGATGATATTTCAAACCCGTTTCAACGAAGTTTGCTAGTTGGAACAGTGCGATGCGTAATGGTTTTGGCATCGTGTCTAGTTCAATAGCATCCATTAGATTCTTAACATATAGCCCAAGTTCTGTATCACCTTCAATCATCAAATGACGCTGAAAAAACAGAGTATCAGGATCTTGTTTACGTGCTGCTATCAGTATCAGATAGTTAGCATCCGCTTTAAAGGTCACGTCAGCCTGCGCTGACTTACGCACGATCAGTTTATTATCTTCTACAGAAGTAAACCACTGTAGGCCGATATCCGGAACCTCAATACTCAGCCAGCGCCCTTCCAGAAAATCCAGTTCTCCATCTTCTAGCGCCTGACGAAATTGCCAGCCCAGAACCTGTTCAAGCACTTGCTGCTTGAGAGCAAAAGGTATCAGCTTTACTGGGGTACGTAAAAGAGAAGGCGCTGTTTTAACGAATCGGGCATGCAGTTTATTGAACATATGTTTTAACCTGGAGAGAATTTTGTGACTATTTTGCCATAACCAGGATTTTCGGTAGCGTGTTAAATCAACAATTAAGCGAGTTGTCCGAGAGTGCTTATTGACCCCGCCTGCTCAGACAATGCGCTTTAAACTGCCCCAAATCAAAATATCTTATCGCCAGGTTCACTAAAATCCCGACATATCAGCTATTTTCTGCGCACCAGGCGCGGTACAGCACCGCCCTGGTGCTCTACCTTCAGAGTCAGGATAAAATATGGAGTTGCTTTGCCCTGCGGGGAATCTCCCCGCGCTAAAAGCGGCCATCGATAACGGTGCCGATGCCGTTTATATAGGCCTCAAGGATGATACCAATGCTCGCCATTTTGCCGGGCTTAACTTCACCGAAAAGAAACTGCAAGAAGCGGTGAGTTATACGCACCAGCATAAGCGAAAATTGCATATCGCCATTAATACCTTTGCTCATCCTGATGGCTATATACGCTGGCAGAATGCGGTGGATATGGCAGCCCAGTTAGGTGCTGATGCCCTTATCCTGGCCGATATCGCGATGCTGGAATATGCCAGTGAGCGTTACCCGAATATTGAACGCCACGTATCGGTACAGGCTTCTGCCACTAACGAAGAAGCTATCCGTTTTTATCATCGTCATTTTGATGTTGCTCGTATAGTTCTCCCTCGCGTTCTGTCTATTCATCAGGTCAAACAACTTGCCCGCGTGACCCCGGTACCACTGGAAGTCTTCGCTTTTGGCAGCTTGTGTATTATGGCAGAAGGTCGCTGCTATCTCTCTTCTTACCTGACCGGTGAGTCACCTAATACCGTCGGAGCTTGCTCACCGGCTCGTTTTGTTCGCTGGCAGCAAACCCCTGAAGGCCTGGAGTCACGACTCAATGACGTGCTGATAGACCGTTATCAGCCGAACGAAAATGCCGGTTATCCAACGCTGTGTAAGGGGCGTTATCTGGTTGATGGCAAACGCTATCACGCCCTTGAAGAACCGACCAGCCTCAATACTCTGGCACTCCTTCCTGAGCTTCAGGCTGCGGGTATTGTTTCGGTTAAAATCGAAGGTCGCCAGCGTAGTCCGGCTTATGTAACACAAGTTGCCCATGTCTGGCGTCAGGCTATCGATCGTTGTCTCGCCGATCCGGCAACCTATCAGGTACAGCAGGACTGGATGGATACTCTGGGTGCGATGTCCGAAGGAACACAGACCACTCTTGGCGCTTATCATCGTAAATGGCAGTAGGGATCACCATGAAATATTCTTTAGGCCCGGTACTTTATTATTGGCCCACTGAGCAGCTGGAAAAATTTTATCAGGCGGCGATGAAGAGCCATGCTGATGTTATCTATCTTGGCGAGGCTGTATGCAGTAAACGTCGTGCAACCAAAGCCGACGGCTGGTTCGATATGGCTAAAATGATTGCCGGCCAGGGCAAACAGGTGGTGCTTTCAACTCTGGGTCTTATCCAGGCCCCCTCTGAGCTGAGGGAGGTGAAGCGCTATATCGACAATGGTGAGTTTATGATTGAGGCCAATGATTTTGGCGCCGTCAATCTTGCCGCTGAGCAAAAACTGCCCTTTGTCGCCGGACATGCGCTTAACTGCTACAACGCGGTCACACTGCGTCTGCTGCTGAAACAAGGTATGGTGCGCTGGTGTATGCCCGTGGAACTCTCTCGTGACTGGCTGGAAAACTTACTGCTGCAATGTGATGAACTGGGGATCCGCGATCGGTTTGAAGTTGAAGTCCTGAGCTACGGTCATCTACCCCTTGCCTGGTCAGCACGTTGTTTTACCGCCCGTTCAGAAAACCGCTCCAAAGACGAATGCGAAACCTGCTGCATTGCCTACCCTAATGGCCGGGATGTCTTTTCCCAGGAGCAACAGCAAGTCTTTGTCCTCAATGGTATCCAGACCATGAGCGGTTATGTCTATAACCTGGGGAATGAACTGGCTTCGATGAAGGGGCTGGTTGATATGGTTCGCCTCTCACCTATGGGGCTGGGCACGCTGGATATTCTCAATGCCTTCCGTGCCAATGAGCAAGGCCGTGCGCCACTGCCTCTGGCTGAATCACGCGACTGTAATGGCTACTGGCGACGTGTTGCCGGGCTATCGCTGATTACCTCCCCGTAAGCACACCCAGGTAATGCGAAGTATCTCGGGTGTACCCTAAATAATTCGTATTGCCTGTAGGCGCTGAGTTCATCTAGACGATGAGCATAGATAACTATGTGATTCGGCTAGATGAACGAAAGCAACACCCAGGCAATGCGAAGTATGACGGGTATAGCTCGCATTGTTACTTAAAAAGGACTCAATTTAGGCAATACTAAAGAGACCCAGCAAACCCTGTTCATAAAAGTGAGCCGCTATGTCTGAATCTCTTAATATTCCTTTTTCAGTACTGGACTTAGCCCCTGTCCCCGAAGGTCAGGATGTGGGTGAGGCGTTTCGTCGTTCCCTGGACTTAGCCCGTCTGGCAGAAAAACGGCAATATGACCGCTACTGGCTGGCCGAACACCATAATATGGTCGGTATTGCCAGTGCAGCAACCTCTGTGTTAATTGGCTATCTGGCCGCCAACACCACCACTCTGCGACTCGGTTCTGGCGGAGTGATGCTCCCCAATCACTCCCCATTAGTGATAGCAGAACAGTTCGGCACGCTTGAAACACTCTATCCGGGTCGAATTGATTTGGGGTTAGGCAGAGCGCCAGGTAGTGACCAACGTACCATGCAGGCCCTGCGTCGCCATATGAGTGGCGATATCGATAATTTTCCGCGGGATGTGCTCGAACTGGTGTCATGGTTTGATGCCAGGGAAGCTAACCCGCCGGTACGCCCGGTTCCAGGCTATGGCGCCAAAGTCCCGGTCTGGTTACTCGGTTCCAGCCTCTACAGCGCACAGCTGGCCGCACAGCTAGGCTTACCTTTCGCTTTTGCCTCACACTTCGCACCGGATATGTTGTTCCAGGCATTACAACTCTACCGCACGCAGTTTGTGCCATCAGAGCGCCTCGCCAAACCTTATGCCATGGTGTGTATTAATATCGTCGTGGCTGACAGTAACCGTGACGCTGAGTTCCTGTTTACCTCGATGCAGCAAGCCTTTGTCAGAATACATCGTGGAGAAACAGGGCTCCTGCCGCCTCCGGTTGAAAGCATGGATACGGTCTGGAGCGGTGGGCTGAAATACGGTGTTGAGAAAGCACTGAGTTTGTCACTGGTGGGGGATAAAGCCAAAGTCCGTCACGGTCTGATTTCATTACTACGTGAAACACAGGCAGACGAAATTATGGTGAATGGCCAAATCTTTGATAATGATGCCAGGCTGTACTCCTTCGATTTAGCGATGGATGTACGCGAAAGTTTATAATCTCATCACCCTCTCTGATAGTCCCTTGAGCAGGTATCCTGCTCAAGGGATTCTTCCGGACATCATGCACTGTCTGCCATACAGGCGTGCACATTACTCATAAAGACTGACTAATATTATAGTTACTGCTTAACAGAAATATTTCCACGATAGTGCCGGTGTTTCACTATATGAAACATTTTCTCTGGCTGTTCTTTGATAAACCTCACGCTCCCCGTAGTTGCATTCGTATGCCTCCCCGAATTACCTACACTCGCCAGACACCCAGCAACATGTCGCGTCGACCTGATTTTATTAACCTCGGGAGGTTATATGGCCAGTACCGAAAACCAATGCACCGCAGACTATGCGGTTGAAGAGAAAAAAGATCCCAAACGAAGTACAGCAAAAATCATGATGTCTGCCGGTATTGGTCATTTTATCGAATGGTTCGATTTCGGTTTATACGGCACATTAGCTGTCATTATTGCTAATAACTTTTTTGTTAGCAGTGACCCATCCATTGCTCTGCTTAAATCATTCGCTGTTTTTGGGTCCGGTTTTTTAATGCGCCCTCTCGGCGGACTGTTTTTTGGTTCCATGGGTGACAGACTCGGACGCCGTAAAGTGTTGGTCACGGTGATTGTCATCACTTCCATTTCAACCTTTGTGATGGGCATCCTTCCCACCTGGGATCAGGTAGGCATTCTGGCACCGATATTATTGGTTACCACTCGCCTGGTTCAGGGATTTGCGGCTGGCGGCGAAAGTTCTGGGGTTATTACTTATCTTGCTGAAAGTGCGAAACCTCATCGCCGTGCAACACTCACCTGTTGGAGCGAAAACTTTAGTTTTATGGCCTTTGTATGCGGGTCCGGCTTGGTTCTTTTCCTGACCCATAGCCTGGGTGAGTCAGTCATGAATGACTGGGGCTGGCGAATTCCGTTTTTACTGGCGGCACCACTTGGGCTAGGCGGATTATATATGCGCCGAAATATGGAAGATTCAGATGAATTCCATAAACTAAAAGCCGCAGGAAAGCTGGAGAAATCACCGCTTCGTAAATCCCTCTCAACGTCAATGAAGGCGCTGATGTTCTGCGTCGGATTTGTCATTATCAAGGCCGTCAGTAGCTGGGTATTGCAATCCTTTATGCCTGGCTATCTCTCCATACACCTCCAATACAGCAAAACAGATTCTTATCTGATAACGACCTTAGGATTACTGAGCGTAGCGGTATGCATGCCAATTACTGGCTATTTATCTGACAGATGGGGACGTCGCCCACTGATGTTGATGGGCTGTGCCGGATTATTTCTGCTCACTTACCCCGCCATGGTTGTCATGAGTCACGGTTCGATATCCTCAGCCATTGCTGCAATGAGCATGCTGGGTGTTTTTGTTGCCATGTTTAACGGCGGGTGTGGTGCCGCGATGGTTGAGCTTTTTCCGACAGCCATTCGCTACGGCAGTATTGCTATCGCTTATAACCTCACTGTTGCCCTGTTCGGTGGTATTACCCCTCTTGCCTCAGCAAGCCTGATCTCCTTCACTGGCGATCCCTTTGCACCGGCCTGGTGGGTGATGATTACCGCTCTGATTTCTTTTATCGCCGTGTGGTTTGCTAAAGAGACCGCTGGAAAAACTCTCGATTAATTCGTGCAGGAGTTGTTATGAAAATCAATCTCGTAGAATGTTTTCCATTAAAGATAAAGCCTCAACAAGCTTACCTGGGAGGCAGTGCAGACAGTCAGGATGGTGATTATTACTATCGTCCGGAATATCGCTGTGTCTACTCGAAGAAAATGGAAACCTGCCTGGTCAAAATTACCACTGATGATGGGCACGTGGGATGGGGGGAAGCCTTAGCGCCAGTAGTACCTCAAGTTATTGCAGAACTCATTAACCATTTATTCGCCCCATTGCTGAAAGGCCAGTCGCCTTTTAACAGTGCGGTGCTCAACTCACGCATGTATGACGCGATGCGCGATCGCGGTCATACCACGGGATACCACATAGATGCTCTCGCTGCAGTTGATATTGCATTATGGGATCTGAAAGGCAAAATCCTCGGACAACCCGTATATCAATTATTAGGGGGTGCATACCGCGAGCAGATCCCTTGCTATGTATCAGGATTGCCTGAGCCCGAACTTTCAGAGCGCTGTACGCTGGCAAAGAACTGGCAAAAAAAAGGCTTCAATGCTTTCAAACTGGCACTCGGATATGGCGTTAAAAAAGATATTGAGAACGTACGTGCTATCCGAGAAACGCTGGGAGATGACGCAGAAATATTCCTTGATGCGCACTGGAACTATAGCGTGGGAGAAGCGACAAGACTGATTAATGCCTTAGAACCTTTAGGGCTAGGATTCATAGAAGCCCCTCTGTTGCCTGAAGATATTGCAGGTCATCGCGAATTAAGAGCCAAGACGAATATTGATATCGCACTGGGAGAAACAGAACGCACTCGTTATCAATTTAAACCCTTCATTGAACAACGTGCCGTTGATATTTTACAACCCGATGTCGGTCGCAGTGGCATCAGTGAACTGATGCATATCGCGTCTCTTGCTGAAACATGGAATCTGCGAGTGGCTCCTCATTTAAGTGTTGGATTAGGTCCATGTATTGCCGCCTCTATTCACGTGGCAGCGGCCATCCCAAATCTCTTTATGCTTGAGTATCAGCCGCCTGTATTTGATATCGCGAATCAGCTTCTTAATAAGCCTCTGGTCTGTGCTAAAGGACATTATCAACTGCCATCGGGAAATGGCCTGGGTATTGAAATAAATGAAGAACGTGTGCGTGAATACGTAATGGAGGATATATGTTAAAAGGTAATGTGCCTATTCTGGCAACAGCGTTTGATAATAATGGTCATGTTGATTTAGCCTCTATCGAAAAGTTAGTGCAATTTTTACTGAATCAGGGAGTTGATGGCCTGGCTTTATTCGGAAATGCTTCTGAAGGCTATGCCTTAACACAGGATGAAAAGAAGTCCATTTTTGATAGTGTCAAAAAAATAGCAGGTGAACTGCCTTTGGTTGCCGCAGCAGGAGGGGCATCATCGGCCGTGGCAATAGAAGATATCCAACGCGTTCATCATTGGGGAGCTCAAGTTGCCATGGTTAATCCCCCGTCCGTAGTAAAACCAGGGCCTGATGATATTTTTAATTACTACCGTGATATCTGCCAGAACTGTGACATTGATATTATGATCCAGGATGCACCGCTGATGACTGGCGTTAATATTCCTGTGGCAACCTTGGTTAAACTGTGCAAAGAATTTAAACAGATTAAATACGTTAAAGTAGAACAACCGCCCACAACATTAAAAATTACCGAATTGAAAAAAGAATTAGGAGATAGTATTGGTCTTTTCGGTGGATTAAATGCAGGCTTCCTCTATGAAGAACTCAGACGCGGAATTACTGGCACAATGCCAGCGTGTGAATTTCCCGATATTATTAATGCAATTAATAGCGCCTGGGAAAACGACAAGCAAAAAGCAAAAGAGATATTCTATCGCTATTTACCCTTTTTTCGCTATGGCGTACAGCCCGGAATAGGTGTCGCTATTCATAAAACGGTTCTCCATCACGCGGGAATATTTGCCACAGATGTCATCCGCTCCCCGGCAAAACGCATCGACAGTACCACCAAAGATGAACTGCTGGATCTTCTTGATACCTTACCGCTTGCGGTATTTGGAGCGGAACAATGAATTATATCGCTGTGGATTGGGGAACCAGTAATTTCCGGGCATTTAGCGTACGAGAGGGTCTGGTTGTCAACAGTATTCAGGATGATTGCGGTGTCGCAAAATGTAAGCCTGAACAGCTTCCCGAAATATTGCGTCAACAAATATCACGTTTAGAAGAGTCCAGGGATAAAGACTTGCCTGTGATTCTGTGCGGAATGATCGGCAGTAACATTGGTATTGCCGATGCCGGATATATAGAACTCCCACTAAGCTTTAGTGAACTACTGGGAAAAGGACGAGTACTGCCGGGCATCCTGCCAAACCCTGTCACACTGAGACCTGGAATTTGTGACTATCGGGTCAATGAGATCTGCCGGGGTGAGGAAATACAGTTAGCAGGCGCTATCGCGTTAACTGAGTCATCGCATTTTGCGGCAGTAGGAACACACAGCAAGTGGATGACAATTGATCGGGTAAAACAGCAGGTAATGAGCCTGAGAACGCTCATCACCGGTGAACTGCATCATCTTATGCTTAATCACTCCGTCGTCGGTAAAGGGCTTCCCGCTCAGCAGGTTTCTCATAGCGCATTTATCGAAGGTATTCAGCAATCGCTGTCATTTTCCGCTCAGTCAACGGATTTGGTGAGTGAACTTTTCAGGAGCCGAGGGCGTTATATTCTGAATAAGCTGGACAAGACATCGGTTAGCAGCTGGCTTTCAGGACTGTTAATCGGCTATGAAATAACACAAGGATGTTCAGAAAATCAAACGATTTGCTTTATAGGGAGTTCTATCTTACTCCCTCTGTATCAGCAAGCCTGTGAAATCATCGGTATTAACTGCACTACGCTTTCTGCTGAAAGTGCAGTGATTGCCGGACTTAATGAGGTATTTCGTCATGGAGCCTGACAGCCAAATCATTGCTATTTTACGGGGCATCACGCCAGGAGATGTCGTGGAACAGATCGGTTGTCTGCTTGCCCATGGTATCCGCGACATAGAGATCCCCACTAACTCACCTGAGTGGTCAGTCAGTATTCAGAATGCAAAGGCAGTATTTGGGGAAGCCATTAACTTAGGGGCCGGAACAATACTGACGGTGGAACAGGCTATACTGGCAGCCCAAATGGGTGCTCGCTTTATTCTTACCCCGAACCTTAATCCTGCGGTGATACAAGCGGCGAAAAAATCAGGGCTCTCTGTTTGTGCCGGTGTATTTACCAGCAGCGAAATATTCACTGCCATTGAACTCGGGGTTGATTGTTTGAAGATATTCCCTGCTGGAGCGCTTCCGGTCAATTATCCACAAATGATCAAAGGGCCATTATCACAGGAGAGTCATTTTTCCGCCGTAGGGGGAATAACGATAGACAATGCCAGTCAGTATCTGCGCTATTATAATAGTGTTGGAATAGGCTCATCATTGTATCGCGCCGGACAAACGGTTGATATAACTGCGGGAAACTGTCTTAAATTATTCGCTAGCTGAGAATGAGTCACCACTGATTTTACCTGCTGCCGAAATCAAAAATCGTCTTAAACTTTCAATATTTAATTGATCGTCATTGAGATTTGAAAGTGCTATTGCGGCCTGCGTTCCGGGAATAATGCAGGCCATTCTATAATCATCAGCGCTGAATACTTTACTAAAAACCTGATGTCGACGCGCTTCTTCAAGATCTTTCTCTAACAAATGATAATCATGAATACCTAATCGAGAAATAATTTCCTCATTACTCATAGCCGAGAGCAGTTTAATACCTATTACCGAATCATGGATTGGATGTGATTCATAATTGCCTATCGACCGGGCAATACTTTTCCCTCCTCGAGTATGAATCAAATACACCACATTTTTACCACTTAAAATACCAATTACAATAGAAACCGCATGTCCCCCAGTCTCCTCAAGCATATCCAGAACGGCAGTATAAAAGGCTGAATTATGAATCGCGCTAGCCGATAACCGATGTATCCCCATACCCAGGCTATATTTACGCTTAGCATCCTGCTGCACCATATCTAAGGCCTGCAAACTTTTCATCAAACGGATAACCTTGGCGGAATCAATATCTAATTCTCGACCAATTTCACGTATACCAAAGACTCTATTTCCTGTAGATAATAAATTCAGGCAGCGGAAAGCATCATAAATTGTACTATTCATTTTAGCCTCAATATGCCTGTTTATAACCTGAGGAGTCTATCAAGGATAAATTTGAAAGAATGTGTATCCTGTCTCAATAAATTTATAAAATAACTAAAAAATATTATTAATATCTTCGTTCTAAGACGATGAAAAGAATAGCAGGGGGTAGTCGAACTATTCCCCTGCTTTTTTGATCGGAAATCTTCGGGCTTAACCGGTTTCTGGAACTAACGATAAACCGGAAGCAGATTAAAACTCGACAGAAGCTGAATCACTGCGTTACCAATCCCAAAGATAAGGATTAGGGCAATCATGCTATTCCCGCCCCAGACCCGGTACAGCGGGCTGCCAAATTTTTTACGCGAAGCGCGAGCCAGTAAGGCTGGTACAATCGCCGCCCAGATAGTGGCAGCCAGGCCCGCATAGCCGATAGCGTAGATAAAGCCATTTGGCCAGAGAAACCCGCCAATGACTGGAGGAGTAAAGGTCACCACCGCCGTTTTCAGACGCCCTGACTTAGAATCATCAAAACCAAACAGGTCTGCCAGATAGTCAAACAGACCCAGGGTCACGCCAAGGAAAGAACTCGCTACCGCAAAGTTTGAGAAAATCAGCAGGAGCAGATCCAGCGTCCGGCTATTGAGTACGCCACTCAGTGCCTGAACCAGTACATCAATGTTCCCGCCACGTTCAGCAATGCTGATAAATTCCACTCGCGGAATATTACCCATGCTGCCGAGCAACCAGATGGTATACAGCACCAGCGCCATCACCGTGCCCCACAGCAGACAACGGCTGATAAGCTGCGGGTTTTTACCGTAGAACTTCATCAGGCTTGGGACGTTACCATGATAGCCAAATGAGGCCAGGCAGAATGGAAGGGTCATTAACAGATACGGCAGATAGCTTGGATTAATGGCATCACTGTTCAGTAAAGTGACAGGTTCGATGTGCCACAGCAGGCCACCAAAAGTCATAAAGAAGGTGATAATTTTAGCGCCCAGTACAATCGCGGTCATACGGCTGACGGCTTTAGTGCTCAGCCAGACAATAAACGCGACAAACAGGGCAAACAACAACCCTCCCATACGGGCTGACAGGTCGATGTTCATCTGCTGGAGTGTGTGATGAATAATCGAGCCGCTGGCAGAGATATAGGCGTAAGTCAGAATATATAAGACGAAGGCAATCGACAGGCCGTTAATAATATTCCAGCCCTGCCCTAATAAATCTTTGGTAACGGTATCGAAACTGGAGCCAATACGATAGTTAAGATTCGCCTCAAGGATCATCAGGCCGGAGTGCAGCATACAGAACCAGGTAAAGACCAGCGCGGCCATTGACCAAAAGAACCATGCCCCTGACATCACCACCGGTAATGAGAACATACCCGCACCGATAATAGTGCCACCGATTATCATCACGCCTCCAAAAATGGAGGGGGTCTTGCGCATAGCTAAATCTGTCATACCGGATCCTGGTTAAATGAAACAACAAACCCTGTGGTTCTGTTTTGCTTCATTGTACCAGTACATTAGTACAAACAGGATAAAAAAAAGCCCTGACGATTAAGGTCAGGGCTTTTCGACTACTTCTTAAGCTAAAGGAAGCAGTTTAATATCTATTTATGCATCATTACTGCGACGACGTGGGGCTGCTGCTGCACCGTCTTCACGACGAGGACCGCGACTACCTTCACGACGTTCACCGCTGAAGCGACCGGCACCTGCTCCTGCGCCTTCACGACGTGGACCACGACCGCCTTCACGACGCTCACCGCTACCGAAACCACGGCCTGCGCCTGCACCACCGCCACGACGTTCACCTGAACGCTCTGGACGTGGTTGAGCATCACCCATCAGCTGCATATTCATCGGTTTATTGAGAATACGAGTACGGGTAAAGTGTTGCAGAACTTCACCAGGCATGCCTTTCGGCAGCTCAATAGTAGAGTGTGATGCAAACAGCTTGATGTTACCGATATAACGGCTGCTGATATCGCCTTCGTTGGCAATAGCGCCCACGATATGACGAACTTCAACACCATCATCACGGCCAACTTCAATGCGATACAGTTCCATATCGCCCGCTTCACGACGCTCACGGCGCGGAGCACCTTCAGCGCCAGCAGGACGATCGCTACGCGGACCACGATCAGGACGATCACCACGTGGGGCACGATCAGAACGTTCAAAACGCTCATCACGTTCACGGAATTCACGACGTGGACGCATAGGTGCATCTGGTGGCAGGATCAGAGGACGCTCGCCTTGTGCCATTTTCAGTAAAGCAGCAGCCAGGGTTTCAATATCCAGCTCTTCTTCACCTGGTTGCAGTTTCGCAAGCAGTGCACGGTACTGATCCAAATCGCTGCTTTCCAGCTGTTGCTGTACTTTAGCGGCAAATTTAGCCAGACGACGCTCGCTGAGCAATTCTGCGTTTGGCAGTTCTGCTTCAGGGATAGTCAGCTTCATAGTACGTTCAATGTTACGCAGCAGGCGACGTTCACGGTTTTCAACAAACAGTAAAGCGCGACCAGCACGACCAGCACGACCAGTACGACCGATACGGTGAACGTAAGATTCTGAGTCCATCGGAATGTCGTAGTTAACCACCAGGCTAATACGCTCAACATCCAGACCACGTGCCGCAACATCGGTCGCAATCAGAATATCCAGACGGCCATCTTTCAGACGTTCCAGCGTTTGCTCACGCAATGCCTGGTTCATATCACCATTCAGCGCTGCGCTGTTATAACCACTGCGCTCAAGTGCTTCAGCAACTTCCAGCGTGGCATTTTTAGTACGTACGAAAATGATAGCTGCATCAAAATCTTCAGCTTCCAGGAAACGTACCAGTGCTTCGTTTTTACGCATACCGAAAACAGACCAGTAGCTCTGGCTGATGTCCGGGCGCGTAGTAATGCTTGACTGGATACGCACTTCCTGTGGATCTTTCATGAAACGACGGGTAATACGACGAATCGCTTCTGGCATAGTTGCAGAGAACAGAGCGGTCTGATGATCGGCTGGGATCTGCGCCATAATCGTTTCAACGTCTTCGATGAAGCCCATACGCAGCATTTCATCAGCTTCGTCCAGAACCAGACCTTTCAGGCTGGACAGGTTAAGTGTCCCGCGTTTCAGGTGATCCAGCAGACGACCAGGCGTTCCGACAACAATTTGTGGTCCCTGACGCAGAGCACGTAACTGCACGTCATAACGCTGACCACCATACAGAGCAACAACGTTAACACCTTGCATGTGCTTGGAGAAGTCAGTCATCGCTTCTGCGACCTGTACTGCCAGCTCACGCGTTGGCGCCAGCACCAGAATCTGTGGTGCTTTAAGTGCTGCATCAAGGTTATTCAGTAATGGAAGTGAAAACGCGGCGGTTTTACCACTCCCGGTCTGGGCCATACCCAGAACATCGCGACCACCCAACAGATGAGGGATACATTCCGCCTGGATAGGGGAAGGTTTTTCGTAACCCAGATCGTTCAGTGCTTCAATAATGGATGATTTCAGTCCGAGTTCGGAAAAAGTAGTATTTAATTCAGTCATGTAGTACGTGTGCCTCATTAATGGCGGCCAGTCTACATAACTCATCTTGAAATTTAACAGCAATTTTCATTGAAAAGTGTGAACCGGCTCAAATTTGATTGATTGACGAACAAAAACGCCCTCACCCGTTAAGATGATGACTTTAACAAAAGTTTATGGGCTGTCGTTGTACGTCAGCTATTGCTGGTCCGATTCTGCCAGGTCGTCTTGCTCCTGGCCCAAGAGCGCTAATTCCAACAATGCATAACGATGCTCAACGTAATTATGTACGTTGTTAGCTACCGCTAACTTGAACAGTGCCGTGGCGCTGTCCTTTTCCCCCAGACTTAGGTAGTACTTACCTAAATAGAAGTTGGTTTCACTGAGATGCTCAGCGAGCGAAGTGTTATCCGTTGCGTTCATCTGAAGCCTTTCCATTAGTGTTGCTTCACTAATGCTGCCCAGATAGAACTCGACAATGTTCCATCCCCATTGCTCTTTATCCGATTTTTCCAGGCGCTGTTGTAACGCCTCTTTGGCCTGTTTTTCATCCATGTTGCTTTCAACAACATAGAGCCACAGACTACGGAAGGGATCGTTGGGATCGTCTTGATAAAACGCCTGCAGATCATCTTGCGCTAAGCGATAACGACCACCGTAATAGAGGGCGATACCACGATTTAAACGCGCATAGTTGTAAGTTGGATCAAGCTCAAGTACAGAATCAAACGCTTCATAGGCGGCGTCAAAGTTGCCTGCCTGCGTTAAATATATGCCTAAGTAATTGAATACTTCAGGCATATCAGGTCGGATTGCCAGCGCTTGTGAGAAATCATTCCGCGCAAGTGCCCGCAAACCTAAGCTATCATACAACACTCCGCGCTCATATAAAAGCTG
>Ga0308165_1003260_pt1 | contig 17668 bp, 18 predicted proteins | sample PhyWR2_FD_201032 | JGI IMG/M metagenome (GOLD analysis project Ga0308165, IMG submission 201032) | Phyllosphere microbial communities from UC Gill Tract Community Farm, Albany, California, United States - DLSLW.R2 | ecosystem: Host-associated > Plants > Phyllosphere > Unclassified | place: USA...
GATTACGACCGCCCGGCCAGGCCCGGCCGCATTCAACGCATCCGCCACGGCCTGAAGCTTGCCTTCATCGCGCGACAGCAAGGCGACGTGCGCGCCCTCCGCGACCAGGGCCGTCGCCACGGCGCGGCCAAGGCCGGATGAGCCGCCGCAAATCAGGGCGCGCTTGCCGTTGAGTTTCAGGTCCATGGTCTTCTCCGATCCCGTGTGGCCCCGATATCGGATGCGCGGGTCCCCAACGCAACGCGGCGTTAACCGAGACGGCGCACCTTCTTTGTCGAGCGGCCGCCTAGACCGCCAGGACAGGCCGGGGAGGGCTCGCCCATGTCGACCAAGATGACGTCCAGCACCCGCCGCCACAGCGACCATTTCGAGCCGCAGGACACCGATCCGCACGAACAGCGTCGCCTGCGCGGGCAGCTGGAGCAGATCGACTACGCCGCCTACGTCGCCAACAAGGAGGTGATCGGGCACGCCCTGACCGGCGTAGACGCCGGCTCGCTGCAAAAGCTGGCGGTCATGACCGCCACGGCCCGCGCCAAATGGGTCGCGGAATCGCTGCGCCTGGCCCACTCCGGCTCGGCTGTCACGCCGGACCAAGTCGCCCGCCTGACCGCCGCCCGCACCGCCTACGACGAACTGGCCGAAGCCTACGAGGCTCTGCGCCGGGTCATCGAACGGGGCTACGTCGCGCTGCGGTGATCTGCCGAGACCGAGTGTCCGGAACCGGGCGCCCTCATCGTCGTTCTGCGGCCATGAAAATCGTTCGCACCGCTTCCATCGTCCTGATCGCCGGAGCCGCGCTGGCGCTGGGCGCCTGCGCCACCCTGCAACGCGGTCCCGTCGGCAACGCCGCCGTACCCCAACCCGCCAAGCCGGTCGACCTGAACCGCTACGCCGGCCTGTGGTATGAAATCGGGCGCTACGAGAACGGGTTCGAGCGCGGCTGCGAAGGCGTGACCGCCCAATATACGGTGCGCGATGACGGTCTGGTCGGGGTGCTGAACACCTGCCGACAGGGTACGGTCGATGGTCCGGAAAAAACCTCAGAGGGCAAGGCGAAGATCGTCGAGGGCAGCGACAACGCCAAGCTGAAGGTATCCTTCTTCGGCCCCTTCTACGTTGGCGACTATTGGGTTCTGGACCACGCCGACGACTATTCCTGGTCCATCGTCGGCGAGCCGTCGGGTCGCTACCTTTGGCTGCTCAGCCGCACCGCGCAACCTTCGCCCCAGACCCGCGAGACCATCCTGAACCGCACCCGCGCCCTGGGCTATGACCTGACCTTGGTCCGGCCGACCCAGCACTGATCGCCCGGCTCACGCCGCCCCGAAGCCAACCCGTTCCCAAGGACTATACCATGCGTATTGCAGCGCTTGCCGCCCTGTCGGCCTTTCTAATCTCCGCAGGATCGGCCTCGGCCGAGACCATTTCGACCCACGTCCTGGATTTGGCGCGCGGCGTCGGCGGCCGCGATGTGCCCGTCACCCTGGAGATCAAGGACGGCGACGGCGGCTGGCGACAACTGGCGACCGCGCGCACCGACGAGAACGGCCGCGTCCGCTCGTTCGGCGATCAGGTCACGACGCAGGCCGCGACCTACAAGCTGACGTTCGACATGTCGCAATACGGCGACAAGGACGCCCAGCCCTTCTTCCCAGAGATCGACGTGGTGTTCCAGGTTCTCGACCCCAGCATCCACTACCACGTGCCCGTCGTCGTCAGCCCCTACGGCTACAGCACCTACCGCGGCAACTGAGCCAGGCCGCACGGGCGGCTGGTAGCTCGGCTCTGATTGAAAACGCCTGGTGGAGCCGAGGGGAGTCGAACCCCTGACCTCGTCATTGCGAACGACGCGCTCTACCAACTGAGCTACGGCCCCGTTTCCAGCGTGGGATCGGGTTTCACAGGCGTGGCGGACATAGAAGGCGGGCGGGCGTGGTGTCAACGGGCTTGTGCGCGCAAAGCGCGCAGGTCGGATACGGCCGTTGTCGGAGCCGGGGCGAACAGGCTAGAAGCCCCGATCCAAGCAGGAGTTACCGTTCATGGGCTATGCGCTCGTCTGGTTGATCAACACCATCATCAGTCTGATGATCTGGTTCATCATCGCCCAGGCCATTCTGAGCTGGTTGGTGGCGTTCGACGTCGTCAACTATCGCAACCGCTTCGTCTATTCGGTCGGGACCTTCCTGGACCGGGTCACCGCGCCCCTGCTGGAGCCGTTCCGCCGCATCATTCCGAACCTGGGCGGCATCGACATCTCGCCCATCGTGGTGATCCTGCTGCTGCAGTTCATCAGCGTGCTGTTCAACCGCACGGCGGCGCCGGCCTTGATCCAACTGCTCGGCTGAGGCGACACGGCGGGCGGAAATCTGATGCGAGAGGGTTGATCCGCTCTTGCGCCGCGCGCCTTCCTTTCTAAAGGTGCCCGCCCGACCACTTTCGACCACGGTTCATGACCTCGATCACCACAGTCGCCATTCTGGGCGCCGGACAGATGGGCGCAGGCATCGCGCAGGCGGTCGCGCTCGGGGGCTATTCGGTTCGCCTTTATGACGTCGTCGCCGACCGGCTGCCGCTGGCGCAGGGCGAGATCGCGGCCAGCCTGGCGCGTCATGTCGGACGCGGTCTGGTCGATCAGGCCGCCGCCGACGCAGCCCTGACCCGCATCACGACAAGCGACGTGATGGCCGAGGCCGTCGCCGGCGCCGATCTGGTCATCGAGGCGGCGCTGGAAGACGAGGCGGTCAAAAAGGGCATCTATGCGCAGGTCGTGCCGCACCTGGGGCCTCAGACGCTGTTGGCGTCCAACACCTCTTCGATCTCGATCACCCGCCTGGCGTCCTCGACGGACCGGCCGGACCGGTTCGTCGGCCTGCACTTCATGAAGCCGGCGCCGGTGATGAAGCTGGTGGAGATCATCCGCGGCATCGCCACCTCGGCCGAGACCCACTCCGCCGCCGTCGCCTTCGCCGAGAGCCTGGGCAAGACCACCACGGACGCCGAGGATTTTCCCGCCTTCATCGTCAACCGCATCCTGGTGCCGATGATGAACGAGGCCATCTTCGCCCTTTACGAAGGGGTCGGCAACGTCGCCTCGATCGACAAGGCGCTGCGTCTGGGCGCCAATCATCCGATGGGCCCGCTGGAATTGGCGGACTTCATGGGTCTGGACGTCGTCCTGGCGATCATGAACGTGCTGTATGACGGGCTGGCCGACAGCAAGTACCGCCCCTGTCCGCTGCTGGTGAAATATGTCGAGGCCGGCTGGCTGGGCAGGAAGAGCGGACGCGGCTTCTATGACTATTCCGGCGCTGCGCCGGCGCCGACGCGATGAGCCGGTTCGAGAGCTATTCCGATCTTCCGGGTCAGGCGACCATCGCCGAGCGGCCCGGGCGGACGCCTAGGATTCTGGCGTGCTTGGCCGGCGCGGCCTGGCCGCCTCTGTGGCTGACCCTGCCCTTCTGGCGGCCGCACGCCTATCTGCCGGGTCGCGACATGGATTGGCGGCTGGTGGTGATGCTGATCGGCCTGATCACCGTGCCGCTGGCGCTGTATCGCGTGCTGAACGAGCGCAAGCGCGACGGGCGACCTGGCACGCGGCTGGGCGTCGTCTGGCGCTTCATGATGTACGGCGGTTTGGCGGCGGCCCTGGTTCAGATCGTCGTCGCCCTGGGTATGAGCGTGATGGGCTGGTTCGAGGCCGGCGACGTCATGCAGGCCTTGGGCGCGACCGAGACCACCCTGCTGATCTTCGGCGTCGGCGGCCTGCCCATCGCCATGATCGTGGGCGTCAGCTACGCCCTGTGGGCCGGGTTGTGCGCCGCCTTCATCGCCTTCGAGGCGCGGCCGGCGGTCAAGGATCGACTGGGCTTGATGCCCAAGGGCTGAGACACAGGGTTGGCATTCGCGCCTGACGCCTGAGTTCGAGGATTGGGGGATCCGAGAATGACCATGGATGACACGGACAAGGATGCGGCGGAAATCCTGTCGCCCGTCGCGGCGACCTCGCGCATCGCCAGCCTGGACGTCATGCGGGGCCTAGCGGTGCTGGGCATCCTCGCGGTCAATGTCGTTTCGTTCGGCCTGCCGGTCATGGTCTATCAGGATGCGAGCCTCAGTCCGTTCCCGGTCACCGGCGCCAACGCCGTGGCGCGCTGGGCGATGGACGTCTTCTTCCATCAGAAGTTCATCACCCTGTTTTCGATGCTGTTCGGGGCCTCGATCTATCTGGTCGGGGGCGAGCGGGACGATGCGGCGCGTGGCAAACTGCTGCGGCGCCGCCTGTTCTGGCTGGCCGTCATCGCCCTGATCCACGGCCTGGCCTTCTGGTATGGCGACGTGCTGCTGCTCTACGCCTGGTCGGGCCTGTTCGTGATGCTGATGCGGTCGATGCGGGCCGGAACGCTGATCGGGATCGGCCTGGGCGTAACCCTGTTGCTGGGCGCGATGCAGGCGGGCGCCACCTGGCTGATGGTCGCCGGGCCGCCGGCGATCACCGAGGCGATGAACCAGGGCGGGCCGCATTACACCGCCGCCATGGTGACGGAGTCGATCGCCGCCTATCGCAGCGGCTGGGCCGGGGCGATGGGCCAGAACCTGCAGAACTGGCTGCTGCTGCAGGGCGCCAGCCTGACCATGTTTGTGTTCTCGACCGTGGCCCTGATGATGCTGGGTCTGGGCCTGTTCAAGGCCGGCGTATTCAGCGGCCGGGCGCCCAACGGGGTCTATGTCGCCTTGATCGCTGTCGGCGGCGCCGTGCTGGCCCTGCTGGGCGTGCTGGAATGGCGTGAGGCCATGGCCCCGGCCGGAACCCACCCGACGCGCGGGCTGGCGGAGGTCGTCGCCTCCTTCCCCATCTTCGTCACCCTGGCCTATGTCAGCCTGATCGTGCTGGCGACGACGCGAGGGGCGGCCTGGATCACGGCGGCGCTGCGGCCGGTGGGACAGATGGCCTTTACCAACTATCTGACCCAGACCCTGATCATGACCTCCATCTTCTACATGCCCTGGGGGCCGCGCCTGTTCGGGCGTGCCGACTATGTACAGATGTGGGGCCTGGTCCTGGCGGTCTGGGCGCTGCAACTGATCTGGTCGCCGCTGTGGTTGTCGCGGTTCAGCATGGGGCCGCTGGAGTGGGTTTGGCGCTGTCTGACCTACGGCCGTCGCATGCCGATTTCAAAAGGCGGCTGACGGCGCTTTTATCGCAGGCGCGAAGCGATTAACTGAGGGCCATGGCCGCCCCGGATACTCCCGCCGAAACCTTCAAGCGCGCGCTGGGTCATGCCGCGCGGGCGCTGGCCGAACAGCCCGAGCTGGAGGTGGTGTTCGGGTCCGACGGGCCCAAACTGTCCAACGGCGTCCTGACCCTGCCCCATCCGCCCCGCGATCCGTCCGGGCCAGAGAGCGCGTCTTTGCGCGGCCAGGCCGACCGGCTGGCGCTGCGGCTGGCCAATCACGACACGGCGGTGAACAGCCGGATGCGGCCGGCGGACGCCAAGGCGGCCGAGGTGTTCGATGCGGTCGAACAGGCGCGCGTCGAGGCCTTTGGTTCGGAACATCTGGCCGGGGTGCGCGACAATCTGGGCGCCGCCCTGATCACGCGGCTGGAAAAGACCGGCGCCCTGCGGATCAGCGACGCCGACCGCGTGCCCGTGTCCGAGGCCGTGGCCCTGCTTGTCCGCGAGCGGCTGACCGGGCGCCCCGCCCCCGACGGCGCCCGGGCCATGCTGGATCTCGTGCGCGCCAACATCGAGGTCAAGGCCGGCGCCAAGCTGGACGCCCTGGCCGGCACGGCGGGCGATCAGGAAGGTTTTGCGCTGAAGATGCGCGAGGTGCTGCGCGCGCTGGACCTCGACCCCGGCGACGGGCGCGGCGAGGATACGTCCGAAGACCCCGGCGACGAGGAACCGGATCCTCAGGACCCTGCGGCCGACGACGATCAGGACGAGGAGGAAGAGCAGGACGGCGGCGAAGGCTCCCAGTCGATGGAGGGCGACGCCGATGATCAGTCTTCCGAACAGGAGCGCGAAAGTCGCCCCGACGGCGCGCCCGCCGATCCCGACGGCGAAGGCGCCGACGACGGACCGGAGTTGCAGGAAGGCCAGCAGCCGAACCGTCAGCAGACGGCCGACGACGGTCGCGCGGTCGATTTCTACCGCGTCTTCACCACCGCCTTCGACGAGGTGGTGGACGCCGCCGACCTGTGCGACCCGGTCGAGCTGGACCGGCTGCGCGCCCTGCTGGACGGCCAGCTGGCCATCCTGTCCAGCGTCGTGTCGCGCCTGGCCAACAAGCTGCAACGCCGGCTGCTGGCGCAGCAGAACCGCTCTTGGGTCTTTGATCTGGAAGAGGGTATGCTGGACACGGCGCGGCTGACCCGCATCGTCACCGACCCGACCGCCCCCCTGTCGTTCAAGGCCGAGAGCGAAAGCCCGTTCCGCGACACGGTCGTGACCCTGCTGCTGGACAACTCCGGCTCGATGCGCGGGCGACCGATCATGGTGGCGGCGGTCTGCGCCGACATCCTGGCGCGGACGCTGGAACGCTGCGGCGTCAAGGTCGAGATCCTGGGCTTCACCACCCGCGCCTGGAAGGGCGGACAGAGCCGTGAGGCCTGGATCACCGCCGGCAAACCGCAAAATCCCGGCCGCCTGAACGACCTGCGCCACATCATCTACAAGGCCGCCGATGCGCCCTGGCGCCGGGCCAAGAAGAACCTGGGCCTGATGATGCGCGAAGGTCTGCTGAAGGAGAATATCGACGGCGAGGCCCTGCAATGGGCGCACAATCGCCTGCTGGCCCGCACCGAGCAGCGCCGCATCCTGATGGTCATTTCCGACGGTTCGCCGGTCGACGACTCCACCCAGTCGGCCAATGCGGCGCTCTATCTGGACAAGCATCTCCGTCAGGTGATCGCCGAGATCGAGGATCGCTCGCCGGTCGAACTGCTGGCCATCGGCATCGGCCATGACGTGACCCGCTGGTATCGCAAGGCCCTGACCATCGTGGATGTGGAACAGCTGGCGGGGGCCATGACCGAGAAGCTGGCCGAGCTGTTCGAGAACGAGGGGGCGGCGGGTCCCACCCGTCGCACCACGCGAAAGCTGGCGGCATGAGCCGTTTCGGCCGGCTGACCAGTGTCTGGATCGCCCTGTCGCTGTCGGCCTGCGCCGCCTCGCTGGGCGCACCGCGTCCCTATCCGTTGTCGTCGGACGGCTGGACGCCCCAAGTCGCGGAACTGCGAAGCGTCAGTCTGGGCCTGCCCGGCGGCACGCAGCTGGCTGACGGCGTGACGTTCGCCGGCGGCCTGCAGATCAGCGCCGCGCCGACCTCGCAGCTGCACAGCCTGTCGGACCTGAAGCTGACCGGCGACGGCGGTTTCGTCACGGTATCGGACACCGGCGATCTGGTGCGCGGCGACATTCGCCTGGACGCCCGGGGGCGGCTGGTCGGGCTGGATCATTTCCGCTCGCGCCGGCTGACGCTTCAGGACTGCGCCGCGATTTCCGACAAGTCGGACGGCGACGCCGAGGGCCTGGCCATCACCCCCTCCGGCGATCTGCTGGTCAGTTTCGAGCGGCGTCACCGGATCTGGAGCTACGGTCCCCTGTCGGCGCTGAAGACCCAGCCGACGCCGGTGCGGTCACCCGACTTCGCCTTCACCGAGAATGACGGGATGGAGGGTCTGGCGACTGCGCCCGGCGGCTGGCGCGTCTCTGGCGAGGCGGGCGGCGTCTGGGACTGCACGGCAGCAAGATGCACGGTCGTCAGCGCACCACCTGCAACCCCTATCCCCGACAGCGAATACCGCATCACCGGCCTGGATCGCGATCCGTCCGGCGCCGGATGGTTCGTAGTCCAGCGCCTGTACAGGGCGCCCATCGACATGCGCGCGCGTGTGCGCCGCATGGCCCCCGACGGAACGCTGGGGCCGGTGTTGATCGAGCTGAAACTGCCCGGCACGACCGACAATTTCGAGGGTATCGCCGCAGAGACGCGCAACGGAAGGACCCGCCTCTACATCCTGTCCGACGACAACTTCAATCCGGCCCAGCGCACCCTGATGCTGGCCTTCGACCTCCGCTAGGCGTCAGGCCGCGCCGGCCCACTGCGTCGGTTGCGAGGTCGATTCATCGGCTTGCAGGGCGCGCACGAAATCATCGCGCCAGATGCCGACATCGGTGGCGCGAACCACATCCATCAAGGCTTCCCATTTTCGGATCCGCTCGGCCAGCGGCATGGTCAGCGCCTTCTGGATGGCGTCGGACAGCTCTTCGCGACTGTAGGGATTGACCAGCAGCGCCTCACCCATCTGTTCGGCCGCCCCGGCGAAGCGCGACAGGATCAGCACGCCCGGATCGTCCGGGTTCTGGGCGCAGACATATTCCTTGGCCACCAGGTTCATGCCGTCGCGCAGCGGCGTCACCAGACCGACCCGCGCCGCGCGGTAAATGCCCGCTAGCTGATCCCGGCGATAGGTGCGGTTCAGATAACGGATCGGCTGCCAGTCCATGTCGGCGAAGGCGCCGTTGATCCGTCCTGCCAAGGCATCCAGCCGCGAACGAATGTCCTGATAGCTGTCCACGTCGTCGCGCGAGATGGGCGTGACCTGCAACAGGAAGACCTCGCCCCGCATCGAGGCGTTGTCGTGCAGGAACTGTTCGTAACCCAACAGCCGCTCTTCCAACCCCTTGGAATAGTCCAGCCGGTCCACCCCCACGATCATCGAGCGGAAAGCCGAAGACGCCGCCATTCGGTCATAGGTCCGCGCCCCAAGCGCCGAGTTTCGCGCCGCCAGGAACCCGTCCACATCGATGCCGATGGGGAAGACGCCAGTCTGAACCTTGCGACCGAAACACTCCAGCCCGCCGGTCCCGTCCAACTCGCCCTGAGCCTCAGACACCACATAGTCGGTGAACAGATCGCTCCATTCCTGGGTGTGGAAACCGATCAGGTCGAAATCGAACATCGATTCCACCAGCCGCCGGTGATGCGGCAGGGTCACCAGCAACTGCCGTGCCGGCCAGGGCGTATGCAGGAAGAAGCCGATCCGGTTGCGCACACCGAGGCGGCGCAGATCCCGCGCCATCGGGATCATGTGATAATCGTGGATCCAGATCATGTCGTCGGGCTGGATCAACGGCGCCAGCGCCTCGGCGAAACGCCGGTTCACCCGCTCATAGCCCTCGCCATAGGAACGCTCGTACTGGGCCAGGTCGATGCGGTGGTGGAACAGCGGCCACAGCGTCTTGTTGGCGTAGCCGTTGTAGTACTCGTCGACGTCCTGCCCCTCTAGGTCGACCAGCCCTACGGTGACGCCGGCCCGGTCCTCGATCTTCACTTCGCCGGTGTAGTGATCGACCCGCTCGCCCGACCAACCGAACCACAGGCCGTCGTATTTTCTAAGGGCGGCGGACAGGGCCATCGCCAAGCCGCCGGCGGACCCGGCGGCGGGGTCGGTCGGGGCCGAAACCCGGTTCGAAACGACGATCAGGCGGCTCATGACTTCACTTCACACGGCGACCCCAGCCCCGGGGTCCAGACATTAACGCACATCGGTCCACGAACGGCTCAACAGCACGGCGCAATTGATGATGCCGACCAGGGAATAGGTCTGCGGATAGTTGCCCCACAGCTCGCCATCGTCGATCGAGATGTCCTCGCTCAACAGCCCTGCGGCCGTCCGCCGGCTCAGCATCTCCTGGAAGATGGTGCGGGCTTCCTCAATGCGGCCGTTCTGGTGCAGGGCCTCGATGAACCAGAAGGTGCAGAAGTTGAAGGCCGTCTCCGGCTCGCCGAAGTCGTCCGGCTCGACATAGCGGAACAGGTGGCTGCCCTTCTTCAGGTCGCGCTCGATGGCGTCGAATGTGGCGACCTGACGCGGATCGTGCGCCTCCAGGAAGCCCAAATCGGTCATCTGCAGCAGGGAGGCATCCAACTCGCGGCCGCCGAAGCTGGCGGCGAATCGACCCTCGTCGGCGAGATAGGCCTCAGCTTCAATCCGCTGACGGATGATCTGCGCCCGCTCACGCCAGAAGGCGGCCCGATCCGGTAGATTCAGATGGTCGGCCGCCTTGGCCAGACGATCGCAGGCGGCCCAGCACATGACGGACGAATAGGTGTGGACCCGCGCAATGGTGCGGAACTCCCACAGGCCCGCGTCGGTCTGATCGTGCATGGCGAAGGCCCGCTCGCCGATCGCCTCCAGAGCGTGGAAATCCTCCAGCGTACCCGGACGCAGCAGTCGTGCGTCATAGAAGGCCTGAACCAGAGGCAGCACGATCTGTCCGTAGACGTCGTGTTGCAGATGTTCGTGCGCCTGATTGCCGATCCGTACCGGCTTCATGCCGCGGTAGCCCTCGACGCTGTCGATGATGCTCTCGCCGATCCCGGGCTCCAGGCCCACGCCATAAACCGGCTGGACATGACCGCCGGCGGAATCGTCGACCAGATTCCTCAGATAGACGAGGTAGTTCTCGAGGATGTCGACCGCACCCAACCGGTTCAGCGCCCGCACCGTGTAATAGGCGTCGCGGATCCAGCAGTAGCGATAGTCCCAGTTGCGCCCGCTCTCCTTGAACTCGGGCACCGACGTCGTCATGGCGGCGACGATGGCGCCGGTCTCTTCATAGGCGCACAGCTTCAGCGTGATCGCCGCGCGGATCACAGCTTCCTGATAGTCGAGCGGCAGATAGAGTTTGCGCACCCATTCCTGCCAATAGGCGACCGTGCGATCCAGCGCGCCCTGCACGCCGTGGCCGACATCCTGGTCGTAGCCCTCGTCCGGGCCCAGGAAGAAGGCGTGCGACCGCTCCAGCCGGAACACGCGTTCCTCCAGCACATGCGACACAGGACAATCGGTCGTCAGGCGGAAGGTGACGTCGGCGCACATATAGCGGATGTGATTAGATCCGGAGGTGTGCGGCGCCGGGCGCGCGCCCCAGTCTGTCGAGGGCCGCAACCGCACACGGATGCGCGGCGTCCCCGACAGCGGCCGCACGATGCGGGCGAAAGCCAGCGGCCGATAGGTGCGCGAATGTTTCGGATGACGCGGGGCGAAGTCGATGATCTCGGCTGACGATCCGTCCTCGGCCGTCATGACCGTGCGCAAAACCGGCGTGTTGCGGACATAGGCCTGATCGATCGACTTCACGTCCTCCATCTCGATGGCCCAGAAGCCGTGCTCGGGCTCCATGCCATCCATCAGGGCGGAAAAGACCGGGTCGCCGTCCACGCGCGGCGCGCAGGCCCAGACGAAACGCCCCTGGCGGTCGATCAGGGCGCTGACGCCGCAGTTGCCGATGGGAAACAGATCCAGATTGGGCTTCATCGGTTCAGGCCTTCGCTACGGCTTCAAGCCAGGTGAGCACAGCATCCACATCGTCCAGTCGGTAACGGGCCGCCGTCTCGCGCTCGGGGCCGACCAGCACGCCGTATCCGCCCAGCGCCGCCGCAGCCTCGAACCCGTATTCGTCGGTCAAGTCGTCGCCCAGCATGACCGGTACAGCACCCTTGAACGGCGCCTCCTGCATGAAGGCCGTGACGGCCGTGCCCTTGTCGGCGCCAGGCGTCTTCAGCTCCAGCACCATATGACCGGGTTGGAGCGTCAGTCCCGTTTCGGCCTGAAGCTCGGCCGCCAGCCCCTTGGCGGCGCCGGCTTCATCCGGCGCCTGACGATAGTGCAGACCGACGGAGACGCCTTTGTCCTCGACGATCACGCCGGGGCGATCGGCGGCGAATTCCTCGAATGCATCCAGCGCCTGGGCGACGCCGGCGTCGGGCGTCTTGCGCTCAATGGAGCCATCCTTCAGACGCCGCTCCAGGCCATGCACGCCCGAGCCCGAAACAAGGGCATGATCGGAAATGCGGTCGATCTCGGCGAGGGTGCGGCCGCTTACGATAGCGACGCGGCCCGCAAGTCGCGCCTCTACTGCCTTCAGCGCCGCCGTACGACGCGCAGTCGGCACGACGGCGTCGGGCGTCGGGGCCATCGGCGCCAACACGCCGTCCATGTCCAGGAACAGCGCGATCCCGTCGGCGACCACGGGCGGCGTCGGGAGCAATAGCGAAGCGGCTCCGGCATGAGACGGCATTGACGATCAAACTCTTTGTTTTAGTTCCCCGGTCGGCGTAACGCGCCAGAGCGGCAAAGGTTGACCAGAAACCGACAAAGTCGTCTGAAAGGGAGGCGGCGCGCGAAACGCACTCATGGCGGATCGCGCTCGTCGAAGAAGGAGAGCCCAGCTGCGGGCCAGGAAACAATGACCGAGACCGCTCACTCGACCCCCGACGACATCGCCGTGATGACCGACCGCGCCCGTGAGGTCGTGCGCCTAAACATCGAAGCGCTGGAGGCGCTGGAACGCTCGATCGACGTTTCGATGGCCCGCGCGGTCGATGTGATCATGAGCCGACCGGGCTATGTCGTGGTCACCGGCATGGGCAAGTCCGGACATATCGGCGGCAAGATCGCCGCCACCCTGGCCTCGACCGGCACCAACGCCTTTTTCGTCCACCCCGCCGAGATGAGCCACGGCGACTTGGGAATGCTGCGTCCCGACGTGACAGTGCTGGCCATCTCCAACTCGGGCGAAAGCCGCGAGCTGCGAGATCCACTGATCTATTGCCAACGCAACGGCATTCCCGTGATCGCCATCACGCAGCGGCCGGCTAGCTTCCTAGGTCGAAACGCGGCTGTCTGCCTGACCATGCCGAAGGTGGCCGAGGCCTGCCCCAACGGCTTGGCGCCCACCACCTCGACCCTGATGACCCTGGCTCTGGGCGATGCCTTGGCCATGGTGCTGATGGATCGCCGCGAGTTCACGGCCATGGACTTCGGCCTGCACCACCCCGGCGGCGCCCTGGGTATGAGCCTGCAAAGCGTGCGCGAATGGATGGGCGACAACGCCGCCGTCCCGGCCAGCGTACCATTGAACGCCAGCTTCGGCGATGTGGTCTCGGCGATCACCGAAGGCCGAAAGGGCGCGGTGGCCGTGCTGGACGCCGATGGCGCGCTGGCTGGCATCGTCACCGACGGCGACCTGCGCCGGGCCTTCCAGCGCGACACCACCCATCTGACGGCGGCTGATATCATGGGCGCAAATCCCATCACCGTGGACCCGGATGCGCGCATGAGCGACGTCGTGGATCTGTTGACCGCCAACAAGATCGCCAATCTATTCGTGGTCGAGGACGGCAAACCCACGGCCATCGTCCATATCGCCGAATTGATGCAGGCCGGCTACGTCGCCTAGTATGCGCATTCTCTACGACGCCAGCCGGCTGATGAGCCGGGCCGAACGGTCGGCGCCGACGGGCGTGGATCGGGTGTGTCTGGCCTATGCCGAATGGCTGCTCGCCTCGCCCGATGTCACGACCATCCCGGTGCGTGGCCGCAAGAACCGGCTGGTCGCCGTCGAGATCGGCTGGTTCCGGCGGTTCGTGGCCGACCTGCGCGCCAAGTGGAACGGCGCCGCCAGCTCGGCGGCCGATTTGGCGCACGAACAGCGGCTGATCGCCGCCCTGACAGCGGAACGACGGCCGACCGCCTCGGTGCTGTGCCCTGCGCCCCCTCCCGAGAAGGAGAAGCCCGCCGACAAGACGCGGGTGTTCAAACAGTTCTTCCGTTCGCGCCACGTCGCCCCGCTGCCGCAGGCCGACCTGTATCTGACCGTCGGCCACACCACCCTGCACGAGCCGACGGCGCTCGAAGATCTGAAGGCCGCGGGGATCGAACGCGTCGTGCTGTTGCACGATCTGATCCCCGTCACCCATCCTGAGTTCTGCCGACCTGGCGACGGCGACAAACACCATGCGCGGGTGTCAAACACCCTGCGCCTGGCCAGCCGGATCATCGTCAACTCCGCCTATACGGGCGATGAACTGCGCGCTTTCGCCGAGCGCGAGGGCCTGCCACTGCCGCCGGTCCACGTCGCCCACCTCGGGTTGGAGCCGGCCTTCGTCGCAGGGGACGCCTTTTCGGCGCCACGCCCCTATTTCGTCCACGTCGGCACGATTGAGGCGCGCAAGAATTTGGCCTTGCTCTTGACCCTCTGGCGGCGCCTCGAAGAACGGATGGGCGATCAGACGCCGTCCCTGGTGCTGGTCGGTCGCTACGGCTGGGAGAACGAGGCGGTGCTGGATCATTTGCAGCGCTCGCCCAATCTGCAAGGGGTCGTTCACCAGGCGGCGAATCTCTCCGACGCTGTCTTGGCCAGGCTGATGCGCGGGGCCCGCGCCATACTCGCCCCTTCGTCCGTCGAAGGCTTCGACCTGCCCGCCGTAGAGGCGTGCGCCATGGGCCTGTCGCTGATCGCCTCCGACATTCCGCCCCACCGCGAGTTGACGCCGAACGCCGAACTGATCGATCCGCTCGATGGCCTCGGCTGGCTGGCCGCCATCGAGCGCGCGACCACGAAGGCGCCGATACTTTCGCCCTCCTACACGGCGCCGTCCTGGACTGAGCATTTTCGCAGCATTGCCGACGCCATCGGCCTTCAGCCCGTTTCGCCACTGGCGAGCGCGCCCAAAGGCTTGTAATCAATCCGCGAACGAGGGCTATCCAGCTTCATGACGCGCACCATTCTGCCGCTTGCCATTGTCGCCATTCTCGGCGGCTGCTCCACCCTGCCGCGCGACGGGCCGTCGGGCGCCTCGGTCAACGCCGGGGCTACGACCGCCTCGGCTCTGGGCAGCTATGCGCTGGTGCCGCTAACGTTCGAAGCCACCGAACGCATGAAGCAGGTTCCGCCGCAGTTCTTCGGCAGTCTCGCCGCAGGATCGAGCGAACAGCCCGCTGACGTGATCGGCGAAGGCGATACCCTGGCGATCTCGATCTTCGACCCGTCGGGCGCGCTGTTCGGAGGAACCCTAGGCTCCGGATCCTCGTCCAGCCGCACGAACACAACATTGTCGGGCGGCAACCAGGCCCTTCCCGGTGCGACTGTCGATCGCAGCGGCTCAGTGACCATTCCTTTCGGCGGACAGGTACGTGTTCAGGGCCTGACCTCGACCCAGGCGGCTGCCGCGATCCGGCGCGCCCTGGTCGGCAAGGTCGCCAATCCGCAGGTGCTGGTGTCCATCGCCGGCAACGCCTCCAACACGGTCAATGTGCTGGGCGACGTGCGCCAGCCCGGTCGTGCGCCGCTGGGCGTCAACAGCGACCGCATCCTGGACGTGATCGCCGCGGCCGGCGGCTCGGCCCGCACCACCGACGACCTGACTATCTCGATCCAGCGCGAGGGCCGCACCTACACCGCGCCCCTGTCGGCAGTGACGACCGAGTTCGGCGAGAACGTGCGTCTGCAGCGCGGCGACGTGGTCAATGTTCAGTACAAGCCCCGTCGCTTCTCGACCTTCGGCGGCCTGAACGCCGTGGCCCAGGTCGATATGCCCGCCGGTCCCGTGACCCTGACCGGCGCCCTGTCCAAGGTCGGCGGCCTGAACACCAATACGGCCAATGCGCGTCGCGTTCTGATCTTCCGCTTCGAACGTCCCGAAGTCGCGCAGGCGCTGGGCATCAATCAGCCCGCCACGCCGCGCGGCGTGCCGGTCGTCTACGAGCTGGACTTCAGCGACGCCGCCAACGTCTTCGCCGCCACCAATATGGAGGTCATGCCCGAGGACGTGATCTATGTGCCCCTGGCCGGCGCCGCAGAGATGCGCAAGTTCTTCGAGGTCGTTCAGAGCCTGACCCGCGTCGTCTATGACGTGTCGGTGACCAGCACGCTCAACAACAACTGACGTCATGGCCAGACGGCGGGCGCTGCTTTCGGGACTGTTTTCACGTAAGTCCCCGGCTGCGCCCGTCGACGACACGATCGACCCGTTCGAACGACTGACCGAGCTGGCGCCCGAAGAACCCGACGCCTTGAGCCTGGCCTTGGCCGAAATCGAAGCTGGGGCGCTAGAAATCTACGCCCAGGCCGGCCTTCCCACCCAGCCGGGCCACTATCGTCGCGATCCCGACACGGGGGACTGGATTTTCTTGGCCCGCCAGATCGAGCCGTCCGAACGCTTCGCCTTGGCCCTGCGCTATCCGCCCGAACAGGGATGGCGCTTCGCCCGGCTGGAGGATTTGGGCGCGCGGTCGGACCGCGACGATGTTCAAGCCGCTGCGCGTCTCATGGCCGATGTCGCGACCTTGCGGGCGTCTCGGCGCGGCGTGTTGAGCCACGATCATCTCTTGACCGCCATGGAACTGGGCGCCGCCTGGCGCGCCCTGCGCGATGCACAGGCTTTTCGCACATCCCGTCTGACCCTGTCCGTGCCAGAGCCCGCACGTCCCAGGGCGCTCAAGGGCGACAAACCGCTAAGGCCGCGCTAGAGAGCCCGCCTCCCCGAACTGCAGGCTCCTCCTATGTCCGACGCCCCCGAATATCCGCCCGAAGATCAGCCCGTCGGTCGCATCATCGCCATGCCCGCCGACACCAACCCCGAGGGCGACATCTTCGGCGGCTGGCTGCTGGCGCAGATGGACCTTGCGGGCGCGACCCCGGCGTTCGAACTGGCCTGCGGTCGCTGCGCCACCGTGGCGCTGGACGGCATGGTCTTCCACCAGCCGGTCTCGGTCGGCGACGAGGTCAGCATTTACGCCCTCGTCATCGGTTCGGGCCGCACCTCCATCCGCGTCCAGGTCGAAGCGTGGAAGCGTGCGCGGGGCCAGCCCCAGGCCGCTTCGGTTCGCGTGACCCAGGGCGTCTTCACCTATGTCGCCATCGACGAAAACCGCAAACCCCGCCCTTTACCCGGCAAGGCGTAAAGCGCGGCAAGAGGCGCAAATCTTGACCTTGCGCCGGGGCGGGCCTACGTCCCGACCATGGCCATTCGACGTATCCTCACCATCGACAACGCCGCCGACCTGGCGATCCTCAAGCAGGTATCCAAGCCCGTCGCGGCCGTGGACGACGCCGTCCGCGCCCTGATGGATGACATGCTGGAGACGATGTACGACGCGCCGGGCATCGGCCTGGCCGCCGTGCAGATCGGCGCACTGGACCGAGTGATCGTCATGGACCTGGGCGACAAGGACGGCGTGGTCTGCGAGACCGAGGAAGAGGCGGCCGAAAACGCGGAGGCGCGCAAGAACCCGCGTTTCTTTGCCAACCCGGAAATCCTGTGGACCTCGGACGAGCTCTACACCTACGAGGAAGGCTGCCTGTCGATCCCCGAGTATTTCGACAAGGTGGAACGCCCGGCCCGCGTCCGCATTCGCTATCTGAACCGTGACGGTCAGTCGGTGGAGGAAGAGGCCGAGGGCCTCTACGCCGTCTGCATCCAACACGAGATGGACCACCTTAACGGCGTGCTCTTCATCGACCATCTGTCGCGTCTCAAGCGGGACCGCGCCGTGACCAAGGTCAAGAAGGCCGCCCGCGACAGGATCGCCGCCTGATGACCAAGATCGTCCGCCCCGAACGTATCGAACGTGCCGCGCGCCGGATCGCGCCGTCCATTCCGCGCGGCCGCTCGCTGATCATCGACGCCTCGGGCCGTCGTCGCCTGACGCGCAGCCAGAAGGTCGGCGTCGCCGGCGTCGCGACCCTGGCCGGCGTGGCCTTGCTGGGCGTGGTGGCGGGCCTGCTGCTGGACCGCCTGCTTGATTTCGACGACGCCCTGGACGCGGGCGGCGAATGGGACGAGGGCGGCGGCGTCTTCACCCGCTGGCAGT
>Ga0308165_1003261_pt1 | contig 17662 bp, 14 predicted proteins | sample PhyWR2_FD_201032 | JGI IMG/M metagenome (GOLD analysis project Ga0308165, IMG submission 201032) | Phyllosphere microbial communities from UC Gill Tract Community Farm, Albany, California, United States - DLSLW.R2 | ecosystem: Host-associated > Plants > Phyllosphere > Unclassified | place: USA...
GGCTTGATGCGGCCCAGGGCCTTGAGCTGCATGGCTTTGGGGGCAGCAAAAGGCGCGCGCCGGTCATACACCTCGCGCGATTTGGCTGCGATGAACTGCTTGACGATGCGGTCTTCGAGCGAATGAAAGCTGATCACCACCAGGCGGCCGCCAGGCTGCAGCACCTTGAGCGACGCTTCAAGGGCCTGTTGCAGCTCTTCAAGCTCTGCATTGATGAAAATCCGCAGGGCCTGAAACGTGCGCGTTGCCGGATCCTTGCCGGGTTCGCGCGTCTTGACCGCGCTGGCCACGACCTCGGCAAGCTGGGCGGTGGTTTCAAGGGGACCGTTCGCCTGCCGGTACCGGTCGATCGCCCGGGCCACCAGGCCGGCAAAGCGCTCCTCGCCGTAGTCACGAATGACTTCGGTCATGGCTTCGACGGAGGCATCGGCCAGCCACTCAGCCACGCTTTGCCCGCGGGTGGTGTCCATGCGCATGTCGAGCGGGCCTTCGCTGCGAAAGGAAAACCCGCGTTCCGGGTTGTCGATCTGCGGAGAGCTGACGCCCAGGTCCATGAGTAGGCCTGCGGCGCTGGCAGACGGCATCTGGTCCAGATGCATGAAGCCCTGGTGGCGGATGGAAAAACGCGGATCGATGATGGATTGCGCCTCGGCAATCGCGTCAAGATCCTTGTCAAAAGCCGTCAGGCGACCAAGCGCCGACAGTTGCGACAGCAGCAGGCGCGAATGTCCGCCACGGCCAAAGGTCGCGTCGATGTAATGACCGTCCGGGTTGAGCTGAAGCGCCGTGATGGCTTCGTTCAACAGGACGGTGCGGTGTGTCCATGTGCCCTTCACCATCTACCTTCAGAAAGAAAAATCTTTAAACACATCGGGCATCTCGCCCTTCATCTGCTCAGCTTCTTGCGCTGCGTAAGTTGCCGCGTCCCATAGCTCAAAATAACTTCCCATTCCCAGCAATACCGTTTCCCTGAGAATGCCGGCGGCCTTGCGCAGTTCAGGCGACACCAGCACGCGACCGGTCGCGTCCATGTCGACATCCATCGCATTGCCAAGAAAAATCCGTTTCCACCATTGCGCCTGCATCGGCAGCAAGGCAATGCGCTCTCGAAATCTTTCCCATTCGTTGCGAGGAAAAATCATGAGGCAACCGTGCGGATGTTTGGTAATGGTGAACTGGCCGGAATGGGATGTGCCCAGCACTTCGCGATGACGAGCAGGAACGCAGAGCCGGCCTTTTGCATCGAGAGCCAGAAATGACGCACCTTGAAACACTCTTGAAACCCTCTACCGAACACTTTTCACCACCAATCTGCACATTTTCCCACTGTATCAGGGAACCCTTTGCAAGCCCGGAATTTGACACAAATTATTTCAATGAAATCAATAACTTAGCCGGGCAATTGAAAGTTGCGAGCCACTTTAAAGTCGTTCTGCATGAATCACTTGTAGAGGATATTGAAAGTTAAACATTAACAACCTGGCCTATTGAAGGCACATTCTCTTCAAGCGATCGAGTGGAGGATTTTTACGTCAGTGCGGCTTGCAGCGATTTGTTCGTGCATAAGCAGTCAAAGTACAGGAGCGTTCTTGCAGGCTCTGCCCGAAAACCGTTTAGCCGCCAGCGTTCAAGGCTAGCAAAAATGTAGCAGGAGATTTTTTGCACTCAGCATGGATATGCAAATACGGATGCTGCTGCGCGGCCAATGTATTCAGGCCTTCTTGAAAATTAAAAAATGCCGAAAGACGTCAGGAAAACGCTTCCGTTTGCTTTAATTGCAACCTGAAACTGTTTAAATTGAAACAAAATACAACTAAACCACAGACTGACGCCACTAGAATTTTAAAAAAGAAGGCGCTGGCCAACAGCGCATAATCGTTTTCAGTCAGTGCGGCAGCCCACTTGGGCATATTCGACGATGCCAATCACATTGAAAAAAGCAGCCACCAGGCGGTTGACTTCCGAAAACTCGACGGAGCGATTTTCAGCTTGCCGCGACGACACCCAGTTCAGCAGCATGCCCGCTGCGGAAAAATCGACACGGATCAGCTTGGCGCACGAAATCTGCATCCGGTCCGCCCCTGCGAGGCTGGCTTCCAGCCTGTCCAGCACGGCCACGGCATCGCCTTCGATCTGCCCGGAGAGATCCACCGACATGAAGCGGATGGGCTGACTGCTGGTCGGGAATTCCAGATCAGGCTCGCCTTCCAGCTCCAGCAGGTTGGAATAGACCGTTTCCGTCGTAGGCTGGCCAATGATGGTGGCCCGGCCCATGGCATCGCCGTATTCATCGAGCGATTTGTACTCACACTTGGCGATTTCCCAGGACGGGGGGGAGACCTCATAGGTGACGCAAAAATCGAGCGCCGTCAGTTCGAAATCATCGGGCCGGTGCAAAATGCGCAAGACCTGCATGCGCAGCATCCACCATTTGGGCTCGGTCGCGCGTTCACCTGAAGGGGTGGCTTGCACAAGCACCTTTTGCAACTGTTCATCGCCCAGAAAGCGCAGTTGCACAGGTTGCATCGCCCAGCCACTAAATACCTTCAGCAGGGGTTCAAGGGCAGAAAGCTCGATAGTTCTCAGGTTGCTCCAGTCCAGGCGCCATGGCATCGCCGCACGGCCGATGGCTGCGTTGAGCGCGCCTACCGACTGCAACCCCATGACAGCAGGACATATCCAGTCGGTCGCCGTGCTGGGAGCGGCATCGTTGACGGGTTTGGCAAGCGCCTTGACCATCTCGGGCAGCGAAAACCATTGTGGCGCCGAACGGCTAAAGCGCTGGGCGAATTCGATCGCGGCAGTTTCAAACTTCTCCTGCTCGCCGGTGGCGCGGTACAGGTCAAAAAGGGTCAGCCAGGTGTAGGCATGGTCGGCACGCAGCGCGCCAGGCGCCAGCATCTCCAGCAAGCCGGCTTCGGCGCCAGCATCGTCGCCGTTGGCAAACAAAATGGCAGCTTCTTCAAGTTCCGCATCGTGCACGATGTCGCTCTGCTGTGGGACGGTCGCCGGCGCGCTGTCCATGGAAGGCATCAGAGCCAAGGGGCCGCTGTCCCATGATTTTGCAATGCGCGGCGTTTTTGCCTCAACCGGGCGCTGCTCGCCCAACCCGCCCAGCAGATCGCCAAGCAAAGGCTCTTGCGCAGGATCTGCTGCCGGATTGACGGTGTCCATGGCTGGCAGGGTTGGCTCATAGGCCGAAGGCAGAAGATTGCCTGGCGCACCCTGTGCTGTCTGTTGCGGATGAACATGCAGCGACATCGGCTCGGTTTTGGCGCTGGCGGTCTGGTTTTTGGTTCTCCACCACTGCATCGACATCTGCGCCTCGATCTCGTCGATCTTCTTGAGCGTCGAGGCACGGTCGTCCACATGCGAAGTCATGCTGCTTTGAAAAAACGAGGGCTTGCCGGTCAGGTCCGGCGCGCTTTCGGCGAGCGCTTCGAGCTTGCGCAGTTTTCGCAGCATGTCAAATTCGCGCTTGCGCACAAAATCGTTGCGCCGCTTGCGCTCGATCATCTCGTTGAGCAGCTGCTTGTTGACCAAATCGTCCTTGTCGCCATCGACAGAATCGAGTTCCGTCCAGTTGGTGGCCGGATTGCGGACAAACTTGACCAGCTTGGACAGCAAGCCTGAAACGGTATCGTCTTTGGGCATGTCGGATCAGTAAAAAATAAAGCCAGGCGCGGCAGTGTCAGTCGCCGAACATTTTTTGCTTGAGTTCGCGGCGCTGCTGCGCTTCGAGCGACAAGTTGGCCGTCGGGCGGGCAATCAGGCGGCCCACGCCGATGGCTTCGCCGGTTTCGTCGCAGTAGCCGTAGTCGCCCGAATCGATGCGGGCAATGGACTGCTCGATCTTCTTGAGCAGCTTGCGTTCGCGGTCGCGGGTGCGCAGCTCAAGGGCATGCTCTTCCTCGATGGTGGCGCGGTCCGCCGGATCGGGCACGATGGCCGCGTCTTCGCGCAGGTGCTCGGTGGTCTGGCCGGCGCTGTTGTGGATTTCCTGCTTGAGCACCGACAGGCGGTGGCGGAAAAACGCCAGCTGAACTTCATTCATGTACTCGGAATCAGGCATGGCCTTGATTTCCTCGTCGCTCAACTGGTCGGCCGGCTTGGTTTTCCAGTTGTCGGCAAGTTGCGGATCCTTGGGAGCGGCCGCGTGAACGGGCGGCGCAATAACGCGTTCGGTCATGGTGGAGTAGCTGGCTTTGGCTGCGTCGGGCGCATGGGTTGGCACCATGGGTGCGGGCGTGGGGGTCTGAATGGCGGTGCGGGCCGAACTTCTTCGTCCAGGCTTCAGGGGCGCCGAGTCCATGCGCACAGGACTGGCAATCGGCCCGGCGGCGACGGCCTTGGCGGTTTTGACCGCCTTGGCCGCCGGCTGGGCAGCCGTTTTCGTGGCTGGCTTGACCGAAGCAGGGTCTGCAGACGTCTTGATGTTCTTCTCTGGGGTATTCACTGAATCTCTCCTCTGGGAAGCAGCCCGGTACAACGTTGCGAACCGCTTCTTTGCCCGGTTGCCGCGAAGCAACCCGGCCCTTCCTGGTGCCAGATGATCTGGTGTGTCTGCGCCGCTCCAGCCTGCTGAAAATGCCTGGGCTTGTCTGGCTGGCGTCCCGATTCGGATTTCCGGGTATTTTGTTCGGCGCGCGATTGTAACGGCTGGACGGCCCAGCAGGCTGGATTGAAAACCAATGCCGAAAAAGCCGCCGCATCCATTCGATTGTTGATCCTTTGCAGGGTTGACAAGGCGCCACGGGCGTCAGTCTGCCTCAAACGAGGCACTGCTCCAGCCCCTGCGTGAAAATATCCTTGGGCAGGTCGATGCCGATGAAGACCATCTTGCTGGTTTTCGCCTCGCCCGGCGCCCAGGCCGGTCCCAGGTCGCTGCCCATGAGCTGGTGCACGCCCTGGAAGATCACCTTGCGCTCGGTGCCTTCCATGTTGAGCACGCCCTTGTAGCGCAGCATGCGCGGGCCGTAAATGTTGACCACAGCGCCCAGGAAATCCTCCAGCTTGGCCGGGCTGAAGGCCCGGTCCGAGCGGAACACAAAGCTTTTCACGTCGTCGTCATGGTGATGATGATGGCCGCCTTCGGCGGCATGCGACGGATGGTCGCAATGCTCGCCGTGGACATGGTCGTGGTCGTGGTCATGCGGCTCGTCGGCCTTGAGGAAATCCGGGTCGATGTCCAGCTTGGCGTTGAGGTTGAAGCCGCGCAGGTCGAACACATCGGCAATCGCCACTTCACCGAAATGCACGGCTTTTTGCGGCGCGCGCGGGTTCATGTGCCTGATGCGGTGCTGCAGGGCATCGACCGCTTCGGGCGTGACCAGATCGCTCTTGCTGATGAATATCTGGTCGGCAAAGCCGATCTGCCGGCGCGCTTCCTGGCGGTCGTTCAGTTGCTGGGGCGCATGCTTGGCGTCCACCAGCGTCAGGATGGAGTCGAGCAGATACTGCTCGGCGACTTCCTCGTCCATGAAGAAGGTCTGCGCCACCGGGCCGGGGTCGGCCAGGCCGGTGGTTTCGATCACCACACGGTCGAAGTCCAGCAGGCCCTTGCGCTTTTTGGCCGCCAGCAGCTGCAGCGTCTCGCGCAGATCCTCGCGGATCGAGCAGCAGATGCAGCCGTTGTTCATCTGGATGATGTTTTCCTGCGTGTCGTTGACCAGGATCTCGTTGTCGATGTTTTCCTCGCCGAACTCGTTTTCGATGACGGCGATCTTCTGGCCGTGCGCCTCGGTGAGGATGCGCTTCAAGAGCGTGGTCTTGCCCGAGCCGAGAAAGCCGGTAAGGATGGTGACGGGAATCAAGCTCATGGTGTTTACCTAATCAACAAGGGAGAACGGAAATACGCAACGCAAATGCACCACGCCAAAAAACCAAGCTGGGGAGTTTAGCGACCAGTTCAAGGCCAGGCCTGATGAAGATCAATACATGCTGGGCTCCGCCGGCTTGGCCCCACGCCCCAAATCGCTATGAATTTCATAGCTGCATGCGCAGGCCCAGCTTGCGCAATCAGGCCTTTTTGCCTTGAAAGGCTAGCCCGCCGGCCGCTTGAGCAGCACCAGGCCCTTCAAGTATTCGCCTTCCGGAAAAGCCACCGTCATCGGGTGGTCGGGCGCGCCGCCCATGCGCTCGCAGATGAAGGCGTCCACACCGGCGTCGGTGCCCGCCGAGGCGACGATCTTGTGGAACAAATCGGCGCTGATGCCGCCCGAGCATGAATACGTGAACAGCACGCCGCCGGGCGCCAGGATCGACAGGGCGAGGCGGTTGATGTCCTTGTAGGCGCGCGCGGCGCGCTCGGCATGCGTGACCGTGGGCGCGAACTTCGGCGGATCGAGCACGATGGCGTCGAACGTGCGCCCTTCCTTGACGTACTGGCGCAACATGGCGTTCACGTCGGCGTCCAGCATCGTGGTGCGGGCCGCATCAAAGCCGTTGAGCGCCACGTTGGCCCGGGCGCGCTCGATGGCCGGGCCGGACGAGTCGATCGAGGTGACATGTTCGGCGCCGCCGGCCAGCGCGGCCACGGTGAAGCCGCCGGTATAGCAGTAGCAGTTGAGCACGTCCTTGAAGCCGAGCCGGCGCGCATACGACGCGAACTTCTGGCGGCTGTCGCGCTGGTCGAGGTAGAAACCGGTCTTGTGGCCCTCGGCCACGTCCAGGCTCAGTCTCCAGTCGTGCTCGGTGATGACGAGGCCGGTCTCGCCCGCGCCAGCCAGCCAGCCGGTCGCTTCGGGCAAGCCTTCGAGCGTGCGCACGCTGGCGTCCGAGCGCTCGTACAGGCGCGTGAGGCCGGTTTGCGCCAGCAGCGCGTCAACGATGACTTTTTTCCACTTCTCGGCGCCGCAGCTGGAGAACTGCGCCACCAGCGTGTCGCCGTAGCGGTCCACCACCAGCCCGGGCAGGCCGTCGGACTCGCCGTGGACCAGGCGCACACCGTCGCTTTTGATGTCAAAAAGGCTTCTGGCGCTTATCGCACCTGCGATGCGCGCTATGAAAAAAGAAGCGTCGATGCGCTGCGCCTCGTTGAAGCTCCAGACCCGCGCCCGGATTTTGGAGCTCGGGCTGAAGGCGGCCCAGCCGAGGAACTGGCCGGCGTGGCTTTCGATGCGCACGGTTTCGCCGGCATCGCCGCCGCCGCTGGCAATGGCGCCGTCGAACACCCAGGGATGGCGGCGCAGCAGGGAGCGTTCCTTGCCGTCTTTGAGTCGAATGATTTTCATGGGCGCTATTGTCGCGGCTGCCGCCCGGACGGGGCGCGCCCGCATCGCCCGCACCGGTATTGGAAGGCCGGCGCCCTGCCCGCCCGGCCGGCTTCGCCTATTTGGGCTCGTCCACCCGCTTGGCGCCTGCCGGCGCCGCCCGGGCCTTGCCGCCGGCGCCGTCCGACATCGCCCTCGGATGCGCCGCGTCATAGACCGTGGCCAGGTGCTGGAAATCGAGCCGGGTATAGACCTGCGTGGTGGTGATGCTGGCGTGGCCCAGCAGCTCCTGCACGGCGCGCAGGTCGCTGCTGGACTGCAGCACATGGCTGGCAAACGAGTGGCGCAGCATGTGCGGATGCACCGGCGTGGCCAGCCCGGCCTGCTGCGAGCGCAGCTTCAGGCGCACCCGGATGTGCTGCGGCGTCAGCCGGCCGCCGCGCTGGTTGATGAACAGTGCCTCGCCGCCGTCAACGCCCGGCCGCGCCCGCAGGCTACGCACGGCCAGCCATTGCCTCAGCGATTCCAGCGCCGCGCGGCCGACGGGCACGCTGCGCCGTTTTTCGCCCTTGCCCAGCACATGGGCCTCGCCTGCGTCAAGGTCGATCCAGCCGCGCGCCCGGCCGCTGGCCTGCGCGTCCAGCCCCACCAGCTCGCCGATGCGCAGGCCGCAGCCGTAGAGCAGCTCGGTGATGCACTGCTCGCGCGCCTGCAGGAAAGCCTCGTCGCCGGTGGCTTGAACTTCAAAGCTGGCCAGCTGCACCGCCTCCTCGACGCTCAGCGCCTTGGGCAGCGGCTTGGGCGCCTTGGGCGCGCGCACGTCCTGCACCGGATTGCCCGGCACCAGGCCCTCGCGGCCCAGCCAGGCGTAAAAGCCGCGCCAGCCCGAGAGGATCAGCGCAATGCCCCGGCCGCTGCGGCCGCCGGCGTGCATCTGCGCCACCCAGCGCCGCAGGTGAAGGTGCTGCACCCCGGTCAGCGGCACGCCGGCCTTGCGGGCATGCGCCTGGAGTTTTTCCAGGTCGGCCGTGTACAGCGCGACGGTGCGCGGCGCCAGGCGTTTTTCGACGCGCACGTGGTCAAGGTAGCGCGCGGCCAGCGGCTCCAGCGGCTCGGCGGCGGTACGGGCCGCATCCGGCAAGGGCGATGCGCGCTGCATTCAGCCCTGCTCGGCTTGCTCGGCTTGCTCGGCTTGCTCGGCTTGCTCGGCCTGTTGGACCGGTTGGACCTGTTCGGGCACCAAGGCCTCCTCGGGCGGTTCAAGCGGTTCGGCTTGCAGCACGGCCAGCGGCGCATGCAGGCGCGACAGCGCCGCGCCGGCCAGCTCGCCCAGGCGTTCGAGGAACTCGGTGCCCATGCCGGCGTGAAAGCGCCGGGCATCGGGCGAGGCCAACACCAGCAGGCCCAGCACCGGCGCGCCCTTGTCGGCGCGCAGCGCAATCAAGGCCAGCGACTGCGCCTGCGACGGCCGCAGCAGCCACCGTGCCGCCTCGAAGCCGGAATTGGCGCCGCAGTAAGGCACGTCCAGCGCGGCCGCGAACGCCTGCACCTCGTCGCTGGCGCCGGTGGCAAAGCTCTCGTGCGCATGCGCCGCGTCCACATCCCACAGCCGCAGGGCAGCCTGCGGAATCTGAAATTCTTCCACCAGGCCCTCGACGATGGCCTGGGGCAGCTCGCGCGCCTGGGCCGTTCGCAGCAGCCGGCGCGTCCAGGCCTGCATCCGGGCGGCAATGGCCAGGTTGTCCTGGCCGTTGCGGATCATCTCGACCAGCCGCGTCTCCAGCCCCTTGATCTTCTCGCGCAGCAAGCTGGCCTGGCGCTCCTGCAGGCTGACGGCGCGTCCGGCCAGTCCGCTGGACAGCCGCACCGAGGCCAGCAGCTCGGCATGGCGCTCGAAAAACTCCGGCGTGCCGGCCAGAAAATCGGCAATGGCCTGTTCGGTGAGCGGATGGGGCAAGGCATTCATAAGGCAGTGTCTCCAGTGATTTTTCAGGCAACCTGGGCGCTTTGTTTCCGGCACGACAGCCGCGCCCGGTCAAGGCACGTCGGGAATCTCGATCTCGGATTCAAACACAGTCACCGCTGGCCCGGTCATCAGGACGGGCGCGTCCAGGGCGCCGTTCCACTCGATGGTGAGCAGGCCGCCGCGCGTGTGCACCTCGACGCGCGTATCAAGCAGGCCCAGCCGGATGCCCGCCACGACCGCCGCGCAAGCGCCGGTGCCGCAGGCCAGCGTCTCGCCGGCGCCGCGCTCGTAGACGCGCAGGCGAATTTGGCTGCGACTCACGACCTGCATGAAGCCGGCGTTCACGCGCCTGGGGAACGCCGGGTGATGCTCGATCAGCGGCCCAAGCTGCGCGACCGGCGCGCTGTCCGCGTCGTCCACCAGCTGCACCGCATGCGGGTTGCCCATCGACAGCACCGCTATTAAAACAGGAGCATTCTGCGCAGGCACGGCAAGCGCAAGAGGCCATTTTTGCCATGAACCGGCAGGCTGCGGCACCAGGCCGGACGCATCGAACGGAATGCGCGCCGGCTCGAACACCGGCGCGCCCATGTTCACTGTCACGCGGCCGTCGGGCTGCATGCGCAGCGTGATGTTGCCCGCCAGCGTCTTGACCGTCACCACGTCCTTGCCCGTCAGCCCGCGTTCGCGCACGAAGCGCAGGAAGCAGCGCGAGCCGTTGCCGCACTGCTCGACCTCGCCGCCGTCGGCGTTGTGGATGACGTATTCAAAGTCGATGCCTGCGCCCGGCGAGGGCCGCACGGTCAGGATCTGGTCGGCGCCGACGCCGAAGTGGCGGTCGGCCAGGAAGCGGTAATGGGCCGCCGTCAGGCCCAGCGGGCCGCGCGTCTCGTCAAGGACCACGAAGTCGTTGCCCGCGCCCTGCATTTTGGTGAATCGGATTCGCATGGGCCGCATTATCCGTTGGGCTAGGCGCCTGGCCAGCACCAGGCGGGCGGTTCGCGGCAAGGCGGCAACACCGGCTTGACAAGCCGCGCAACAGCCGTCAGGCCCCAGCCAATTGCCAGTTTCATTCGTCCTGCACCGCCCGAGCGACCCGGGCCCAGACCGCTTCGGCCGCCGGCGCCAGCGGGTCCGTGGCACGAAAAAGCCGTATTTCCAGCGGCACCTCCCATTCGCCCCCGGCCGCGCGCACCAGCCGAAAGCCGGCCAGTTCGGCCTCCACCAGGCTGTGCGGCAGCCAGGCCAGCCCGCGCCCTTCGAGCGCCATGGTCTTGAGCAGCGCCGCATGGTGCGAGGTCATCACCGGCCTGAAGCGCCCGGGTGCCAGCGCGGCCGGCATCTGGTCGCGCATGATCTGGCCCAGGCCCGAGACCTCGCTGTAGGCCAACACCGGCAGCGGCCCGGCGGCGCTGCCGCCCACGGCATGCTGCGGCCGGCCCTGTGCATCGGGCGCGCTCACCGGCACCAGCCGGTCCTGGCCGACGCAGGCAAATTCAAACTCGGGCGGCGCCAGCCGGGTCTTGAGGGCGGCGTGGCCGTAGCACAGCAGGAACTGCACGCGCCGCTGCAGCATCAGCTCCTCGCAGGCCTGAAAGCTGTCCGACACCATGTGGATCGCGCCCAGCTGCAGCTGCTGCTCGATCGCCTGCAGCCAGCGCGGAAAAAACGCCAGCGACAGCACATGCGTGGCCGCGAACTGCAGGCTGCGGCCGGCCTGCTCCTGCGCCTCGTGGGCGCGGGTGCGCGCCTGCAGCAGGCGCAGCAGCACGTCGCGCGCCGTGACCACGAACACCTCGCCGGCCGGCGTGGGCGCGGCCGGGTGCCGGGCGCGGTCGATCAACGCGACGCCGGCCCATTCTTCGAGCGCGCGGATGTGCCGGCTGAAGGCCGGCTGGGCGATGGCGCGCGCCTGCGCGGCGCGCGAGAAATTGCCGCTGTCGGCCAGGGCGAGGAAATCCTCCAGCCATTCCAGGTCGAGCGGTCGGTTGACGGGTCCCATGGTGCATCGCCTCCTTGAATAGTTCTATGCAATTGCAGTATTGGACGCCAGCGCGGGCGCTGCCGATGATCAGCCCCATTCATTCACCCGCAAGGAGACTTTTCAAGCATGCCTACCATCGCCAACTACCGCGGCATCATTCCCGCCATCGCCTGCACCTTCACCGCCGACGGCCGCATCGACGAGCCGGCGCTGCGCCGCCTGGCGTCCTGGCTGGCCGGCCACAAGGGCGTGGTCGCGGTCATGACCAACGGCCACACCGGCGAGGTGTTCTCGCTCACGCCGCTAGAGCGCGCCGAGGTCACGCGCATCGTCGCCGACGAACTGAAAGGCCGGCTGCCGGTGATCTCGTCCATCGTCTGCGAAGGCCTGGCCGAAGCCGCCGAGCATGCCCGCCTGGCCAAGGAAGCCGGCGCGGCGGCGCTGGACGTGATGCCGCCGCACCACTGGCTGCGCTTTGGCTTTCACGCCGACCACGCGCTGACGTACTTCGACACGATCTGGCAAGCGTCAAAGCTCGACCTGGTCTGCCATGTGTACCCAGCCTACAGCAAGGCCTCGTACTCGTCCGAGCTGCTCGCCGACCTGGCGCGCCTGCCGTACGTGCAGGCCTTCAAGGTCGGCCAGCGCGAGATGAGCAAATACGCCCGGGACCTCAAAGCCATCCGCGAGGCCGACGCCAGCAAGGCCATCCTGACCTGCCACGACGAGTACCTGCTCGCCTCGATGGTGCAAGGGGTCGATGGCGCGCTGGTCGGCTTTGCCAGCTTCATTCCCCAGCTCATCATCGACCTGTACGCCGCCGTGCAAAAGGGCGACCTGCATGAAGCCATGCGCATCCAGCAGATCATCAACCCGCTCAAGGAAGCGGTGTACGGCGCCGGCGAGCCCACCGGCGAAGCCCATGCCCGGATGAAGACCGCCATGAAGTGCGCCGGCGTCATCGAGCACGACTTCGTGCGCGCCCCGACGCACCGGCCTTCGGCCGAGGAAGAAGCGGCGATCCAGCGCGTGGTCAGCGCCGCCGGCGTGTCCCGCTGATTTTCGGATGCACCGACCCGCGCATCCGCACCCATTCCAAGGAGACAACACCATGCAACGCACAACCTTCATTCGCCACGGCCTGGCCTGCGCGCTGGCGCTGGCCGGCCTCTCGGCCCTGCCGGCCACGGCGCTGGCGCAAGCCTACCCTGCGCGGCCGGTGCGCGTGGTCATTCCCTTTCCGCCCGGCGGCACGCTGGACACCGTGGGCCGGCAGCTGGCGCAAAAGCTCAGCGAGCAGATGGGCCAGCCCTTCGTGGTGGACAACCGCGCCGGGGGCAACGGCACCATCGGCGCCGACGCGGTGGCCAAGGCGCCGGCCGACGGCTACACGCTGCTGTTCAACGCCTCGACCTTCACCACCTCGACGCTGCTGCTCAAAACCCCGCCTTACGACGCCATCAAGGACTTCCAGCCCATCGCGCTGGTGGCCAAGGCGCCGCTGTCGGTCTCCATCAACAAGAACCTGCCCATCAAGGACATCAAGGAGCTGCTGGCCTACGCCAAGGCCAACCCCGGCAAGCTCAGTTTTGCCATCGGCTCGAACGCCTCGGCCGGCCACCTCTCGACCGAGCTGCTCAAGCGCGCCGGCGGCGTGAGCTACCTGACCGTGCCGTACAAAGGCTCGGGCCCGGCCTACCAGGACCTGATCGGCGGGCAGATCGACGGCTTTGTCGATCCGATCCTGGGCTCGATGCAGTACTACAAGGGCGGCATGCTCAAGGTGATTGCCGTCACGTCCAAGGCGCGCGTGCCCACGCTGCCCGAAGTGCCGACGGTGGGCGAGACCATTCCCGGCTACGAGTTCTACAGCTGGTACGGCCTCTGGGGCCCGGCCAAATTGCCTGCCGACATCGCCAGCCGGCTCAACGCCGAGGTCAACAAGGCGCTGGCGACCGACATGCGCGACAAGCTGGTGCAGCAGGGCCTGCTGCTCTCGCCCGGCAGCATCGACGACTTCGCGCGCTTCCAGCGCGAGGACACGGCGCGCTCGATGAAGATCATTGCCGACGGAGGCATCCGTGGCGAATGACGCCGCCGGCGCAGGCCACGCGGTCGTGACCGGCAGCAGCTCGGGCATCGGCCGGGCGATTGCGCAGGCGCTGCTCGATGCCGGCTGGCGCGTGACAGGCCTGGACCTGTCGGCGCCGGCCATCGCCCACCCGGGCTTCAGCGCGGTGCAGGCGGACCTGACGGATGCCGCCAGCCTGAACGCCGCAGCCGCCCGCCTGCACGGCGTCGATGCGCTGGTGCATGCCGCCGGCGTGCTGCGCCTGGGGGCGCTCGGCAGCCTGGACGCGCAAGCTGGCGAACTGATGTGGCGCCTGCATGTCGATGCAGCCACGCGCCTGGCCGACGCGCTGGCCGGGGCCATGGCCGGGCAAGGCCACGGCCGCATCGTCTTCATCGGCAGCCGCGTGGCGCAGGGCATGGCCGGGCGCGGCCAGTACGCGGCCACCAAGGCGGCGCTGGTGGCCCTGGCGCGCAGCTGGGCGGCCGAACTGGCGCCGCGCGGCGTCACCGTCAACGTGGTCTCGCCCGCCGCCACCCAGACCGCCATGGCCGACGACCCGGCGCGCGCGGCCACCGCGCCCAAGCTGCCGCCCATCGGCCGCCTGATCCTGCCCGAGGAAGTCGCCGGGCTGGTGCTCTACCTGCTCTCGCCCCTGGCCGCCGCCATCACCGGCCAGGACCTGCAGATCTGCGGCGGCTCGTCGCTGGCCCGCTAGACACTGGCCAGCAATTTTTTGACCCTGAATCCGATCTCCTGAACCCTCACCATGAAAATCATCGACATCATCGAATCGACCCGGCCCATCAAGTCGGACATCCGCAACGCCTACATCGACTTCTCGAAGATGACGCTCAGCCTCGTGGCCGTCGTGACCGACGTCATCCGCGACGGCAAGCCGGTCATCGGCTACGGCTTCAACTCCAACGGCCGCTACGGCCAGGGCCAGCTGATCCGGGAACGGTTTCGCCCGCGCGTGCTGGAAGCCGAGCCCTCAACCTTGCTCGATGAAACTGGCAACAACCTCGACCCGCACAAGATCTGGGCGTGCATGATGTCCAACGAAAAGCCCGGCGGCCACGGCGAGCGCTCGGTGGCGGTCGGCACGCTGGACATGGCGATCTGGGACGCCACCGCCAAGATCGCCGGATTGCCGCTGCACGAGATGCTGGCGCAGCGCTACGGCAGCGGCGTCGCCAATCCGAAGGTGTTCGTCTATGCCGCCGGCGGCTACTACCACCCCGGCAAGGGCATCCCCGGCCTGCTCGGCGAGATGCAGAGCTACCTGGACCGGGGCTACTCGGTGGTCAAGATGAAGATCGGCGGCGCCCCGCTGGCCGAGGACATGCAGCGCATCGAGGCGGTGCTGAGGATGCTGCAGCCCGGCCAGCAGCTGGCAGTCGATGCCAACGGCCGCTTCGACCTGGCAACGGCCGTCGCCTACGGCAAGGCGATGGCGCAATACCCGCTGTTCTGGTACGAGGAAGCAGGCGACCCGCTGGACTACGAGCTGCAGGCGCGCCTCGGCGAAAGCTACACCGGCCCGATGGCAACCGGCGAGAACCTGTTCTCGATGCAGGACGCGCGCAACCTGATCCGCTACGGCGGCATGCACAAGGAGCGCGACTGGCTGCAGTTCGACTGCGCGCTGAGCTACGGCCTGGTTGAGTATTTGCGCACGCTGGACATGCTGAAAGACTACGGCTGGTCGCCCAGCCGCTGCGTGCCGCACGGCGGCCACCAGATGTCGCTGGCCATTGCCGCCGGCCTGGGCCTGGGCGGCAACGAGTCCTACCCCGACCTGTTCCAGCCCTACGGCGGCTTCCCGGACGGCGTGAAAGTGGACAACGGCTACGTCACGCTGCCCTCGCTGCCGGGCATCGGCTTCGAGGGCAAGGCCGACCTGTATGCCGAAATGAAGGCGCTGACGGCCTGAGCGCAGCAGGCAGCGCGGCTGCGGCGCCGGCCGGGTGCTGCCTGGCCAGACAACCGAAGCGGCCCCGTGCCGGCCGGCCACGGGGTTTTCAGCCTCAAAAAGGCCGTTTGCGCAGGCGCCGCCTGCGCATGCAGCTATCGATTCAATAGCAAGCAGGCTGGATTCCCTGCAGGCCGCCCCGGCCTGTCCACCGGGTTGCGCCCTGAAAGCCGTTTCGCTGCAAAATCGCCCGATGGCCAGACCTTCCCAGCTTCTTTACCCGCAGCGCGAACCCGCGCCCCTGCGCTCCGCCGCCACCCTTTTGCTGCTGCGCGACAGCGCGCAGGGCGTCGAGGTGCTGATGACCCGGCGCTCGGCGACGGCCAGCTTTGCGCCCGGCGCTTACGTTTTCCCCGGCGGCGGCATCGACCCCGCCGACGCCCAGGCCCACGCGCAGTCCACGCGCCGCCCCGGCCAGAGCGACGCGCAGTTGACCCAGGCCATCGCCGCCATCCGTGAGAGCTTCGAGGAACTGGGCGTGCTGCTGGCGCGCCACGCCGATGGCCGTTCGGTGGCCGACGCCGACATCGCCGCGCTGGACCGCCAAGCGCCTTTCGCGGCCCAGTGCCAGGCGCGCGGGCTGCTGCTGGCTGGCGCGGACGTGTTCACGCTGGCGCACTGGGTCACCGACCGCGACCTGCCGCGCCGCTTCGACGTGCCGTTTCTGGTCGCCCGCATGCCCGAAGGCCAGACGCCGGTGGCCGACGAGACCGAGCAGTTCGAGCCCGTCTGGGTGCGGCCGGCCGAGGCGCTGGCGCGGCACGCGGCGGGCAATTTCTTCATGATCTTTCCGACGCTGCGCACGCTGGAGCGGCTGCGGCATTACGACAACGCCCAGGCCGTGCTAGAGGCCTGCGCGCACGAAAAACCGCTGTGGATCTCCTGCCCGCGCGCCGGCCTGCTCGGCGGGCAGGACGCGCGCTACATGGAGCATGACGCGCCCTATGGCGAGCTGGCGCTGACCAGCCCCGACGGCCAGATCGTGCATGCGCTGGACTGGCAGTTCGAACAACCCGTGCCGCTGCTGAAAAACGTGCGCCGCCTGACCGCGCCCAATCCCGGCGTCATGACCGGGCCGGGCACCAACAGCTACATCGTCGGCACCGCCGCCAGCGGCTTTGTCGTCATCGACCCGGGGCCGAACGACCCAGCGCACATCGCCCGCCTCTTTGAAGCGACTGGCGGACGCATCCAGGCCATCGTCTGCACGCACTCGCACCCCGACCACTCGCCCGGCGCGGCGCCGCTGCAGGCACTGTGCACGCACCGCCCGCCCATCCTGGGCCTGCCCTCGGCGCCGACGGCGCGCGGGGACTCGCGCTTCACGCCCGACCGCGTGCTATCAAATCAGGAGCTGCTTGTGCTTGAGGAGCCTGGGCAAACGCACAGTTTGATGGTTTACTTCACCCCGGGACACGCCGCCAACCACGTCTGCTTGGTGCTGCTCGAAGACGGCCTGCTGTTCTCGGGCGACCACATCCTCAACGGCAGCACGACCATCGTCAGTCCGCCCGACGGCAACATGAGCGACTACCTCGACTCGCTGGACCTTCTCGCCCGCGCCTGCAACGCGCACGAGATCGACTTCATCCTGCCGGCCCACGGCCACGTGCTGGGCCGCGCGCCCGAGGCCATCGAGCAGCTGCGGGCGCACCGCCTCCAGCGCGAGGCCAAGGTGCTGGCGGCCATGCGGGCGCGGCCCGGCGGCACGCTGGAGGACTGGGTGGCGCTGGCCTACGCCGACACCGACCCGCGCCTGTGGCCCATCGCCCGGCGCTCGCTGCAGGCGCATGTGGACCGGCTTGAGGCGCTGGGGGGTGTTGCATAAAGGACAGGCGGCCGGCCGGCACGCCAATTGCGTGCCAGGGGCGCGCCTTATACTTTTGCCGAGCCGTCCCGCAGCCACAAGGTGCGGGACGGCCTGGCTCTCCAATCCTTACTCCAACCCCTGCACTGGATTTCCCATGCGAACGATCACGACGCGACACTTTCTTCAAACCACCGGCGTTTTGCTGGCCGGACTGGTGCTGGCCGCCTGCGGCAAGCAAGAGCCCGCCGCGCCGGCCGCCAGCGCGCCTGCGGCCGCACCGGCACCAGCCGCCGCCAAGGTGTACGTGGTCGGCACCGATGCCGCCTACGCGCCGTTCGAGTCGCAAAACGACAAGGGCGAAATCGTCGGCTTCGACATCGATGTGGTGAAGGCCGCCGCGCAGAAGGCCGGCATCGAGGTCAAGTTCCTGAACACGCCGTGGGAAGGCATCTTCAACTCGGTGGCCCAGGGCGACCGCGACCTGCTGGTCTCGGCCATCACCATCACCCCCGAGCGCCGGCAGACGCTGGACTTCTCGACGCCCTACTTCGACGCGCAGCAGCTGATCGCCGTCAAGAGCGACTCGAAGATCGCCAAGTTCGACGACCTGAAAAAGCTCAAGGTCGGCGTGCAGAACGGCACCAC
>Ga0308165_1003262_pt1 | contig 17662 bp, 15 predicted proteins | sample PhyWR2_FD_201032 | JGI IMG/M metagenome (GOLD analysis project Ga0308165, IMG submission 201032) | Phyllosphere microbial communities from UC Gill Tract Community Farm, Albany, California, United States - DLSLW.R2 | ecosystem: Host-associated > Plants > Phyllosphere > Unclassified | place: USA...
CCACGGCCAGCACGCGGGGCACAGCACGGCCATGTTCAAGAACAGGTTTTGGCTGACGCTGGCCCTGTCCATTCCCGTGGTCTACTTCAGCCCCATGATGGCCCACCTCCTGGGCTACATGCCGCCGGAGTTCCCCGGGTCCGCCTGGATCCCCCCGGTCCTGGGCACCGTAATTTTCCTGTACGGCGGACAGCCGTTCCTCAAGGGCGGCCTGCAGGAGCTCAAGGACCGTACGCCCGGAATGATGCTGCTGATCGCCATGGCCATCACGGTGGCCTTCGCCGCGTCATGGGTCACCAGCCTGGGAATCGGTGGCTTCGACCTGGACTTCTGGTGGGAGCTGGCCCTGCTGGTGGCCATCATGCTGCTGGGGCACTGGATCGAAATGCGCGCCCTTGGTTCCGCGCAGGGCGCCCTTGATGCCCTCGCCGCGCTGCTGCCGGACGAAGCCGAGCGCATCAATGACAGCGGCACCGAGACCGTCCCCGTCTCCGAGCTCAACCCCGGGGACCTGGTCCTGGTCCGTCCGGGCGCCCGCATGCCTGCTGACGGCAACGTAGTGGACGGGCAGGCCGAGTTCGACGAGTCCATGATCACCGGTGAATCCAAGACCGTGGCTCGCGGCGCGGGCGATCCCGTGGTGGCCGGAACCGTGGCCACGGACAGCAGCGTCCGCGTCCGGGTCACGGCCGTGGGCGACCAGACCGCCCTGGCCGGGATCCAGCGGCTGGTGGAGGAAGCACAGGCTTCATCGTCCCGCGCACAGGCCCTGGCGGACCGTGCAGCAGCCTTCCTCTTCTACTTTGCCGCCGGCGCCGGCGTCCTGACCTTCATCGCCTGGACGCTGATGGGAAGCGTTCCCGACGCCGTCACCCGGACCGTCACCGTACTGGTCATCGCCTGCCCGCACGCGCTTGGCCTCGCCATCCCGCTGGTGATCGCCATCTCCACGGAGCAGGCGGCGCGGGCCGGCGTCCTGATCAAGAACCGGATGGCGCTGGAGCGGATGCGCACCATCGACGTGGTCCTGTTCGACAAAACCGGCACCCTGACCACGGGTGAGCCGGAGCTGAAGGACGTCGCCGTGGCTGAAGGAGCGGATGCCGACACGGTGCTGGCCCTCGCCGCCGCCGTGGAGTCCGACAGTGAGCACCCCGTGGCGCGGGCCATCGTGCGCGCTGCCAAGGCACGGAACCTGGTGCTGCCTCAGGCCACCGGCTTCACCTCCCTGACGGGCCGCGGCGTCCGGGCCGGCGTCGACGGCCGTACGGTGCACGTGGGCGGGCCGGCGCTGCTGCGCGAGCTCGGCGTCGTCGAACCTGCTTCTCTGGCGGGGAGCACCAAAGCGTGGATGGACCGCGGAGCCGCCGTGCTCCACGTTGTCGACGACGGCAACGTCCTGGGTGCCGTCAGCATGGAGGATGCGGTGCGGCCGGAGTCGCGGCAGGCCGTGTCAGCCCTGCAGCGGCGGGGCGTCAAGGTGGCCATGGTAACCGGCGACGCGCACCAGGTGGCGCAGGCCGTGGCCGCGGACCTGGACATCGACGAAGTGTTCGCCGAGGTCCTGCCCGCGGACAAGGACAAGAAAGTGGCCGAGCTGCAGGGCCGCGGGTTGAAGGTGGCCATGGTGGGCGACGGCGTCAACGACTCCCCCGCGCTGGCCCGCGCCGAGGTGGGGATCGCCATCGGCGCCGGCACCGACGTGGCAGTGGAATCCGCCGGCGTGGTGTTGGCGGGAAACGACCCACGGGCCGTGCTGTCCATGGTGGACCTGTCCCGGGCCAGCTACCGGAAGATGTGGCAGAACCTGGTGTGGGCCACCGGTTACAACGTCCTGTCCGTGCCGCTGGCCGCCGGTGTCCTGGCGTTCGCCGGTGTGGTGCTGTCGCCCGCGGCGGGTGCTGTGCTGATGTCTGCGTCCACCGTTGTGGTGGCACTGAACGCCCAGCTCCTTCGGCGGCTGAAACTGAACCCGTCCGAGGTCCGTTGATTATTCCAGGCCGAGTGACAGCCAGGCCCAGTGAAAGGAGGGACGCCGTGACCACCCGCGCCGTGGCGTCCCTCCTTCGCCGCGCCTGTCTGCTGGCAGCTACTCTGGCCGTCATCGCGGGGCTGCTGGGCATGCACGTGCTCACCTCCGGGCATTCCTCCCACGCATCAATGTCCGGAGGGGCAATCGCCGGGCACACCGCCGTCGCGCATTCTGCCGGTGATGTCCATGCCGTCCACGCAGGCCACCATGCCACAGCCCGGGCCCCGGACCCTGCCCTGGACGAACCGGTCCTTGGGTCCGCCGGCTGCGGCGGTTCCTGCCCGGCCGCCCAGGAACCGGGGGCGCCCTGCGTCCCCACGGCGCCCAGCGGCCCGGTCACCATTTCCCCACCCCACGCATCCCTGGCCAACCTGCCTGTACCGGCCGCCGCCGGCAAGCGCGGCGCCGGCTACAGCTATCTGCCGCCCAGCCCCACCCCCTGCGACCTGTCGATCAGCCGGACGTAAACCGGACCGAGCCACCCCATTACGGCCCCGTCCATTTACTTCCCTGAAAGACAACCATGAACACCACCATCAAGACCCTGTCCATTGCTGCTGCCCTGGCTGCCTCGCTCGGCCTCGCAGGATGCGCAGCCAATGCCGGATCCGGCAACAGCATGCCCATGGACCACGGCAGCGCCAGCCCGATGTCCAGCACCATGCCCGGCGCCGGCATGAGCCCCGCCGCGGATGCCAACCATAACCAGGCCGACATCATGTTTGCCCAGATGATGATCCCGCACCACGCACAGGCGGTGGAGATGAGCGGCATCATCCTGGACAAGCAGGACATTCCAGCAGAGGTGACCGCCCTGGCAACCAAAATCAAGGCGGCCCAGGCCCCCGAGATCGAGCAGATGACAGGCTGGCTCCAAGGCTGGAACGTGCCCGCCGCGATGAGCGACCACACCGGCCACGGCATGACCGGCATGGTGGACGACGCCGGCATCGACAAGCTCAAGTCCGCCACCGGCGCCGAGGCTGCGCGGCTGTTCCTGCAGCAGATGATCGGCCATCACGAGGGCGCCATCGACATGGCCCAGCAGGAGATCAGCGCCGGCAAGTCACCTGAAGCCGTGAAGCTGGGCCACGAGATCGTGGACGCGCAGCAGGCGGAGATCACGCAGATGAAGCAGCTGCTGGCCTCGCTCTAGCCATGGGACAGCCCGCCGGCCCGGCGGGAAACGTGAACGGTGCGGCGGCGGCACCCGGTCCGGGAGCCGCCGCCGCACCGTCGCGTGTTAAGTTGAAAGGCACGGGCCCGAACGGATCCGCCGCCAGCTGGGAAAAGAGAACATCTCCTTGGACACTTCCGCACCAGTACGAATCCTGACCGTCTGCACCGGCAACATCTGCCGGTCGCCCGTGGCCGAACGGCTGCTGCAGGCGGGGCTTGACCAAGTAGTGCCCGGCGGTTTCGAAGTCTCCAGTGCCGGCACCCGCGCCCTGGTGGGCCAGCCCATGCAGCCCATCTCGGCGGACATCGTGCGGACATTCGGCGGGAATCCCGAAGGCTTCGCTGCCCGGCAGCTCACCCCCAAGATCCTGCGCGGTGTGGATCTGGTGCTCACCATGACCTCCGGGCACCGCGGCGAGGTCCTGCAGCTGGACGCCTCCCTGCTCAAGCGGACCTTCACCATCCGCGAGTTCGCCCGGATGCTCAACGTCCTGGACCAGCGGGCCGCCGAAGCTGACACCCAGCCAGCCGGGCCTCCCCAGGAAGCAGCGCCCGACGACGAGTCCCGGCTTGCTGCCAACGCCGCCTTTTGGCGGGGGTTGCCCGCCCGGGCCGCCGGGGTGCGGCACCTCTCGCTTCCGGCCGACCCCGCAGAAAATGACATCGTGGACCCATACCGCCGCTCGCCCGAGGTCTACCGTGAGATGGAGGACCAGCTGGCCCCCGCGATCGTCTCCATCCTGCGCCACGCCCGCCTGAACGCACCAGTGAGCCCCGACGCCGCCCAGCTGTAGGACACAAGGAACGGCGGACCCCGGATCCCACTGCCGCAAGCCGGCGACGCGCCGGCAGGTGACAGTTTGGACAACTATGTAGCCAATGAGGCCCTGCCGGACGGACACTGATCCCACCAGTCACAGTGAGGTGGAGGCGTCATGAGCATCCCAGGCGGTTCTGATCCATCCGGCCCCGGCGGTCCCGGCAACTCCGGTTCGCAGCCCGCCGGCCAATCCGCCCACCGGCCCGCCTGGCTGGTTGCCCTGGGCCGCCGCCGCTGGATCGCGGTGTTGGTGGCGGTGGCGTTGGTTGTAGCGGCCGGAATCGCGATCTTCAGCCTGAACCGCGCCGGCCAGGAAGCGCAGCCGGCGGCCACCCAGACACAGTCGCCCAGCGAAACGCCTACACCGACTCCCTCTGAAACGCCCCCGCCCGCTCCTGCTCCTGCTCCCCCACCCCCGCCTGCCCCTATCCCGGACCTGCCTGCAGCCCCGATGAACATCCTGGTCATCGGCAGTGACATCCGCGGCGGCACCCCGGCACGCGACGCCGCCGCCCATACGGCAGCCACCGGCGAAGCCCAGGACCAGCGGGCGGACTCCCTCATGGTGGTCCACGTCCCCGCCGACCGGCGGAACCTCTACCTCATCTCCATCAACCGTGACAACTGGGTGGACATCCCCGGCTACGGGGCCGCCAAGATCAACGCCGCCCTGCAGTATGGCGGCATCGACATGGAGACTGCCACCGTGCAGCAGCTGCTGGGGATCACCATCGACCACACCCTGATGCTGGACTTCGGCGGGTTCAAGATCCTGGTGGACGGCCTGGGCGGCATCGACGTCAACGTGCCCATCCCGTTCCAGTCCAGCATTGAGACCCAGCACGTTTTCCCCGCCGGCATGAACCACCTTGACGGGCAGGCGGCGCTGGAGTTTTCCCGCGAGCGCTACGCCTTCGCCGACGGCGACTTCCAGCGCGTCCGCGACCAGCAGATCATGCTCCGCGCCATCCTGGCCCGCCTCACCGCAGGCGGTGCCCTCAACGACGTGAACGCGGTGCGGTCCCTGGTCGATTTCGCCTCCTGCTGCCTCACCGTGGACAAGGCCTTCGACCCCGTCCAGGCCGCCATCCTGGCCTACAGCCTGCGGAACCTTGACGTGAACGCCATCGGCACCATGACGCTGCCGACGGCGGGCTCCGGTTTCGTGGCCGGGCAGTCCGTGCTGTTTCCCGACTACGGGGGCATCGCAGCCGTAGGCGCGGCACTGCGGGAGGGCCGGATCGGCGACTTCGCGAAGCCATAGGGCGGGGTGCCCCGGGCCTCGGGGAGAGGTGCGCTGCGCCAAGTCGGTGGTGACGCGCAGATTCCCTGGCGCGGCGATATTCGGGGTGCGGCCGCGGCTTGGCGCATCGCGGGGGAATTTGCGCGTCGTATACCGCCCGTTCACCGAGGCGTCGGAGTCTGTGTGCCGGCCGGGGAAAACCTGAGGTCATGAGCGAATCTTCCCAGGCCGGGGTTTCCCGCCGCACCGTCGTCAAGAGTTCCGTCCTCGCCGCCGCGCTGGCCTCCGTTCCCGCCGCCAACGCTTCGGCAGCCACCCAGTCTCCCGCCGGCGTCGCGCTGGTCCGCAACCGGCTCACCCTACCCAGCGGCATCGCCACCGGCGACGTCACCTCCGATTCCGCCGTGCTCTGGTCCCGTGCCTCGGGCGCCGGCCGGATGACGGCCGTCCTGCGGGCAGTGGACGACGGCGGCCAGGTCCTGCGCGGGCGGGGCGCCTTTGAGCGGGTCCTCCGCGGGCCCCGCGCCACCCAAGCGTCCGACTTCACGGCCAAGATCCACGCCGGAAACCTGCCGTCCAACACCCGCTTCGCCCTGGAGATCAGCTTCGAGGACGACGGCGGCGCGGCCGGTGAGACGGTTCGCGGCAGCTTCCGCACGGCGCCGGACACCGGGACGGTCAACGGCAAGGGCCGCACTGGTGACACCAGCAACGGCGGTGACGTCCCGGCGTCGTCCGCCCAAAGCTTTGTGTGGACCGGCGACACCGCAGGCCAGGGCTGGGGCATCAACGAGGAGATCGGCGGGATGCGGGGCTACCGGGCCATGCACCAGGCCCGCCCGGACTTTTTCATCCACTCCGGCGACACTATCTACGCCGACGGGCCCATCGCCGAAACCGTGGTGGAAAAAGACGGCCAGGTCTGGCGGAACCTGGTCACGGAGGAGGTGTCCAAGGTGGCCGAGACGCTCACCGAATTCCGAGGCCGGCACCGCTACAACTCCATGGACGTCAATATGCGGGCCATGTTCGCGGACGTGCCGGTGATCGCGCAGTGGGACGACCACGAGACGCACAACAACTGGTACCCGGGCCAGATCCTGGACGACTCCCGCTACACCGTGCGGGACGTCAACACCCTGGCCGCCCGCGGCCGGCAGGCGTGGCAGGAAAACATGCCCATCGCAGACAGCTCGGCCATCTGGCGCCCCGGAACGTTCGACGACGCCGGCCAGTACCAGCCGGCCAGGATCTACCGGAAGATCTCCAGGGGCCCGCAGCTGGACATCTTTTGCCTGGACATGCGCACCTACAAGTCCCCCAACACGGACGGCAAGGAACCCTACGCCACGAACATTCTTGGCCAGGAGCAGGTGGACTGGCTCATCCGCGAGGTGTCCAAGTCCAAGGCGACATGGAAGGTGATCGCGAACGACCTGCCGCTGGGCATCGTGGTGCCGGACGGCCCGGTCAACCAGGAGAGCCTGTCCAACCGCGACAACGGTGCTCCCCTGGGCCGCGAACTCGAGATCGCCGGCGTGCTGAGTGCCTTCAAGCGCAACGGTGTGAAGAACACGGTGTGGCTTACCGCGGACGTGCATTACTGCGCCGCCCACCACTACTCCCCCGAGCGTGCCGCCTTCACCGACTTCGACCCCTTCTGGGAGTTCGTTGCCGGACCCATCGCCGCAGGTTCCTTCGGCCCCAACAGCATGGACGGCACGTTCGGTCCCGAGGTGGTCTTCTCTAAGTCAGGGCGCTTCGCCGGGGAGTCACCGCGCGACGGCGAGAACCAGTTCTTCGGGCACGTGGAGCTGGGCGGGGACAACAGCTTCACCGCCAGCCTCCGGAACGCGAACGGCGCCACGGTGTTCTCCAAGGTCCTGACGCCCGAACGGTAGCTCCCGTTCCGCGACGCAGATAGCCACTGGCGACGCGCAGATTCCCTGACGCGCCAATATTTGGGGCGCGACGATGACTGTGCGCGTCGCGGAGCAATATGCGCGTCGAGCCGCGTGGTGCTGCAGCGGCGGCGGCGCACCCAGGTGCTGCCGCCGCCGTCGTCGGTTATTTTGCGCCACCCCCTGGGTACGCCGTTAGTAGTGTTCACGCATTCGGAACAGTGAGGACGGGGTGATTTTTTGAAGGGCACTTCAGCGGACAGCACTTCAGCGGACGACGGCGGCCTGACGGAGGCGGTCCAGCAGGCCGGGGCGGTGGAGCTGCTGCTGATCCGGCATGGTGAGAGCGAAGGCAACGTTGCGGCCACCGAGGCCCGTGAAGCCGGCGTGGAGGTCATCGAGGTTCCCGCCCGCGATGCGGATGTGGACCTGTCCGGAACCGGCCGGGACCAGGCCAAGGCGCTGGGTACGGCACTGGGACGGATCGCCGAGGAGTTCCGTCCGGACACGGTGGTGTCCTCCCCCTATGCCCGGGCGCGGCAAACGGCTGAGATTGCGGTGGAAACCGCCGGCTGGCCGCTGCAGGTGCGCACCGACGAGCGGCTTCGTGACCGCGAACTGGGCATCCTGGACCGGCTCACCCGGCTGGGAGTGGAGAACCGCTACCCCGGGGAATCCGAGCGCCGGGACTGGCTGGGCAAGCTGTACTACCGGCCGCCCGGAGGGGAATCGTGGGCGGACGTGGCGCTGCGCCTGCGGGCCGTCCTGGCGGAGCTGAACAGCACAGGCATGGGCCAGCGGGTCATGCTGGTGTGCCATGACGCCGTGATCATGCTGTTCCGGTATGTCCTGGAAGGCCTCAGCGAAAAGGAACTGCTGGACCTGGCGGCCAGGGAGGCCATCCTCAACGCGTCACTGACCAAGTTCGTCCGGCCCTCGGGCGTGGGGCCGTGGACGCTGGAAAGCTTCAACGTGGCCGACCATCTGGCGGAGCAGGGCGTCGAGGTCACCCAGCACGCGGGAGACACCAGTGTCCGCCCGCGCTGAAGCATCCGGCCCCACCCTGGTGACGCCGTCGCTCCTGCGGGAGTGGCCGCTGCCGGCGCCGGGCGCTGATAAGTATTCCCGCGGGTCGGTGCTGGTGGTGGGCGGGGCCCGGGCCACCCCCGGGGCAGCCCTCCTGGCCGGCACCGCATCCCTGCGCGCCGGGGCCGGGAAGCTCACACTGGCGGTGGCCGAATCGGTGTCAGTGCAGCTGGGAGTGGCCGTGCCCGAGTGCGGCTCGATCGGACTCCCGGAAACCGCCGCTGGCTCTGTTAAGCCGGAACTGGACCGGATTTCCTCCTACCTGGATAAAGCCAACGCCATCCTGGTGGGCCCGGGCCTGGACGATCCCGACCTTGCCAATGAACTTCTGGAAGCGTTGCTCAGCCGCGAGGGCGGCGCGGGTAGCGGCGCCCAAGGCGACGCCGGCGCGGGGGAAGGTCCCGCCGTCGTCCTCGATGCCTACGCGCTGGGTGCCCTGGTGCCGCTGGAGGACCAACTTGGCCCGTGGCACGGAAGGCTGATCCTCACCCCAAACCCGACGGAAGCGGAGGTCCTGCTGGGGCGGGACGTGAATGATCTCGAAAAGGACCTGGCCGAGATTTCCGCCAGGTTCGGCGCCGTGGTCAGCTGCCAGGGGCTGATAACCCAGCCGCCCGGCCTGAACCCGGACGAGCCGGAGCTGTGGAAGATCACCACGGGGTATGGCGGGCTGGGCACGTCCGGCAGCGGCGACGTCCTTGCGGGAGCCATCGCCGGGTTCCGTGCCCGCGGAACTACCGGCGCCCAGGCAGCATGCTGGGGAACCCACCTGCATGCAGCCGCGGGGGACCGCTTGGCCAGCAGGATGGGACCGCTCGGCTTCCTGGCCCGCGAACTGGCTGACGAACTGCCCGCCCTGATGCTGGAATTCAGCGTCTGACGCGGGCCTGCAGAATACGCTGTCACGCGGATGGCCCCCGGCTAAACCCGGGGGCCACCGTGTCGGAAGGTTAAGGCCTACGCTGCCGATGCGCTGTCTGGCGCTGTGGCGTTGCACAGATGGCGATTCGCCCCAAAAAGGCAGTCAACAGATGTGCCCGCCTCCCGAGCCTTTTGTTGGACCCCTTCGGATTCTGCACCGGGCGGGATCCCTGCCGGCTATGCGGAGATCTCCTGCTTTGCCCCCTTCGTTTCAATCTCGATCTTGCGCGGCTTGGCCTTTTCGGCCACCGGGATCCGCAGCGTCAGGACGCCGGCGTCGTAGCTGGCCTTGACCTTGTCCGCGTCCAGGGTGTCGCCGAGGATCAACTGGCGGCTGAAGACGCCACGCGGCCGTTCGGCGGCGATCAGTTCGGTGTCCTTTCCCACGGGATCGGGCCGTTCCGCCCGCACCGTCAGGACGTTCCGTTCCACATCCAGGTCCACCGAATCCACCGCGACGCCGGGCAAGTCGAAGGCCACGACGAATTCCTGGTCCTCACGCCACGCGTCCATCGGCATCGCTGCCGGGCGTGCGGTGGTACCGAGGACCTGCTGGGCCAGCCTGTCCAGCTCGCGGAACGGATCGGTTCGCATCAACATGGCTTCCCTCCTCGTAAGAGATGGTCCAACACTCTTTCCACATCAGCCTTATCTGTAGTGGCTGATGTAGATTTTTTAGCACTACAGCAGGAGGTCTTCAAGGGGGTTCAGCCGCGGATTTCCTGCCTATTTTCGAGTCCGAAGCGGGCCAGATGTTCGCGATGCCCACACCACAAAAAAGAGGCCTTCCGCGCAGCTGCTGCTGAGCGGAAGGCCCCTCATTGGAGTCACTGTTCTGCGGGTTTGCCGTCAGTCCCTTGTGGGATCCGGGCGAAGCGGCGCGGGCCCTGGATCCGGCACCGGCAGCGGGCCGGGCGCCGGCGGTGCCGGGAACGGGTTGGGGGACGGCGGACCGGGCGGCTGGGTGGGATCCGGAGAGGTGGGCTCCGGACCGGGTTCGGGCGGAAACGGCTCAGGTTCGTGCACTGGCGGGATGGTCATGGAACTTCCCCTCTCATGCTGGACTGATCTGTCTTGAACTGACCAGACTACGCCCGCAATCCCTCCGCAACTACCCTCCCCACCCCGGTTGCTCTATCAGTTTTGGTCCCTAAAAGGCTGCTTTAGGAGCCATAAGTGATGGAGCATCACGACGGCGGAGGGTCGCCTTGGCCCCGGAGCGTACCTAGTCCCGGGCTGCACCGACCAGGCGGAGCCAGTCGAGCAGCTGGGCCGGGTCCGCCCCGCCGCAGCGGAAGCCCACGTAGCCGTCCGGGCGGACGGCAACAATGCCGGCGCCGGGGTGGCTGGTGAGGCGGTGGACGTGCAGCAACCGGGGCTGGCTGTCCACCGCTGGAAAGCTGCGGCCGGCACCCAAGGCCACCGGGCCGGCGTCGCGCCCCAGCAAAAGGTGAATGCCCGGCTCGGCGGTCAGCTCGTGCAGGCGGATCACCTGTCCGTCAACCGACACCACGGCATCGGGCAGCCGCTCGCCCGGCCGCGTCCACCCGCTGGCCCCGGGTGTAACGTCGCGCGAGATGGCGCTGTTCCGGTAGTTCACGAAGGGCTGCGCCAGCAGCCTGACTCCCCTCGCGATGAGCCACCGCCGGCGAAGCAGGATCGGCATGACTGGAGCGAACGCCGGCAGGATGGTGCGGACCAGGCGGGCTGCCGGATGCGGCGAAGCTTCGCCGAAGAAGATCAGGTGCGTCAGCGCCAGCACCCGCCGGGCTGCGGTCAGCCGCTCCCGCCCGTAGCTTTCCAGCAGTTCCGGCAGCGGTCTGCCGGCGGTCGAGGCGAACCCCAGCTTCCAACCGAGGTTGAGGGCGTCCAGGATGCCGTTGTTCATGCCCTGTCCTCCCGCCGGTGAGTGGGCGTGGGCGGCGTCGCCGGCCAGGAAGACGGGGCTGCTCCCGAACGTGCTGGCAATCCGGTGCTGCAGCGGGACCTGGGCGGACCATCCCACCTCACGCACGGTGGCTCCCAGGCCCGACTCATTCACCAGCCGCGCCACCTCCGCCGGCGGCACGGGCGGACCAAGCTGGCCGAAGCGGGCGCTGGAGCCCGGGACCGCCGGGCGGGTGGCCAGCATCCGCCACGTGGCACCCTCGCCCAGCGCGAAGAGGAAAGCCAGCCCGGCACGCCCCACCGCCACGTGCAGCAGTCCGGGGTCCAGGGGGCCAGCAAGTTCGAGGTCGGCCAGGACGGCCTCCACCCGGTACGGGCCTCCGCGCCACTGGGCGCCGGTGATGCCGCGGACGGTGCTGGACTGTCCGTCGCAGCCGGCCAGGAAGCGGGAAACGTGCTGCCCGGGCCCGCGGGCTCCGTGGAGCTCCGCGTGGACCGGGCCGCCGTTTTGAAGCGCCGCTGCTCCGCCGTTGTCCTGGCGCAGGCCACGGAATTCCACGCCCCACTCCACCGCCACGCCCCTGGCCTGCAGTGCCTGCCACAGAACCTCCTCGACGTCGGCCTGCCGGACCAGCGTCAGGTGCGGGAAGGCAGTGTCCGGAAGGTCTGCGTGCCCCAGCCGGGCTTCAACCACCCGCCGGCCCAGGTGGATCTGTGCTTCGGGTGTGGTGTCCGCGCGGTCCAGCAGGTCAGCGGTTACGCCCAGCGGGCGTAGTCCTTCCAGGGCCCGGGCATGCAGCATCAGCGCCCTTGACGGGCGGGCCCGGCGCTCCCGCCGGTCCACCACCCGCACGGTGGCACCGTGGGCGAGGGCCTGGAGGGCGGTGGTGAGCCCGGCGGGACCGGCGCCGACCACTAAAACGTCCGTGTCCGCCGTCGTGCTTTGCCCCCTAGGCATGCGCGCCCGGCCGTCACTCTTGCGTGCGGAGCCGCCACCAGGCGTGGTCGGTTCCGGCGGCCGCAATCCTGGCCGGGTCCGCCAGCACCTCATCGCGGCGGAGCCCGGGAAGCACTTTGTAGCTGATGGAGCCGGGAACGCTGACCAGTTCCAGGACCCGCCAGAGGGCCGAAGCATACTTCCGGGCGCGCTCCGCGCCGTCCCACTCGTATAGGCCGCGGTAGGCGCCAAAGGTGTCGTGGGCGCACCAGAGCTTGTTCACAAAGCCGGGGAAGCCCACGAAGAGAGGGGTATTCAGGATGCTTTCCGCCTCGAACAGGCGGTGTGCACGGCCCCGGACCAGGCGCAGCGTGAACGCCACCACCAGGACGCAGGGCTCGGCGGGCTGGCGGCGGACGGCGGTCTCCCGGTAGACGCGCGATGTGCTTCCATCGGCGAAGCGCAGCACCCGGCCCACGTTGTCTTTGGGTTGGTGCACCTGCCCGCGGGCCAGCATGATGCAGGACGTTCCGACGCAGCGGGCCACCGCCAACCATGCCTTGGGCCGGGGAGCCGGTCCGGATTCGGGGATCATGGCGTTCTCCTTTCCCTGCGCGTCCCTGCAGCGCCCTTCCAGCCTGCCGGGGGGCGCACCCAGGTCCCAGAGTCTTTCGCCCTTTTCAGGCCGGGGCGTCTCCCCCGTCAGCGAACGCCCTGCCGACTTGTTGGGGGCGGTCTATATATTGAATCCATGACCTCCACTTCCCTGCAGGATTCCACCGGCACTGCGATCCCGGCGCCCCCGGTTGCCAAGAAAATCCCCACCGAACGCACGCATCACGGTGAGACGTTCGTGGACAACTACGAATGGCTGCGGGACAAGGAGTCGCAGGAGGTGGTGGAGCACCTGCGGGCCGAGAACGCGTACCAGGAAGCCGTCACCGCGCACCAGGAGCCGCTCCGCGAAGCCATCTTCCAGGAGATCAAGGGCCGCACCCAGGAAACCGATCTGTCCGTCCCGCACCGCAAGGACGGCTGGTGGTACTTCAGCCGCTCGGCCGAGGGCAAGGAGTACGGCATCCACTGCCGCGTGAAGGCGCAGGACACCGGCGACAAGGTGGCCGACTGGACTCCCCCGCACGTGGAGGCCGGGGTGGGGATTCCCGGCGAGGAGATCCTGCTGGACGGCAACGTGGAGGCCGAAGGCAAGCCGTTCTTCTCCGTCGGCGGCACCGCCGTCACCGTTGACGGAAACCTGTACGCCTATGCCGTGGACAACTCCGGGGACGAACGGTTTACGCTGCGGATCAAGGACCTGCGCACCGGTGAACTGCTCCCGGACGTCATCGAAAACATCTTTTACGGGGTTTCCTTCTCCCCGGACGGCTCCCGCCTGTTCTACACGGTGGTGGATGAGTCCTGGCGTCCCTACCAGGTGAAATCCCACGTCCTGGGCACGCCTGTTGCCGAGGACGCGGTGGTGTACCAGGAGGACGATCCCGCCATGTGGCTGGGCTTCGAGCTTTCCGCCGACCGGCGCTACCTGGTGCTGGGCATCGGGTGCTCCGAGTACAGCGAAACCAGGCTGCTCCGGTTTGACGACCCCGCCGGAACAGTCAGCACGGTGATTTCCCGGGACGAGCGGATCCTCTACGAGGCCGAGCCCTTCCTGCTCGACGGGCAGGAAAAAATCCTGCTCACGCACAACCGCGGCGCCATCAACTCCATGGTCTCCCTGGCGGACCCGGCCGAGCTGCAAAAGCCGCTGTCCGAACAGGCCTGGCAGACCGTCGTCGAACATTCCGACGACGTGCGGGTCAACGGCGCCGGCGTCACCGCTACCCACCTCATCGTGTCCATCCGGAAGGACACCATCGAGCGGGTGCAATTGATGGGGTTGGCCGGGCTGGGCACGCCCGCGCAGCAGGAGCCTGTGGAGCCGGCCTTCGACGAGGAGCTCTACACCGCCGGGGTGGGCGGCTCGGATTACGAGGCCCCCGTGATCCGTCTCGGCTACACGTCCTACTTCACGCCGTCGCGGATCTACGACTTCGTCCTGCCCACCCCAGAACGGCCGGGCGGCGAGCTGCTGCTGCGCAAGGAAAGCCCGGTGCTGGGCGGCTATGACGGCAGCGACTACGTCGCCACCCGTGAGTGGGCGACGGCCGGGGACGGCACCCGCATTCCGCTGTCGGTCCTGCGGCACAAGTCCGTCAAGCAGGATTCGACGGCGGCTGGCCTGGTCTACGGCTACGGCTCCTATGAGATGAGCATGGACCCGGGCTTCGGCATTGCCCGGCTGTCGCTGCTGGACCGCGGCGTGGTGTTCGTGATTGCGCACATCCGCGGCGGCGGTGAGCTGGGCCGGCACTGGTATGAGGACGGCAAGAAGCTCACGAAGAAGAACACCTTCACCGACTTCGTGGACGCCACGGACTGGCTGGCAGACTCCGGCTGGGTGGATCCCTCCCGCATCGCCGCGCTGGGCGGCTCCGCCGGCGGCCTCCTCATGGGTGCCGTAGCCAACATGGCGCCGGAAAAGTATGCGGCCATCGTGGCCCAGGTGCCGTTCGTGGATCCGCTCACCAGCATCCTGGACCCGGACCTGCCGCTGTCCGCCCTGGAGTGGGAGGAATGGGGCAACCCCATCACCGATCCCCAAGCCTACGCCTACATGAAGTCCTACTCCCCCTATGAGAACGTGCGGGAGGTGGCCTACCCCAAGATCGCCGCCGTGACGTCCTTCAACGACACCCGTGTCCTCTACGTGGAGCCGGCCAAGTGGGTGCAGGAACTGCGGAACAAGACCGCAGGGTCCGAGCCCATTGTGATGAAGATCGAGATGGACGGCGGCCACGGCGGCGCGTCCGGCCGGTACGTGCAGTGGCGCGAACGGGCCTGGGACTACGCGTTCATCGCCGACGCCCTGGGCGCGGTGGACCTGCTTCCGGGGGCGGGCCTCAAGTAGCTCATGCATCCGCATACCTGAAAAAGCTAACCATGCTTACTATTGGGGAGCACGTGTTTTCCGGTTGCCAACACCAGAGGAGCAGGCATGTCATTGAGCAAGGGAACCCGCGTGGAGTGGAACACCTCGCAGGGCAAGACGCACGGCAGGATCGTGGAAAAGAAAACCAGCGACTTCGAACTCGACGGCAACACCCACCGCGCCAGCGAGGATGAACCGCAGTACGTGGTGGAATCGGACAAGACCGGCGCCCGGGCAGCACACAAGGCGTCCGCGCTGACCGAGAAGAAGTAGCGCCGTGGCTGCCCAGCACGAGGTCGTGATCATCGGCGGCGGCAATGCCGGGATCTCCCTGGCGGCCCGGCTGCAGCGCTACGGCATCAAGGACGTGGCGGTGATCGAGCCCCGGGACCACCACCTCTTCCAGCCCCTGTTCTCGCATATCGCCGGCGGCCGGGCACAGGCCCAGGAAGCAATCCGGAGCCAGGAGTCGGTCATCCCCCAGGGCGTCACCTGGATCCGGGATGCGGCCGTGGGGGTGGATGCGAAAGCCAACACGGTCAGTCTCGAGTCAGGGTCTTCGGTAGCTTACGGGCAGCTGGTGGTGTGCCCGGGGCTCCAGTATGACTGGGACCGGGTGCCGGGCCTGCTCGATGCCGTGCACTCCCCGTTCGGCGCCTCCCATTACGAGTTCGAACTGGCTCCCAAAGCCTGGTCACTGCTCAGCGCCATGCGCTCCGGCACGGCAGTCTTCACCATGCCGGCCGGGCCCATCAAATGCGGGGGCGCAGCGCAGAAGCCAATGTACCTCGCGTGCGACTACTGGCGCGGGCAGGGGGTGCTGGACAAGATCCGCGTGGTGATGGTGCAGCCCTACCCCACCGTGTTCGGGGTGCCGGAGGTGGACCGGGAGCTGGACCGCAAGATTGCTGAGTATGGAATCGAACTGCGGACCAACAGCGAACTGGTGGCCGTGAGCCCTGCCGGCCGCAGGGCCACCATCCGGAACAACGCCGCCAACACCACCGAGGACCTGACCTACGACGTCCTCAATGCCGTTCCGCCGCAGTCGGCCCCAGACTGGCTCAAGGCTACGGACCTGCCCGCCGCGGGGGACGCAGGCGGCTTCGTGGAGGTGGACCGGCAGACGCTCAGGCACCTCCGGTACCCCAACGTGTGGTCCCTGGGCGACGCCGCGGGCACCACCAACTCCAAGTCCGGCGGGTCCCTGCGCAAGCAGGTCAAGGTGGTGGCAAAGAACCTGGTGGCAGCCCGGAAGGGAAAGCCGCTGCGGGCCAAGTACAACGGCTACTCGGTGTGCCCGTTCACCGTGTCACGGGACACCGTGGTGTTCGCCGAATTCGACGACCGGTACCGGCCCATGCCCACCATCCCCCGGCTTCCCACGTGGAATGAAAGCAAGCTGTCCTGGGTGCTGGACCGGGACATCTTCCCGAAAATCTACTGGAACCTGATCCTCAAGGGCCGGGCGTAGCGCTAGCCGCCGGAGCCGATGCGCCACTCATCGGCAAGGATCGAGTAGATGAGCTCGGTGGCCCACTGGCCTTTGTAGTGCCATTTATCGATGTGCCGCGCTTCCAGCCGCATTCCCAGCCTGCTGCACAGTGCCGCCGACGCTCCGTTGAGTTCGTCCAGGCGCGCCTCAATCCGGTGCATGCCCAGCTCCTCGAAGCCAAGGCGCAAGACGGCCTGGGCGGCTTCCGTGCCATAGCCCTTGCCGCGGGCTCCCGGCGCCAGGGTCCAGCCGACCTCGCCCTGCCCGCGTCCCGGCAGCCATTTGAGCACCACTTCGCCCTGCAGCCCGGGCTCGTCCGCCGCTTCGATGGCAAGGGCCACCCAGTCCCCCTCCTTCTCGAAGGCGAAGTTGGCGTACCAGCCCACCCGCTCCATCGACTGGGTGTAGGTCTTGGCGGGACCGGGAAGGTACCGGGCGGTCTCCGGCAGCGAGTGGTAGGCGTGGAAGGCGTCCAGGTCGCCGCCGTCAAAGCGGCGCAGGACCAGCCGGTCGGTGCGGATGGGAAGGGAAATCGCCGGCATGCGTTTTAGCGGGCGGCACTGACGACGGCGGCCGTCGCCTCGGCGATGGCGCGCTCCTCATCCGTGGGTACCACCAGGACGGGAATCGCGGAGGACGGGGTGGAAATCACGCGCGGCTCCTTTGACCGCTCAGCGTTCAGGCCGCCGTCGAGCTCTATGCCCAGGGCGCCCAGGCGGTCCGCTACCTGGACCCGGAACTCCTTCGAGTTCTCACCAATTCCCGCGGTGAACACCAAAGCCTTGGCACCGCCAACTGCAACGTGGTAGCCCCCGATGTACTTGGCCAGGCGGTAGGAGGCCACGGCGAGGGCCATGGCTGCGCGCTCGTCGCCGGCCTCGGAGGCCTCCACCACGGAGCGCATGTCGTTGTGGCCGGCCAGGCCTTTGAGGCCGGACTCGCGGTTCAGCATGGTGTCGAGGTCCTCGGGGGTCCAGCCGGCGCGGCCCAGGAACACCAGGATGGAGGGGTCCAGGTCGCCGGAGCGGGTGCCCATCACCAGGCCCTCGAGCGGGGTGAAGCCCATGGAGGTGTCCACGGAGCGTCCACCGCGGATCGCCGTCACGGAGGCGCCGTTGCCCAGGTGGGCGATGACGGCGTCGAACTCCTCGACGGGAAGGTCCAGCAGCGCG
>Ga0308165_1003263_pt1 | contig 17655 bp, 13 predicted proteins | sample PhyWR2_FD_201032 | JGI IMG/M metagenome (GOLD analysis project Ga0308165, IMG submission 201032) | Phyllosphere microbial communities from UC Gill Tract Community Farm, Albany, California, United States - DLSLW.R2 | ecosystem: Host-associated > Plants > Phyllosphere > Unclassified | place: USA...
CAAAGCTGATTTTTTCACAAATGAACGACGTAACATTATAATTTTTTGATTTTTATGGTTCTAAAATCTACTTTATTGCCGTGATCCTGAAGTAGGATATGCCCTTTGGGGGCCATACCAAAATTCTTCCAATCTTTATATTTGCTAATGGCAACCAACTTGTCAAACTCTGCCGATCCTCTAACGTATTCCAGCACTTTTACACCGTTTAAATAGTGTTCTACCTTGTTATTGGGGTATACCACTAAGCGAGCGTTATTCCAGCTGCCGATTGGTCGAAGGAACCTGGCTTCTTTTTTAGCCGTCATTAAATCGTATAACGATGCCAGGGTACGGTTCCCATCTCTGCCCAGCTTGGCATCAGGATGAAGCACATCATCCAGCACCTGATATTCGAGGCCAATGGCAGAACCTGTATTCTTTTCGCTCAGGGTTACAAAATACTTTACTCCGCTGTTTGCGCCGGGTGTAAGCTTAAATTCGAAAGACATATCAAACGCTGCAAATTCTTCTTTGGTTACAATGTCGCCACCATTTGTAGATTCTGCCCCGCCCGATGGCTCTACGCTTATCACTCCATTTTCAATCTTCCAGCCCTTTGCGGGAAAAGCGCTTTTGTAGGCACCGATCCATCCTGCACTGCTTTTTCCATCGAAAAGGAGTTTATACCCCTCCGATTTTTCGTAGGCTGATAACGAATTTGGAGTAAGATTTACTGCATAAATCCCTTTTGGAAAGGATTTAGATTTTAATCCTTCAGTTTGGATATTGATATTTTTGAAATAAACTTTTTTACCGTCGTTTTCAAGATTATTACCAATTCCATGAACTTGCAAGCCGATAAATCCCGATTTATCAAGTGTATCGATAACAAAAGCAACGGGAGTTCCGTTTACCCAGGTTTTAAGCTCATTACCAATACATTCTATTTTATAGTGATTAAATTCATTTTTCTTGTACAATGGCTTCGCCGATGGATTTAGCTCCAACGGATATAGCCATAATCGCCTGGCTTCATCGTAAATACCACCCGTCCACGCTCTCGGCGTCGGGTCAATTTCCATTTGTCGGCCGTAAACCAAGCCTTTGCCGTTATTTCCCTCTGGTTTAATATGACTACGGGTTTGAACGCCAGAGTTGGTGTTTTCTCCCTCCAATTTCACATCCAGCTCGAGGATAAAATCGCCATATTCCTTATCGGTAATCAAGAACGAGTTTGGCGTTCCCTTAGTCATCGTTCCTACAATCATTCCATCTTCGACCTTATAGGGCGCTGCGCCTGCAACCGCTTTCCATCCGTTTAGGCTTTTACCATCGAAAAGGGGCTTTGATTTCTGCGCCACAGCCGATAGGCTGATTAACGAAAGGGCTAAAATGCTATATTTTTTAATTTTATGCATATTGGTTATTTGTATTAATGTCGTTATTTCGAATTACTAATATTTAAAAACTTTACCGTTTGCAATTACTTCTTGTCTCTTTTCATCAAAAGTGGCTTTCGAACCCGTATGTACCGCTGCATTGGTCATGATATTCGCCACCGAATGCGAATAACCTGCTTCCACAGGCGCATTTGGGGTTTTGCGACTGCGTACACATTCCATCCAGTTTCTCATATGTCCCGAAGTCAGGTCGTCGCCGCCCATGTTTGCGTCAGTTGCGGTTTTTACCTCTTTTTTACTCAGATCAAATTCGGGCAATAAATTCGGTTTCATGCCCATTGCCGCTGCTTCCTCCTTTTTTAAGCCTCCCTTTGGCGAAACTTTATTGGTAATCAAATTGAGTTCTCCACCGTTTGAATAGTACACCTCGCCCACGCCGCCAACACTGTTCTGCATTCGCGATGTAAACGTAACCTGAAAACCATCTTCTGCGTTTGGGTGGCCATAATCAAAAACGGCTACCATGCTATCCCAATTTCTACGCCCATCTTTCCAGGTGTAAATTCCGCCGTTGGCAACCACGCTTCGTGGATGTTTTAAATTGGTAAACCAATGAACGGTATCAATTTGGTGCGACATCCACTGCCCGGGCATGCCTGATGAGTAAGGCCAAAACAAGCGGTATTCTAAATACTTTCTTGGGTCGAACGCTTCAAATGGCCTGTTCAACAAAAATCGCTTCCAATCGATGTCCTGCTCTTTAAGTTTTGCAACCAAATCGGGCCTGCGCCAGCGTCCTGGTTGGTTTACATTCCAAACCAAATCTACCGCAGTGATGGGGCCAAACTTGCCGTCTTGAATATATTTAGCTGCGTTGGCATAATTTTCTCCGCTCCGGCGTTGCGAGCCAATCTGAACAATTCTGTCGGTCGCCTTCACGGCTTTCAATGCGGCTTTTGCATCATCCATCGTTTCCGCAAACGGCTTTTCTACATAGGCATCACAATTCGCTTTAACAGCTTCAATAGTATGTAAAGCGTGTTGAAAATCTGCAGTACTGATAATTACGGCATCAAGATCCTTGGTGGCATAAAGCTCATCATTGTTTCTGCAAGCCTTAATATCATGACCAAACTTTTCTTTCAAATGCGCTATTCCCAAGTCTCTGCGGTAGCTCCATAAATCTGAAAGCCCAACAATATCAAAATTTAACTCTTTGTTATGATTTAAAAAACAAGGCAAAAGCGTACTCTTAAAACGATCAGAAAATCCAACAACACCAACCCGCACTCTGTCGTTTGCTCCAATAATTCGACCATAACTTTTGGCGCTCATGCCCATCGTACCGGCATAAGTTGCGGCAGCGAATATTGTTGATTGCTTGATAAATTTTCTTCTTGAATTTTCCATTTTTGTTTGGTTAGAGTAAAAGATGGTATTAACTGTATTAGCAACCTAAAATAGTGTTTAAATATGATACACTAAATCTCATTGCGTAATTTTTTTGAAACCCACTATTTTTTCAGTAAAGTGCGGTGCCGCTATAAACTTGGCAGAAAGTTAATTTAACCGCGTTTTTTAAGTAAATTATAGTCCAGATGATTATTTAGGAAAACGTTTGAAATATAAAAGGCGTACAGAGGGTCGTTAGCGCTCAAAGCCCTTCTTTTAGGTTTGTTTGAACATTTAATAAACAAACAATCGTCATGCCCAGAGATCAGTTCTAGAAAAACCGAGTAGCAAGACAAGGCGGCCGTGACTGAGCATTAGGATTCCCGCCTGCGCGGGAAAGACGGCAAGAATACTAAACGGCACTCGTATTGATTTTCTATGAAATAAATAAAACTCAACATGGCAAGCTCTGTGCCTTTATTGGTAGCTTGTCTCAATAGCTATCGTGTGGCGTGGCCGCTGGGTAAATGTACTAAAGCACTCTCCTTTCCGAAAAAACCAAATCAGGTTAATACATAAGGCAAACGGCCCTTCGGAAACTTAATTTCGAAAGGGCCGTTTTACGGTGTAAGCTTTTAAAAACGCTAAAAATCCACATCAGTTTATCCTAACATCGCCAAACTTTCCTCAATAATCTTGATTTTCGCTTCCGCATCGGCCTTTTTGTTCTGCTCATTGGCCACAATTTCTGGCTTTGCATTTTGCACGAAACGTTCGTTACTCAGTTTTGCATCGACAGATTTTAAGAAACCCTGCAAGTACACCAGGTCTGCATTTAAGCGGTCACGTTCGGCCTCCACATCAACGTTTTCAGTCAAACGAATAAAAAACTCATCCTTGCCGGCCATAAAAGCGGTTGCACCGGCAATTTTATCGACAACAATTTCGGCACCAGAAACATTGGCCAGTTTGAAGATGATGTTCAGCCATTTTTCGTAGTCAATGCCGGAGTTGATTTTTAAGCTTAATGGCAAAGGCTCTTTCGGCGAAATCTGCTTTTGGTTACGAACGTTTCTAATTTCGGCAACAACTGTTTTTACCACTTCAGCATCTTTCAGCAGTTGTTCGTCAATTGCGCCACCTTTCGGAAACTGCGCCACGATACAACAGTCCATTTCGTCGCGAGTGCCAAATAAATCGTCGTGCCATAATTCTTCCGTCAGGAAAGGCATATTTGGATGCAGCAACTTAATAATCTGCTCAAAAAACCCGATTGTAGCTTTGTAAGTTTCAGCATCAATTGGCTGTTGGTAAGCAGGCTTCACCATTTCGAGGTACCAGGCACAGAAATCGTCCCAAACCAGCTTGTAAATGGTCGTTAAAGCCTCCGATAAACGATATTGTTTAAAGTCGTCTTCAATTTCTACCAAAGCCTGGTTAAAGCGATTTTCAAACCACGAAATGGCCTGTAAATTCGGGTTCTCCAAATTCGAGTCAACTTCCCAACCTTTCACCAGACGAAAGGCATTCCATATTTTCGATGCAAAATTACGGCCTTGTTCACAGTAGCTTTCGTCGAACATTAAATCGTTGCCCGCAGGCGACGACATGAGCATGCCAACGCGAACCGCATCGGCACCATATTTTTCGATCAAGCCAATTGGATCTGGCGAGTTACCTAACGATTTGGACATTTTACGTCCCAATTTGTCACGAACGATACCAGTGAGGTAAACATTGGTAAATGGCTTTTTGCCCATAAATTCGCGTCCCGCCATAATCATTCGGGCCACCCAAAAGAACAAAATCTCTGGCGCCGTAACCAAATCGTTGGTCGGATAATAGTAATTAATATCTTTGTTATCAGGATTTTTAAATCCATCGAACACCGAAATTGGCCACAACCACGACGAAAACCAGGTATCCATCACATCATCGTCTTGTCTTAAAAAAGGCTCTAATTGATGTTTAAATCCAGCTTTTTCGGTCTCCGAGCAGCTTTCGTCCAGGTGCTTTTTCTTCCAGAACTCCTCTAAGGCTTCGTCTTTGGTTTTGGCAACAACCCAGTTTCCTTTGTCGTCGTACCATGCAGGAATACGCTGTCCCCACCAAAGCTGTCGAGAGATGTTCCAATCGCGAACGTTTTCCATCCAATGGCGGTATGTATTTTCAAATTTATTCGGAATCAGATTAACCTCTCCGTTTAAAACATCTTCCAAAGCAGGCTGCGCCAATTCTTTCATTTTCACAAACCATTGCATCGATAGCTTTGGCTCAATTGCCGCATCGGTACGTTCCGAAAAACCAACCTGCGATTTATAATCCTCCACTTTATCTAAATGGCCGGCTTCCTCCAACATTTTGGCAATTTTTTTCCGGGCCACAAATCTGTCTTCGCCCACCAAAATAACGGCAAGTTCGTTTAAGGTTCCATCGTCGTTTAAAATGTCGGTTACAGGCAAATTATGCTTCACGCCCAGTTCGTAATCATTTAAATCGTGCGCAGGCGTAACCTTTAAGCAACCTGTACCAAATTCAATATCAACATATTCATCTTCAATAACCGGGATTTCATGATTAACCAGTGGCACAAAAACTTTTTTACCTTTTAAGTGGGTAAAGCGCTCATCGTTCGGGTTAATACAAATTGCAGCATCGGCCATTATCGTTTCCGGGCGGGTTGTGGCAACAACAAGGTAGTTCGGAGTTTCGAGTTCGGAGTTTGGCGTTCCCGCATCCGCAATAGTATAGCGGATATAATACAGCTTCTGGTTAACTTCCTTACGGATTACTTCTTCGTCAGAAACGGCAGTTTTTCCGGCCGGATCCCAGTTTACCATACGAATGCCGCGATAAATCCACCCTTTTTTGTATAAATGGATAAACGAATCGATCACAGCTTCAGAAAGGTCTTCTTCCATCGTAAATCGGGTACGGTCCCAATCGCAACTTGCACCAAGTTTCTTTAATTGTTCTAAAATAATGCCGCCATATTTTTCTTTCCATTCCCAGGCATACTTTAAAAACTCCTCACGCGAAAGATCTTTTTTGCTAATGCCTTGTTCTTTCAACATGGCCACAACCTTTGCCTCCGTAGCAATTGATGCATGATCGGTTCCGGGAACCCAGCAAGCGTTTTTGCCTTCCATACGTGCCTTACGGATCAAAACATCCTGTATGGTATTGTTCAGCATGTGTCCCATGTGCAATACTCCCGTAACATTGGGCGGTGGAATTACAATGGTGTAAGGTTCACGCTCATCGGGCTCTGAGTGGAAAAATTTTTTCGATAGCCAGTAGCTATACCATTTATCTTCGGTTTCTGCAGGATTGTACTTGGTAGAAATGCTCATGAATTATATTAAAAACCCAAAAATAGCTAAATAAGCTGAAAGACTAAAGCAAGATTCGCTAAAACGCGGAAGCCCGAAGCAAAAAGCTGATGATAAAGGCAAAATGAGTTAAAGCAGGACATGCAGGTCTTTTTAGAAAAGCAATTTCAGCAGCTTATTTTAAGGGCACCTCCTGCTTTGCGCTGCAATCTTTTTGCAGCAAAATTATTAAACTGATTAAGCAAAAAGGATTTCCACTGCAATCAGGTTTAACGGGGAAATGCAATGCTCTTTTCATCGGTTTACCGCTTAGCGTTCAAGTTTTTGGCTAAAGCCGGGATGTAAATCTCTTAAGCAACCGGCAGCTGAAGCAGCCGGCAATAAAGAAGTTAACATTTGGATATTTCAGACGTGCTATTCTAAATCTTTAAAAACATCATCCAAAGCGAGCTCAAAACCGGGCAAAACAGATGAAGTGATTTTTTCACTCAAGGTAAATATTTTCGAAGGTTGAAACCTGCCCATATCGTTCAGCGTATAAATCAGAATACTTTGGTCGCTTTGGCTTACCACCCAATATTCTTTAACGCCAAATTCTTCGTAAATCCAGTATTTGTGCAACAGCTCTTTCTTGTTGTTTCCGGGAGATAAAATTTCGACGACAAGGTCGGGGGCGCCGATGCAGCCTCGATCGTCTAACTTGCTTTTATCGCAAATTACACATATATCGGGCTGTAAAACGGTAAAAACGTCGGCATCTTCCTTGCTTTCTTTGGGAAAACGAACATCAAAAGGCGCCGCATAAACTTTGCATGGAGACTTTTCAATAAAAGTCTTCATACTTACAAAAATGTTTCCGCAAATTTCCTGATGCACTCTCGACGGCGCCGGACTCATCTTAAACACTTTCCCCTTAATCAGTTCTACGCGATCATCGAAAAGCCAGTTCAAATAATTCGAATAGCTGTAGGTTAACGACGCATCGATGTCCTTGAACTGCAAGATAGGCTCATCTTCCCGTATTGGATATGGTTTTGGCTTAGGCTTTTGCATCTTAATTCAGGTCTTTAAAAATATCATCCAAAGCGAGCTCAAAACCGGGCAAAGCAGACGAAGTGATTTTTTCGCTCAAGGTAAATATTTTCGAAGGTTGAAACCTGCTCATCTTATTGAGGGTGTAAATCAGAATGCTTTGGTCGCTTTGGCTTACCACCCAATATTCTTTAACGCCAAACTCTTCGTAAACCCTGTATTTGTGCAACAGCTCTTTCTTGTTGTTTCCGGGAGATAAAATTTCGACAACAAGGTCGGGAGCGCCGATGCAGCCACGATCGTCTAACTTGCTTTTATCGCAAATTACACAAATATCGGGCTGTAAAACGGTAAAGACAGCGGAATCTTCCTTGCTTTCTTTCGGAAAACGAACATCAAAAGGGGCCGTGTAAACTTTGCATGGAGACTTTTTAATAAAAGTCTTCATACTTACAAAAATGTTTCCGCAAATCTCTTGATGCACTCTCGACGGTGCCGGACTCATCTTAAACACTTTCCCCTTAATCAGTTCTACCCGATCATCAAAAAGCCAGTTCAAATAATTCGAATAGCTGTAGGTTAACGACGCATCGATGTCGTTGAACTGCAAGATAGGCTCATCTTCTAATATTGGATATGGTTTGGGCTTAGGCTTTTGCATCTTAGTTCAGGTCTTCAAAAACATCATCCAGGGCCAATTCAAAACCAGGCAAAACAGATGAAGTGATTTTTTCGCTCAAGGTAAATATTTTCGATGGTTGAAACCTGCCCATATCGTTCAGGGTGTAAATCAGAATGCTTTGGTCGCTTTGGCTAACCACCCAATATTCTTTAACGCCAAACTCTTCATAAACCTTGTATTTGTGCAACAGCTCTTTCTTGTTGTTTCCGGGAGATAAAATTTCGACAACAAGATCGGGAGCGCCAATGCAACCGCGATCATCTAGCTTGCTTTTATCGCACACTACACAAATATCGGGCTGTAAAACAGTAAAAACAGCGGAATCTTCCTTGCTTTCTTTCGGAAAACGAACATCAAAAGGCGCCGCATAAACTTCGCAATGTTTGCCTTTCAAATAGTTGGCCAATGGGCCAATTATATTGATGGATATTTTTTGATGTATTCTCGACGGCGCCGGACTCATCTTAAAAACTTTCCCTTTAATCAGTTCTACGCGATCATCGAAAAGCCAGTTCAAATAATTCGAATAGCTGTAGGTTAACGACGCATCGATGTCGTTGAACTGCAAGATAGGTTCATCTTCTAATATTGGATATGGTTTTGGCTTAGGCTTTTGCATCTTAATTCAGGTCTTCAAAAACATCATCCAAAGCGAGCTCAAAACCGGGCAAAACAGATGAAGTGATTTTTTCGCTCAATGTAAATATTTTCGAAGGTTGAAACCTGCCCATCTCATTGAGGGTGTAAATCAGAATGCTTTGGTCGCTTTGGCTAACCACCCAATATTCTTTAACGCCAAATTCTTCGTAAACCCTGTATTTGTGCAACAGTTCTTTCTTGTTGTTTCCGGGAGATAAAATTTCGACAACAAGGTCGGGAGCGCCAATACAGCCACGATCGTCTAATTTACTTTTATCGCAAACTACACAAATATCGGGCTGTAAAACGGTAAAAACATCGGCATCTTCCTTGCTTTCTTTAGGGAAACGAACATCAAAAGGGGCTGAGTATGCTTTGCACTTTTCTTTATTAAGAAAATTAACCAACGGATTAAAAATATTTCTCGAAATCTCCTGATGCACTCTCGACGGTGCGGGGCTCATTTTAAACACCTTTCCTTTAATCAGTTCTACGCGATCATCGAAAAGCCAGTTCAAATAATTCGAATAGCTGTAGGTTAACGACGCATCGATGTCGTTGAACTGCAAGACAGGTTCATCTTCCCGTATTGGATATGGTTTTGGCTCTGGTTGTGACATAATCAAATATACTAAAATTTATAGTATTTAAAGCGGGTTTCCACTTAATAACCTACATAAGACCACTTTATGATTGTATTTTGCAGGCACCTAAAATTTCATCTTTTGTATTCTTACTGCATTTAGAATCGCCAATAACGCTACACCGACATCAGCAAATACGGCTTCCCACATGGTGGCTAAACCACCTGCACCCAAAATAAGTACTAATGCCTTTACTGCAAACGCAAGCACAATATTTTGAATTACCACTTTCTTTGTAGCCTTGCCAATTTTAATGGCCGTTGCTATTTTAGATGGCTGATCGGTTTGAATAACTACATCGGCAGTTTCGATGGCGGCATCACTGCCCATTGCCCCCATAGCCATGCCAATATCGCTGGCTGCCAACACAGGGGTATCGTTTATTCCATCGCCAACAAAGGCAACCACCCTGGTACTGTCTTTTTTAATTTCGTCGAGCTTAGCCACCTTGTCTTCGGGCAACAAATCGCCAAAGTATGAATCGATGCCTAAGCGCCCGGCAACCACTTTAACAATTGAACTTTTATCGCCGCTTAACATCACCACCTGCCGCACGCCATTTGCATGCAGCTGTTTTATTGCTGCCGCTGCATCTTCTTTAACTTCGTCGGCTACCAAAACGTAACCTGCATAGTTTCCATCAATTGCAACTACAACAATGCTCTCTTCTATTTCTGTTATCTTTCTATCAAAATCGATATTAAATTTTTGCAACAGCTTAACGTTACCTGCTAAAACCTCCTGGCCATTAACTTTTCCTTTAAGCCCCATACCGGCAATTTCTTCAATATCGTCGGCAGGGTGAATTTTGCTTACACCGATGTATTCTACAACAGCTTTGGCAATGGGGTGTGTTGATTTGGATTCGACGGCGCCCAAGCACTTCAAAAATTCGTTTTCATCGATAAGGCTTTCCACTTTCTGCACACTGAAAACACCTTTGGTAAGCGTACCCGTTTTATCCATTACTACGGTATTAAGCCTGGTAATGAGATCTAAAAAGTTGGAGCCTTTAAACAGGATTCCATTTGCAGAGGCGGCACCGATTCCGCCAAAATAGCCTAACGGAATGGAGATAACCAATGCACATGGGCACGAGATTACGAGAAAAACCAGCGAACGGTATAACCAGGTTTGAAAGTTGTAATCGTTTCCTAAGAGCAAAAACGGAATGAAAACCAGCGCCACTGCCAAACCGAAAACTATTGGCGTATAAACCTTGGCAAATTTCCTGATAAACAACTCGGTTTTTGCCTTGCGCAAAGTGGCGTTTTGCACCATCTCTAAAATTCGTGCTAACGAACTGTCGGAAAATATTTTTGTTGTGCGCACTTCGATAACTTTGTCGAGGTTTAACATTCCGGCCAACACGCTTTCGCCTTTTTTAATGCTTTTTGGCTTACTCTCTCCGGTGAGGGCGGCGGTGTTGAAGCTGCTTTTTTCAGACAACATTTCACCGTCTAAGGGCACTTTTTCGCCAACTTTGATCTGAATGGTTTCGCCAACTTCAACTTTTTCGGGGGCTACATCGTTGTACTTGCCATCGTTCAGCACATGGGCGATATCAGAACGCACATCGAGCAAAGCGGAAATGCTTCTTTTCGCCCGGTTTACGGCCGCCATTTGAAAGAGCTCGCCAATGGTATAAAAAAGCATTACAGCTACGCCTTCGGGATATTCGCCGATGAAAAAGGCGCCAATGGTTGCAATGGACATGAGCGAAAATTCGGTGAAGAAATCTCTTGCCTTAAATGTACTCCAAACTTCTTTTAAAACAGGAACGCCCACCGGCAGATAAGCCACGATGTACCAATACGGGCGAATGGCTTCGAACGCCTTTAGCTTAAAAAGATTATCGAAGGCAATACCAATAAGTAACATAGCGAGTGTAACTATTGCTGGCACATACGCTTTAAATGCGGATGGATCGCCACCATGGTCGTGGTCATGATCATGGCCAGCTTGGTGATTATGCTGATGTTCTTTATTGTGTTGCTGGGCATTGGTGCTGCAACAACTGTCTTCTTTATGGGTGGGGTGGTTCATTATATAGTATCTGTTATAGTTTTGCTATGGGGTTTGGTTTGGATAGATAAAGTGCCAAACGTTGTGTTATAAACCCGACAGCAGCGAAAATACTTTTTTTTCAGCAACATTGATTAAGGAAGGAAGCGCTTAAACAGCCAGCACAGGTTTTTAATACTGCAGTGACGCGTTTGAAAAAAAAGATTGCAGCGTATGGCGGGGCTTCAGTGGCCGACGGAGAGCTGAACGCCCATTTCCAAATCCTGTAAAGCTAAACATGCAATATTAACAAAATTAACATTTTATTATGAATCATTCTTAATAGCTATTTTTTTCGAAGCCACACAATAATTTATGTTAAAAAATGTTAATACTCTATAAATAGTTAAAAACATGAAATCCTTAAAATTCCATTTCTCGCCTGCCGAGTTTTTTAGAAGGTTTGGGCTAAGTAAAATTTACTATTGGTTTAATAAGTAATATTCTTGGTATATTGTTTCAGTATTAATTAGTATTTCATAAATTTCGCTGTTAAAACTAACTTGTTAAAGCGAATGAACTACCAAAATTTGAAAAGATATTTTGCGGCACTTGGTATAGTGGCTGCAGGCTTTTCGGCAAATGCACAAACCACAAAAAAATTTATCGACCCTGCAAACATGGATTTATCCGTTAAACCGGGCGACGATTTCTACACGTACGCAAGCGGAACGTGGGTAAAAAACAATCCAGTTCCGGCAAAAGAAACCCGCTGGGGCTCATTTAACGAACTTCGCGACTTTAACATCAATGCGGTAAAATCTCTTGTAGAAGAGGCCGCAGCCGATAAGTCGGCACCTGCTGGCTCGGTAAAACGACGTGTGGGTGATTTCTATACAGCGGCAATGGACAGCCTTACGATTGAAAAATTGGGTTACACACCAATTAAGGCGGACCTTGCAAAAATTCAACAGATAAAAGACATTAAGGGCGTGCTAGATCATGTTGCTTACCTGCGCACTAATGGCCTGGCGGGAGGAATGTTCGGTATTGGCGTTGGCCAGGATCGCAAAAATGTAAACAAATACATGGTGAACATAAGCCAGGGTGGTACCACTTTGCCGGATCGTGATTATTATTTGAAAGATGACGCCCGCAGCGTAAAAATTCGTGCGGCCTACGATACTTACATGACCACCCTTTTTACGCTTACGGGCAGTTCGCCGGAGGTGGCTAAACAAAAAGCAGCAACCGTTTTTAAGATAGAGAAGCAATTGGCAGAAGCGCAAATGAGCCGATTGGAAATGCGTGATCCTTATGCGACTTATAACAAACTTACTGTTGCGGAGTTAACTAAAAAAACGCCAGACATTAACTGGGCAACTTATCTGCCTAAGTTTAAAATAAATGGCCAGGACACTGTTCTGGTATCATCGCCCAAGTTTATGGCTACTTTAGATGGTATGTTGAAATCGGTTTCGGTAGCAGACTGGAAAACTTATTTGGAGTGGAACCTGATTAAAAGTTCTGCATCGAGCTTAAGCTCACCGTTTGTTAAGGCCAGTTTCGCGTTTACGCAGGCACAAACAGGCCAAAAGGTTCAAACGCCGCGTTGGCAGCGCATGTCGTCGTTAACAGATGGCACAATTGGCGAGTTGCTGGGTCAGCTTTACGTTGCCAAGTATTTTAAGCCGGAGGCTAAGGCTCGCATGAACCAAATGATTGTGAATCTTCGCAAGGCTTTTGAGATCAGAATTAACGGCCTTGAATGGATGAGTGCGGAAACGAAGCAAAAAGCGCTGGCAAAATTAAATGCATTTACCCCAAAAGTTGGTTATCCTGAGAAATGGAAAAACTACGATGGTTTGGTGATTAATAAAGGTACTTACTTTCAGAACTTGCGCAATGCAAGTGTTTGGGGCTACAACGAATCGGTTGAGCGATTGGGCCAGCCTGTTGATCGTACGCGTTTCGGGATGACGCCGCCAACGGTGAATGCTTATTACTCGCCTACATTAAATGAAATTGTTTTCCCGGCGGGGATATTGCAGTTCCCATTTTTTGATCCGAATGCTGATGATGCAGTGAACTACGGGGGTATTGGTGCAGTAATTGGCCATGAAATGAGCCATGGTTTCGACGATAGCGGAAGCCAGTATGATGCGGCGGGAAACCTGAAAAATTGGTGGACTGCTGAGGATAAAGCCAAATTTGATGCAAAAACAAAGGCTTTGGGAGAACAATTTGATGCTTATACGGTTTTAGATACAGTGCATGTTATTGGTAAATTAACAATGGGCGAAAATATCGGCGATTTGGGCGGCTTAAATGCGGCTTATACAGCTTTTAAGATGACGAAACAGGGTCAGAGCAATGAAAAAATCGACGGTTTTACACCTGATCAACGTTTCTTTTTAGCCTGGGCGCAAGTTTGGAGAGGCAACATTTTGCCTGAAAGCGCAGCACAACTGATTAAAACAGATCCGCATTCGCCAGGGCCATACCGTACTATTGGTGCGCCTGTAAATATGGATGCGTGGTATGAGGCTTTCGATGTTAAACCGGGCGATAAATTGTACAAAAAGCCGGAAGATAGAATTAGAATGTGGTAACACGATATAGAAATTAATGAAGACTTTTGGGAAATACATCCCTGCCCAAATCCGTTAGATTCATCCCAGTGAGGAACATCAAACCTATATTGCGAACGTCTCGACTTAGTCGAGACGTTTCGTTTTTACAGGTTTGCAAATGGCGATTTGAATGGCTACGCCGATTTTTAAATCCTAATTATCATCCTATCTTTGAACAACCTAAATACCGTTAAATGAAAAGTATTTTCAATATCGCAATTGCCCTTTGTTTGTGTCTACTGTCTGCACAACTGAAGGCACAAAACAAACTGATCGGTTTAGATAAACTGATCAACAAAACAGATCCGGCATGGCCGTTGGTGCAAAAATGGATAGAATCGGCGAAAAACAAGGTTGAGGTTTTACCTGTTGACACGGCAAAGGCAAACGAGGTGTTGTACAATTCGCAAATGACTACTTATGCAACGCTGGGATCGGTGATTTACAACACAGGCGGCATCATGGTTGATAATGGATGGATCAGGATTTTAGGTTCGGGCAGCGAAAAGCTGAACCGCAATATTGCGGAGTGGAACAAGGGCAAAACGATAAAAGAGTACGGCGACAACGTTCCCTACTTGTTGATAGCGGACGACGCTGTTGGTGGGTTCTTCGCGATTAATTACGGTGGCTTAGGGCCTGACGTAAAAAATGTTTACTATCTGGAACCGAATACACTTACATGGCAGCCACTTGGGGCTGGTTATGGGGAATTTTTAGTGTTTTGCTTTGATAGCGATTTAGCTAAATTTTATAAAGGCCTGCGCTGGACGAACTGGAACCAGTTTATCGGCAATTTAGAGGGGACAAAAACCTACAGTTTCAGGCCATATTTATGGCAGGAAGGCACGGATATAGAGAAATGTACGCGTAAATTAGTTGGCATTGAGGAAATGTATCGTTTCAATATTATGAAGTCGAAAGAGATTAATGCGGATAAGGGAATTAAGAAAGATGAGGTTAAGCAGTAGAGGTATTGCGGTTTGAAATAACCCACTTATTGCTTTGTTTGTTTAGGGGTGTTCTGGTTTATTTGGGGATTGCACATGTGCTTGTTTAGTCAGCGCATGGTCTAGTTTAACTTGGACAGGGTCTAGTTTAACTCGGACACGGTCTTGTTTAACTTGGACAGGGTCTTGTTTAACTTGGACAAGGTCTTGTTTAACTTGGACAGGGTCTAGTTTAACTCGGACACGGTCTTGTTTAACTTGGACAGGGTCTGGTTTAACTTGGACAGGGTCTAGTTTAACTCGGACAGGGTCTAGTTTAACTCGGACAGGGCCTAGTTTAACTCGGACATTATCTAGTCTAACTCGGACAGGGTCTAGTTTAACTTAGACGGGGTCTAGTTTAACTCGGACAGGGTCTAGTCTAACTCAGACAGGGTCTAGTTTAATTTCGACAGGGTCTGGTTTAACTCGGACGGGGTCATAATTACCTTCACCGTAGCTTAAGCGATTTCAACTATGTTACAATTACTTTTGGAAAGGTTTCCCTCATGTAGCTTTAAGGAGATAAACTAAAGTTGCACAAAGGCTTGCACGAGTCTGAAAAAATTGATATGCAAGTTAGTTGTTTACCACAATAATCAATAGTCCAAGCTTTCCGAAAACAGAAACTAAATATAAAGTCTTTCCGTTTTCTGGAAATAGTTTTATATTTGTGTAATGACCATTGTGGAAATACAAACAGGGAAAATTTACCCAATAGAAATTCTGCCTGTTAAAAGTATTGACTACAAATCTTTATCAAAAGCGAGGTATTTTTTCGATTGGCGAGAAGAAAGAGAAGCAGAGACATACAAGTTAACTATTAAAGGTGAACATGATATTCTAGGCTTGGTTTCGTTAGAGAGAATACCTGCTGAATGGAGGATTCATATCAGGCTTCTCACCGTTTCGGAAGAAAATAGGGGAAATAAGAAAGTTTTCGAAAATATTGCAGGAAACTTAATTGCCGAGGTTTCCAAAATGGCAGTTGCTCAATTTGGAAAATTTGCTTGTGTTTCTCTTAGGCCCAAGAGTTCGATAGCGCAGCATTATGTCACAAAGTACAAAATGAATGTTACTGGCTTAACTTTAAGCTTAGAAGTACCGGAAATACTCGACTTAATTAATGAATATGACCATGACTAGTAAAGAAAAAACTATTAATATTGATCCCGAATATGGGGTTGACTCAAGATATAAAACACCGAAGGAAAAAGCGATCGATGCTGTAGCTTTAATGGAAGCCCGTTTGGAAAGAATGAAAAACTTACCAAAGGAACAAATTCTTAAAGCTGAACTGTTGCAGCTAAGATTGAAAATTGAAAACTATTTAAGGGATCCTGACTATGACAACAAGAATGACTTTGCTCACTTTTTAGAACTTTATGTTGATACAATTTATTCGAAGCGAAGTGAATTTGCAGAAGACATTAACGTTACACCTGTTTTTTTAAGCAAGGTGATTAATAAGCATAGGGAACCTAAAGATGAATTTATTTTAAAACTGATGATACATTCTGAAAAAGTTTTCAAAAACTGGGGAGATTTCCCTAAAGAGCTTTGGTATCAGGTCTATTTTCATGAGAAATTGTCAAACACTATGTCAAGTCAACACAAATGGAGCGCTAAACTTGAAGAACAAGTAAAGGTTAGCCCTACAATCGTAAAATAAAACTAAGTGTTTCAAGGTTTATCTTTTCGGCCGGGCTTCTAAATGTGCATTATTAAAAAACTGTACTATCCTACGCATATTTAGCCTGCGTTTTTTTCGGCAGCTTGGCCAAAACCATTGCTCTTGAATCGGCAACACGGCTTTTAAGTTCCTTATCGTTTAATACATCTAAACTGGCAATTTGAATCCACTGGCGTTTTGCCATATGGTAGGCCTGCTGTATGCCGTCTCTTGCGGTTAGCGCATCGAAATCGTCTGGGTTACACTTTATCGAGAAACTACCATCAGAATCAATGGCTATAATTACATAGATTTTTTCCTCAATCATAAAACAAAGGTGGTCCCACTTCATGCCCTCGGTTGTTCCGGGCAAGCTTAAACAGTATTCTCTAAAAGATTCGATATCCATAATTTGAGCTGAAAGAGTGAAGCTGAAAGCCCAAAGGTAAAAGAAAAAGTCGGGAGTCGGGAGTCGGGAGTCGTGAGTCTTGAGTCTTGAGTCTTGAGTCTTGAGTCCGAAGTCTAAGCGCATTACAATTTATTCTGTCAGTCTGAGCGTAGTCGAAGACCCTTGCACTTACCCTTCGACTCCGCTCAGGGTGACAACCAGAGGTTAGAAAGTCGGGAGTCTGGAGTCTTGAGTCGTGAGTCCAAAGTAAAAAGTCCGAAGTCGGGAGTCTTGAGTCCGAAGTCTAAGCGCATTACAATTTATTCTGTCAGTCTGAGCGGAGTCGAAGACCCTTACACTTACCCTTCGACTCCGCTCAGGGTGACAACCGGAGGTTAGAAAGTCCGAAGTCGGGAGTCTGGAGTTGGGAGTCCAAAGTAAAAAGTCCGAAGTCGGGAGTCGGGAGTCCGAAGTCTAAGCGCATTACATTTATTCTGTCAGTCTGAGCGTAGTCGAAGACCCTTGCACTTACCCTTCGACTCCGCTTAGCGTGACAACCGGAGGTTAGAAAGTCGGGAGTCTGGAGTCGTGAGTCGTGAGTCCAAAGTAAAAAGTCGGGAGTCTGGAGTCGTGAGTCCAAAGTAAAAAGTCCGAAGTCCGAAGTCGGGAGTCCGAAGTCTAAGCGCATTACAATTTATTCTGTCAGTCTGAGCGTAGTCGAAGACCCTTGCACTTACCCTTCGACTCCGCTCAGGGTGACAACCGGAGGTTAGAAAGTCGGGAGTCGGGAGTCGTGAGTCCAAAGTAAAAAGTCCGAAGTCGGGAGTCTTGAGTCCGAAGTCTAAGCGCATTACAATTTATTCTGT
>Ga0308165_1003264_pt1 | contig 17648 bp, 15 predicted proteins | sample PhyWR2_FD_201032 | JGI IMG/M metagenome (GOLD analysis project Ga0308165, IMG submission 201032) | Phyllosphere microbial communities from UC Gill Tract Community Farm, Albany, California, United States - DLSLW.R2 | ecosystem: Host-associated > Plants > Phyllosphere > Unclassified | place: USA...
GTTCATCGTAACCTACAAATTCACTCTGATCTTCTGTATTTACCACAATCCAATCGCCAGTATCAATTGCGGTTGCAGCTCGACTGTCGTCTTTTTGTTTTTTCAGAGCTTGTTCATAACCTGCTAAATCAACAGTCCAGCCCTTTTCTCTGGCCATTAACTCGGTTAAATCGATCGGAAAACCAAAAGTATCTGATAATTCGAAAGCAAAGTTACCTTCTACCAGATTATTTGCAGCCTGGTATTTCTCGAAACGCTGAATTCCGGTTGATAAGGTTCTCAAAAACGAAACTTCTTCTTCTAAAACTACTTTCTGAACGAAATCCTGTTGCGAAATCAATTCAGTAAATACACCTTTAAACTGCTCGGCCAATAAAGGAACCAATTGATTTAAAAACGGCTCTTTAAAGTTTAAGAAAGTATAAGCATAACGTACGGCACGGCGTAAAATCCTGCGGATTACATAACCTGCTTTGTTATTTGAGGGTAACTGACCATCGGCAATCACAAATGAAATTGCACGTATATGATCGGCCATTACACGCATTGCGATATCTGTTTTCTCGTCTGCACCATATTTAATTCCAGATTTCTCTGCAATAAACTGGATCATCGGCTGAAAAACATCGGTATCGTAGTTGGAGGTTTTTTCTTGTAAAACACGTACCAAACGCTCAAACCCCATTCCAGTATCAACATGTTTAGCAGGTAAACTTTGCAATGAACCGTCTTTTAAGCGGTTAAACTGCATAAATACATTGTTCCAAATTTCAATTACCTGAGGATGGTCTGCATTTACCAAAGTAGCGCCATCAACAGCTGCTTTTTCTTCATCTGTACGGCAATCTACATGGATTTCTGAGCATGGTCCACATGGCCCGGTATCGCCCATTTCCCAAAAATTGTCTTTTTTGTTACCTGGGAGAATATGGCTTTCATCAACATATTGTTTCCAAAGATCGTAAGCTTCCTGATCTTTTTCTAAACCTTCTTTTTCATCACCCTCGAAATAAGTAACATACAACTTATCTTTCGGGATTTTATAAACTTCGGTTAATAATTCCCAACTCCAGGCGATGGCTTCTTTTTTGAAATAATCACCAAAACTCCAATTGCCAAGCATTTCGAACATGGTATGGTGATAAGTATCTATACCTACCTCTTCCAGGTCGTTATGTTTACCCGAAACACGTAAACAACGCTGAGTATCAACTACGCGAGCATATTTTATAGCGGCTTCTCCCAGAAACAAATCTTTAAACTGGTTCATACCCGCATTGGTAAACATTAAAGTTGGGTCGTTTTTAACCACAATTGGTGCGGAAGGAACAACATGGTGTTGTTTCGATTCAAAAAAACTAAGGAATGCCTGTCTAATCTCTTTTGCTGTCATTTCAATATTATTGGAGGGAACAAAATTAAAATTTTATTGCGTTAATAAGGAAAAATCGAGCTACATTTGAATACTTTAATTAATCGATATAAGACACTCATAATCAAGCACAAAATATGCCGTATAAAGAAAGAGACATTAATAAGATGTATTATACCATGGGCGAGGTGACTGAAATGTTTAATGTAAACGCATCCCAGATCCGTTTTTACGAGAAAGAATTCGATATCCTTCAGCCTAAGAAAAATAAAAAAGGCAACCGTCTTTTTACTCCAGAAGACATCGAAAATCTGAAAATCATCTTTAATTTGGTCGATGAAAAAGGTTTTACTTTAAAAGGTGCCAAAGATTACCTCAAAAATAATAAAACAGGTGTACGTGAAAATCAAAAGATTATAGATTCGTTAGAAAAACTGAAAGGCTTTTTGGTAAATCTTTCAGAAGAATTGTAATTGATAACTCTCGTTTTGCACTACTACAATAAAGTATTTTAAAAAATACTTTATTGTAGTTTTTGTGATATTTTTTTCTATACTTGTATAAGTAATACAATAATCACCCCATTTTCTTTAACTAGTTTAACTGCTGCTTATGAAAATTTGGTATTTATTGTTGATTGTCTTTTTTTTCTCTCGCTTATTTGCTCAGAATATCTTGGGCCATGCTTTAATTCAATGGATTAACAAAGTTCGGGGGTTATCATGGCTTTGTTTGAATTGGAAATTCCCTTTAAAATTATCTTGTTTAAAAGTATCCCGATGGATTCCATTTAAACTATTGATTATGGCTTTTATGCTCATTGGATCTAATGCATTGCATGCGCAAACCAATGTTCAGGAAAGTGACATCCGCGACATTCTGGAGAGCACGGCTGAAAGCCTTCCAGAAGATTACGACATGAGTGAACTGATTGATGTGATGATGAAATATCGTAAACATCCGGTGAATTTAAATCACACCTCTCCGGAAGAATTAAAGGCATTTATTTTTCTGTCACCATTGCAGATCAGTAATTTTTTCGCCTATATAAAAGAGAACGGACAATTTGTTGATGTTTTGGAATTACAAAGTATTGAAGGTTTTGATGCTAAAACTGTTCAAAGTCTGCTACCTTTTGTAACGTTAACCAACATCAGCGAATATGAACAGCTTAAGTTTAAGCATATTATTCACAATGGTGAAAATGATTTAATGCTACGCTTTGCCCAAACTCTACAAAAACAAAGGGGGTTTACTGATTTACCAGGAAACCGGTATTTGGGTTCACCTGAAAGATTTCAAGCCCGTTACCGATATAATTATAGTACTATTCTATCTGCAGCCCTAACTTTAGATAAAGATGCAGGTGAAAAATTTGGTGGCAAACCTTTCGATTTTTACTCAGGTAATGTGGATTTGGGATGTTGGTTTTCAGCTCTCCTATCTTGCGGTTTTTGGATTGATTTATCTCCAGCCCAAAATATATAACTTAATATACATCAAAAATAAGTGGGCAGATAAATTGTGGAATTTTACGGCCATGTCATTAGCGGCGCAATTAGTTACATTTCCTTTAAGCATTTATTATTTTCATCAATTTCCAGTTTATTTTCTTCTTGGAAATCTTTTTATTACCCTTCCGTTAATATTAATGATGTATTTGGGGATTGCTATTCTGATACCATGGCTTAGCTTTTTAGCGCCAATATTCGAATGGATAATCAATCTTACAAACTCAGTGCTCAAATGGATTGCCGATCTGCCTTACGCTACCTTTTCATCTATATGGATTGATTTGCCAGAATTTATATTATTGAGTTTGGCCTTGGGTTTGTTTATTTATGGATTGGCGAACTTTAATAAACGGTTTATTTTTTCATCGCTGCTGTGTTTTGTCTGTTATCAAACATTAACTATTAACGATGATTTGAAGGCTTATCATCAGCAAAAGATCATTTTCTTTGCCCTAAGAAAAAATTATGCAGCGGCCTTTATTAATGGAAAAGATGGTGTTTTGGTTACAGATTTAAAAGAGACTGATAAAAACTATGATTTTTTTGTTAAACCCGCATTGTCTCAATCTCAAGTTGATAATATTTCGATCATTAATTTAAAAAAGGATACCGTTTTAAGAGATTTCATTTTAGAAAACAAGCAGATTGTATTTCATAATTATAAAATATTGCTAATAGATGCGCGGTTAAACTATAAAACTTTGGACGGAAATGGAAAATTTTCCAGTCTATGGATTAGTGGAAATACAAAATTTAATCTTGCAGCATTAAGTTCCAATATAAAGTACCAAAATGTCTTAATCGATGCCACCAACAAAGATTATAAGATTGAGATTTTTAAAAAAGTTGTAAAGAATAATCATTTGGATGCCCGTATTTTAAAGAAAAATAAAGCATATTTGGTGCAACTAACCCAATAACATGGAAAATCTGGTTTTATATCATGTTGCAGATAGGATTGCAACAATAACCATCAATAGACCTGAAAAAAGAAACGCACTGAATCCTCAGCTCATATCCGCGCTAACGACTGCATTTATCAATGCATCCGAAGATGATCTTGTTAAAGTAGTTGTTTTGAATGCAAACGGCGATTCTTTTAGTGCAGGTGCCGATTTAGGCTATTTGCAACAGTTGCAATACAATACTTTCGAAGAAAATGTTGCTGATTCTAATCACTTAAAAAAGCTATTTACAACCATTTATTACTTACCAAAAGTGGTTATTGCACAGGTGGAAGGACACGCCATTGCTGGTGGCTGTGGTTTAGCAACAATATGTGACCTTGTTTTCGCTACTCCTGAAAGCAATTTTGGGTATACAGAAGTAAAGATTGGTTTTGTTCCGGCCATTGTTTCGTGTTTTTTAAAACAAAAGGTTAGCGAATCTGTCGCTAAAGAAATATTGCTTAGCGGAAAAACCTTTTCAGCTGAACAGGCATTGAAATATAATTTGATCAATTTTGTAACAAATTCATCCGAAATTCATCAAAAAGTAAGAGAATTTGCACTAAGTTTGTGTAACGGAAGTTCGAGTAATTCGTTAATGATTACTAAACAGCTAATTACGCAAACGGCTAATCCCTTATTGGAAAAATGTTTGGAAACTGCGGTACAGATCAATGCCCGTGTAAGGGAAAGTGAAGATTTTAAAAAAGGGATCTCTTCCTTTTTAAATAAAGAGAAAATTAATTGGTAAATAACTAAACTGAAATAAAAAATGTTCAAATCAATCAAAACAAGCGTTGTTGCTTTAATCTTGGTAAGCAGTGCGATCATCGCCCATGCGCAAAAGAAAATGACTGAAGGTACAATTACCTACAGCTTGGCTTACAAATTAACAGAAGAACAAAAATCGGCAATGGGCGGACAAGAACCACCTGCTGAACTGAAAATGAAATTCAACAATGGTTTAACTAAAATTGAAATGGAACAAGGCCCGGCTTTAATTGGTATTGTTTCTGATAACAACGAAAAAACAGGTCTGCTTTTAATTGATGTGCCGGTTGCACAAAAACAATTTGCCGTTAAACAAACTAAAGCAGATATCGAAAAAGCAATGGGTGCTATCCCTAAATATTCTGATTTTAAAGCTACAGGCGAGAAACAGACTATTGGTGGTTTTAGCGCAGAAAAATACACTTTTAAAGATGAAAAAGGTACAGCACTTGAGCTTTGGGCTACAAAAGATATCGAATTGCCTAATGTAGGTTCTCAAAACTATTTCCCAGGTTTAGGTGCTTTTCCTGTAAAATATACTTTGGTACAAAGAGGTGTAGAAACCACTACAACGTTAAAATCTGTTGTTGAAGGTAAAGTTGGTGCAATCTCTAAAGAAGTACCAACTGGTTACGAAGTAGTAACTATGGAAGATTTAGCAAAAATGCAGGGTGGTGGTGAATAATTAACCAATCTCTGCTAATTAATAGCTTTTTAACTGCCGGCTTTTTATTTAAATTAGCCCGAAAGTTAAAAAGCTTTTTTTATGTCCAAAACTTATATATGATTAAAAATTTATTATTCGGATTATCAGTTGCTTGCATAGTATTGTGTGCATTAACTGATGCAAAGGCCCAAAGTATTAACTGGGCAAAAGACGGTAATTCCTATTATCAGATCGCAAGCGGAGAAATTATCTCCGTAACTCTTCCTAAAAGCGATCGAAAAACCATTATATCGAGAGCATTGTTAACACCGGCAGGTAAAGACAACGCAATTGCAGTAAGAAGTTTTCAGTTATCAGATGATGGTACTAAAGCATTAATTTACACTAATAGCAAAAAAGTTTGGCGTTACGATACCCGTGGTGATTACTGGTTGGTAGATTTAACAGCCAATAAGATTACCCAGATTGGAAAAGATAAGCCAGCATCTTCTTTGATGTTTGCAAAATTATCGCCAGATGGAAGTAAAGTGGCTTACGTAAGCAAGCATAATTTATATGTAGAAAATATCGATGGATCTGGTTCAAAAGCATTAACAACTGATGGTACTGACCGCATGATTAACGGTACTTTCGATTGGGTTTATGAAGAAGAATTTGATTGCCGTGATGGTTTTAGATGGAGTTCTGATGGCAAATCAATTGCCTTTTGGCAAATTGACGCGACCAAGATCAAAAACTTTTTAATGATCAATAATACCGATTCTATTTACCCGTATACGATTCCGGTAGAATATCCAAAGGTTGGCGAAAATCCATCTGCCTGTAAGGTGGGTGTGGTTGATGTAACAACGGCCAAAACAAACTGGTTAGCTGTTCCTGGTGATAATATTCAGCATTACATCCCGCGTATGCAATGGGTACCAAACAGTAATGAAATTATTTTACAACAGCTTAACCGTGAGCAGAATGAAAGCACTGTATTTATCTGCAACGCTGCTACAGGTACTGCTAAAGCAATTTATACCGAAAAGGCTAAAGCCTGGATCGATCCACAAGATGAATGGAAATGGTTAAATGACAATAAAGAATTTACAATTGTATCTGATAAAGACGGTTGGAACCACTTATATAGAATAAGCATTGATGGAAAAAAAGAAACGTTGGTTACAAAAGGAAACTATGATGTAATTGATGTGAAACTGATTGATGTGAAAAATAATACGGTTTATTTTCTTGCCTCTCCAACAAACGCCACTCAGAAATATCTTTTTAAAACCAAATTAGATGGAAAAGGGAAATTAGAACAGGTTACCCCTTCTATTTTACCGGGTACACACAGTTACGATATTTCTCCAAATGCAGCTTTTGCCCGTCACACTTATAACAGTTCTATTGTTAGGCCAATTACGGAGTGGATGAACTTTACAACCGGCAATCCATTTACTATGGATGGAAGCATTACCACGCAATTATCTAAACAGGAAGCTGCTAAAAACAAAGTTGAGTTTTTTAAAGTAACAACAGAAGATGGTATTGAAATGGATGGTTGGATGAAAAAACCTGATAATTTTAATCCGGATAAAAAATATCCGGTAGTATTTTATGTGTATGGAGAGCCCGCTTCGCCAACGGCATCAGATACTTATGGCGCAGGAAGAAACTTCTTGTATGCTGGCGATATGGCTAAAGATGGTTATATCTATATCTCAATGGATAACAGAGGCGCGCCTGTTCCAAAAGGAAGTGTTTGGCGTAAAAGCATTTATAAGAACATTGGGGTAATCAATATCCGCGATCAGGCCATGGGCGCTAAAAAACTGTTGGCTACCAATGCTTTCATGGATAAAGACCGTGTAGCTGTTTGGGGCTGGAGTGGCGGTGGTTCATCTACTTTGAACCTGATGTTCCAGTACCCTGAAATCTATAAAACGGGTATTGCAATTGCAGCGGTAGGTAACCAGTTAACCTACGATAATATTTATCAGGAACGTTACATGGGTACGCCTTTTCCAACTAAAGAAGCTTATGTAAAGGGTTCTCCTGTTACTTATGCTAAAAACTTGAAGGGTAATTTATTGTATATCCATGGTACCGGAGATGATAACGTTCATTATCAAAATGCCGAAATGTTGATCAATGAGCTCATCAAAAACAGAAAGGTTTTTCAATTAATGAGTTATCCAAACCGTACCCACAGTATCTCTGAAGGTGAAGGAACAAGCGAACATTTATCGTTAACTTATACCAAGTTTCTAAAAGAAAATTGTCCTCCGGGAGCAAGATAAAAAAAATTAAAAGCAGCTTTCGGGCTGCTTTTTTTATGCGATAAACATTTGGGTAAGCATGGCGGTTGCAATGGCTATGCCGAAGCTCAACAAGGTTCCAATTAATACATATTCGGTTAGTTTGAGGTCATGCGCTTCTTTTAAATCACCAAACCGAAATATCGATTTTGCCGCCAGTAAAAAACCAACAGCCTCAAAATGATTGGTTAGGATAAAAAGAAAAATCAATACCCGCTCCAATATCCCGATGTACTTCCCTGCATTTTGTAGTGATTTTGGACTATCTGGCTGATTATCCGGAATCCATTTGTCGATAATTACCTTCATGATGATCGAGGTAGGCATGGTTAAAAATAGAACTCCCGAAATTAAAGCCCATGTACGGGCATCATTTAAAAAACTAATATCCAAACTCCCTTTATAAAATATATGCCATACGGCTACTATTGAACTAAAGTGTAAAACCTGATCAACAAAAAATAGTATCCGTGCATTTTTATTCGTTTGAAAAATCGATTTTAATGCATCAATAATCAAATGGATTACCCCTATTGTTAGCGCCACTTTCCAAACATCAAAACTTAAAAAAATGAGGAATACCAAAACCACATGAGTGGCTACATGCAGGTACAACTTTGTCGATTTTAATTTTTTCCTTTCCTTATCTTTTACCCAGGTACCGGGCTGCAAAAAGAAATCTCCAATTAAATGGGCAATAATTAATTTAATTAAATAGATATCCATTATTTTAAGATCATTTGTTTCAATTTTTTACGGTAAAGCTTATCCATATCCATGATTTCGGTGTAGCGCGCACGCTTAAGCGCTTCACTTACAGACGATTGTGTTCGGCCTGAAATAGCTGCTAGCTCACTTTGTAACAGGTTTTCATTTTCCAGGGCAAGTTTTACCATTTCGGCAGCTACTTCTCCCCAACTATCCATTGCAATTAATGACAGCTTAATTATTATATTAATTTCTTCATCAAAATCAGGAAAATCGGTTTTAATGGCTAAGTTGGTTTTGGCCTGTTTTAAACTATCGAATGCTATCCCCGAGTTGATAAATGCCTCTCCGCTGGATTCTGAAAGCTTTTTCCTTTTATTTTTAATATTACCTATACCAATGCCCATCCTTACGTCAGCAGGTTTATTTGTCCTGATGCACGCTTTTAAATAAGCTACAACTTTCACTGCATTCTCTGGTTCAACCTCTACCTGAAAGCTGTCTCCACGAAAGATTTCCCACTTACCCTGCTGCCCTGAAACTATTTTTAAAGCACTTTTTAAACTCAATAACCAGCTATCTTTAATCTTCCTTGAGCCTACGATATCACCTGTTATAATACAAATCATGCTACAATATCGTGCTTATTATCCATATTTCAAAGTTAATATCGGGTAATTAGCCGATATTTCGTTTTATCGTGTAATTACCCGATATTTTAAATTATCGGGTGTTTAGCCGATATTGATTTAAAACTAATCAATAAATTTATTGTTTAGTAGCTATGGCATTAATCGAATTTACGAAAAGAGGCATTTACTGCAAACAAGGCGATTTTTATGTGGATCCTTGGTGGCCTGTAGATTATGCTGTAACTACACACGGACATAGCGATCACGTACGCTTTGGTAATAAATACTATCTCTGCCATACTTTAACCAAGCCTATTATTAAGCGCAGAATAAGTGAAGATTTAAACGTAGAAACATTGGAATATGGCGAAAGTATAACCAGAAATGGGGTGAATATCTCATTTTTTCCTGCCGGACATATTATTGGATCGGCACAGGTACGTTTAGCATACAAAGGCGAAATATGTGTCATATCAGGCGATTATAAAATTGAAGACGATGGCATTACTGCACCTTTCGAACCTGTAAAATGCCATTCTTTTGTATCTGAAAGCACATTTGGTCTTCCTGTTTATAAATGGCAAAAGCAAGAAGTAGTTTTTAATGGTATTAAGAGTTGGGTAAATGATAATATCATACAACAGAAAACGAGTGTATTAATTGCCTATAGTTTAGGCAAAGCGCAACGTTTAATTAAAAACCTGGCTGGTGATATTCCTATTTACGTACACAATAGTATTGCCAATTTAAATGAAGTAATCATCGCTGCTGGTGTAAACCTCCCTCCAACCATTAGAATTACACCCGAAACTACCAAGGATGAGCTGCAGAAAGGTATTGTAATTGTGCCACCTGCCATGCGTGATAGCCGCTGGATTAAAAATTTATCTCATCCTGTTACAGGTATTTGTTCTGGTTGGATGCAAGTAAGGGCGCACCGCCGTTGGCAAAGTGCCGATGCAGGTTTTGCATTAAGCGATCATGCAGATTGGCCGGGTTTAATGGAAGCAATTAAGGCAACAGGAGCAGAAAAAGTATATGTTACACATGGTTTTACAGCGGCATTTAGTCGGTTTTTAAACGATGAGGGTATAGAATCGGCTGAAGTATTAACCAAGTTTGGCCAGGAAGATGACGAAGAAAACAAAGTGGATTTAGCCGATCAAAACGAAAGTAAATAGCTATGAAACGTTTTGCAAAACTGATCCAGCAGCTCGAACTGAGCAATAAAACCAATGATAAAATCGCAGCTTTGGTTGATTATTTCAATTATGCCGACGATAAAGATAAAGTATGGGTGATTGCCTTATTTACTGGTAAAAAACCTAAAAGACCTATTAAATCAGCACTGCTTAAGTATTGGGCTATAGATATAACCGAAACTCCAGAATGGTTATTTGCCGAAAGTTATTCGAATGTTGGTGATTTAAGTGAAACCATTGCGTTATTGTTGCCCCCAGCCGAAAATACCTCAGATTTTCAACTGCATAAATGGATAGAAGACCTGCATGATCTGGAAGGTAAAGATGATGAAACCAAAAAAAAATTTATTTTAAATGCCTGGAACAAACTCGAAACCCAGGAACGTTTTATTTTTAATAAATTAATCTCCGGAAATTTCAGAATTGGTGTTTCCAATAAAATGCTGGTAAATGCATTAGCCAAACAAAGTAGTTTAGATAGCGCCCAAATTATGCACAGCATTATGGGGAAATGGAATCCTTACGAAATTACCTTCCACGAACTGATTAATGGTATTCATGTAAATACAGATAACTCCTGGCCTTACCCCTTTTGCCTGGCTTATGCTTTAGAGCAAGAACCAGAAAAATTAGGTGATATTTCAGAATGGCAGGCCGAATGGAAATGGGATGGTATCCGCGGGCAGATTGTAAAACGGAACGGAGAGCTATTTATTTGGAGCCGTGGTGAAGAACTGGTTACAGAACAGTTCCCTGAACTGCATTTTATGATTGATGTTTTGCCTGATGGAGTGGTTTTAGATGGAGAAATATTGGCTGTACAAGACAAACAGGTTTTACCGTTTAGTACATTGCAGCAACGTTTAAACCGTAAAACAATCAGTAAAAAACAACTGGAGGATGCGCCCATCGGATTTTTTGTTTATGATATTTTAGAATATGAAACGAATGATTCAAGAGAAGCACCTTTAAGTGAAAGACGAAAGATCCTTGAACAGTTAATAGGTAGCTTAGATGAAAGTCCTGTAATGATATCTCCAGTAATTAATTGTCATACTTGGGAAGAACTTGCCGAATTGAGGCAAACCTCGAGATCGATTAACAGTGAGGGGATTATGCTTAAAAAGTTAACTTCTCATTACCATAGTGGACGAAAGCGTGGCGATTGGTGGAAATGGAAAATTAATCCCTATACCATTGATGCAGTGATGATTTATGCGCAAAAAGGAAGTGGCAGAAGGGCAAATTTCTTTACTGATTATACTTTTGCGGTTAGGCATGGCGAAAATTTAGTAACGATTGCTAAAGCCTATTCGGGTTTAACAGATAAAGAAATTAAAGAGGTAAACGCTTTTGTAACCCGAAATGCAATCGAGAAATTTGGACCTGTACGTACGGTAAAACCCGAGCTGGTTTTCGAAATTGCATTTGAAGGAATTGCTGAAAGCAAACGACATAAAGCTGGTTTAGCTTTGCGTTTTCCACGCATATTGCGGTGGCGAAAAGATAAAAAAGCAGATGAAATTAATACTTTGGAAGATTTGAGGCAGTTGCTGCAATCTACTTTGCAATGAAGCCTATAGCCTGTGTCTTCACAGATCATTATGATCATAACTTAAATATTTCGGTCTGTGGAGACACAGACTGAGGGATAGGAGCATAATTGCTTAAACCTCGCAGGTTTGGAAGGCACAGACCGAGGAATACGTTAAGCTTGATAGGTTTACCTTCCGGTTTAAACCCGACAGCAGCGATACCCTTTTTTGTTATCATTGCATCACGGTTACAAAGTAAATCACAAAAAAGGTAAAGCGAACGGCGGGGCTGTTGTAACCGAAGTACTCCTGTTCTTGCTTTTCAAAAAAATAATTAGAAACTTAAAGCATCAAAACCAATTAAGAACCGATATTTAAGCATGGATCAAACCAAAACTAAAGGTTATAAAAAGATAAAAACCTGGTTAAAAACCAACAAACGCAAGCCTTTTCAGTTTCAGGAAGATGCCTGGCAGTATTATCTTAATGGTTATAGCGGTTTGGTTAATGCCCCTACAGGTTTCGGAAAAACCTTTTCCTTATTTTTAGCGGTAGTTATTGAAGCCTTAAATGCATCAGAAACGAACAACAAAAAAGCAAAAGATCGATTACAATTAATTTGGATTACCCCGCTTCGATCCTTAGCCAAAGATATTGCAAGGGCCATGCGCGAAACCTTATTGGAGCTCGAACTAGATTGGCATGTTGGCGTGCGCAATGGCGATACTTCACAGGCTGAAAAATTGCAACAGAAAAAATCGATGCCAGAAATTTTGTTGATTACCCCAGAAAGTTTGCATTTGCTGCTGGCACAAAAAGGTTCTTCAACTTTGTTCAAAAATCTTAAATGTATTGTTGCTGATGAGTGGCACGAGCTTTTAGGAAGCAAACGTGGTGTATTGGTCGAATTGGCAGTATCGCGGATTAAAGGCTTGCAAAAATTAGAAAAAAACCAATTTTTAAGGGTTTGGGGGATTTCGGCAACTATTGGTAATATCGATGAGGCTTTGGATGTATTAGAACCCAATTTAGAGGCTAAAAGAATCATTGTTAAGGCTGATTTAGAGAAGAAAATAGTAATTAAATCTATTTTGCCTGATGATATTGAAACATTGCCCTGGGCTGGCCATTTGGGTTTAAAACTTGCCTATAAACTTTTGCCGATTATCGAGAAAAGTAAAACTACCTTAATTTTTATCAATACCCGCGGACAATCAGAAATGTGGTATCAGCATTTGCTGAATATCGAACCCGAACTGGCGGGAAGAATTGCCATACATCATGGGTCGATAGATTTTGAACTTCGTAACTGGATTGAAGATGCGCTACATACCGGGCAGCTTAAAGCAGTTATTGCCACTTCATCTTTAGATTTGGGCGTAGATTTTAAGCCTGTTGATACGGTTGTTCAGGTGGGTTCGCCAAAAGGTGTTGCGCGTTTTTTGCAAAGGGCAGGTCGCTCTGGCCACTCGCCTCACGAAATTTCCAAAATATATTTTCTACCAACGCACGCACTGGAACTTGTAGAAGCTGCAGCGATTAAAGAAGCAGCCAAAACAAACAATATAGAGAGCCGTGAGCCATTTATTATGGTGTTTGACACCTTGGTTCAGTATTTGGTTACCTTGGCCATAGGTGATGGATTTGATGATAAAATTATATACGAAGAAATTAAAAATACCCATGCTTTTAAACTTATTCTACCCGAAGAATGGGCCTGGGTAATGCAGTTCATCACTTCAGGGGGCGACAGTTTGAGTGCCTATACCGAATTTAAAAAGGTAGTGAAGGATGAAGATGGGCTTTGGAAAGTAAAAAGCCGACAACTGGCCATGCGGCACCGCTTACATATCGGAACAATTGTAAGTGATGCGATGCTAAAGGTTAAATTTATTTCTGGCGGTTACATCGGCATGGTTGAAGAATATTTTGTTACCCGTTTAAAAGCTGGCGATAATTTCCGTTTAGCTGGCAGAGTTTTAGAATTTATTCAGGTAAAAGACATGACAGTTGTGGTAAGGGTTAGTAAGCAAAAGAATGCAATTTCGCCAAGTTGGAATGGGGGGCGTTTGCCACTTTCTTCTAATTTGGGTTCCGTACTGCGTAAAAAGTATAATGAAGCCTTATATAAAACCCATCAAGATGAAGAACTGGATTGCGTTTATCCTTTATTTCTATTACAGCAGAAACGTTCTCATGTGCCCCGAAATGATGAATTATTAATTGAGCTGATTAATAATAAAGAAGGTTTTCACTTATTTGCTTATCCTTTTGAAGGCCGTTTGGTGCATGAGGTATTGGCCGCGTTGGTTGCTTATCGTTTAAGTAAACTTTTACCCATCAGTTTTTCTATTGCCATGAATGATTATGGTTTTGAACTGTTAAGCGAAACTGAAATTCCTATGGATGAATCGATCGCTTATGAAGTTTTTTCACCTAAAAATTTAACAGAAGATATTACGTTAAGCATAAATTCGACCGAGATGGCGAGACGGAAATTTAGAGATATTGCCTGTATATCAGGACTTGTTTTTCAAGGTTATCCTGGCAAATATGTTGCAAATAAACATCTCCAGTCATCTGCTGGTTTATTTTTTAATGTTTTTAGTGATTACGATAAACATAATTTACTTTTGCGACAAGCTTATGATGAGGTGTTTTATCAGCAATTGGAAGAGCCAAGGTTGGCAGTGGCCTTAGAGCGGATTCAGAATGGAGCGATTATCATCACCCATCCGAAAAGTTTTACGCCATTGTCTTTTCCGATTAAAGTGGATAGTTTACGTGAGAATATGAGTTCGGAAGAATTAGAACAGAGAATTGCCAGAATGAAGGCTGAATCAGAAAAAATTAAATAGATACTTAGGAGATCCTTTTAACAAGCCGCAGGATAATAATAAAAAGAAATAAATGACCATTACAAGCCAAGGTGAAGAACTGATTTTAGATAAGGAAAGGGCTTTATTTTTACCCAAACATCAACTTTTAGCCATAAGCGACCTGCATTTAGGTAAGTCAGCACATTTCCGCCAAGCGGGTTTGCAAGTTCCGGCAACTATTGCGCAAACAGATTTGCAGCGTTTAAGTTTACTGATTAAACAGTATCATCCTAAAACATTGTTGATTAACGGTGATATGTTTCACCATGGTTTGAATACCGATATTGATGAATTTGCAGCATGGAGAAAGCAATATCAAGAGTTGAATTTCTTGCTGGTAAAAGGCAATCACGACCGCCTTTCTGATGCCAATTATGCTGAGATGGACATCGAAATACATGGACCAAGTTTTTGTTTAGGGCCCTTTTGTTTTATTCACGATGCACCAAATTGTACCGAGAAAGAATTATACCCCATTAGTGGGCACATTCATCCAGGCGTTACTATAGTAGGAAAAGCAAAGCAAAGATTAAAATTCCCCTGTTTTTATTTTGGTAAAGATTATGCCGTTTTACCTGCGTTTAGTTTATTTACAGGACTTTATAATATTTATCCAAAAACAAGTGAGCGTATATTCGCGGTTACCCCAAAAAGTGTTGTGGAAGTTTAAGCGTGCGTATCTATTATTTGTTTCAACTGAGAAGCCTGTAAAACACCACTTTGCCTCCATACCTGTTTCCCGTTTTTGAAAAGAATTAAAGTGGGAACGCTTTGAACATTGAATGAAGAGGCGGCTGGTTGATTCTTATCTATATCTACTTTGATAATGGAAACCGAATCGCCAACTTGTGATTTTAATTGTTCTAAAATAGGTTTCATCATTTTACAGGGGCCACACCATTCAGCAAAAAAATCTACAAGCACCGGCTTATCGCCGTTAATTAATTCTGAAAACTTAGCCATGATATCTGTATTTATTTAGTAACAAAGAGAAATACGAATTGGTTTTATATACCACGCGTAGATTTTTCCATTTCGCTACGCTAAAGTCGAAATGACGATAATTGTTGATGACTTAATTGTTTAAACACTAACCGGCAACTCTGCAGCTAAGGCAGTAACCCAGTCTTCAAATAAAGCTTTTTCAATTTTGATGACTTCGGCAGCATGATTTTCCCAATCATCAGAAAAACTGATCAATTGGTTCATCATCTCTTCCAAATGGCCTTCTTCTTCCAAAATAATTGATTTAACATTTACTTTGCTTTTTGCTTCATCTAAAACCGCTTGGTAAATTGGATATAACTCATCAGCACGAACTTCGATAGCATAGGTGACAAATAAATACGCTGCAAATTTTAAGTCGTATCCCGAAAGATTGAACACCGCTTTTAGGTAACGGCAAACAGCAATATCTAAAGCGTGCAAATAATATTTCGTATGGTTTGGAGAGAGCAATTCGGCATTGGTATAGGTTTTGCAAAGTGCCGCATCAATTTTCGAAATCTGCTTTTTTAAATAATAAGCATGACGGTGCTCTTCGGCTGCATGTTTAAGAATGATCAGGTTTACATTTTCTTTATGTTCTGAAGCTGAAATCTTTTTTGCACCTGCATTTTCCATATAAGATAGCGTATTTAACCATTTGGCATGCAATACGTTATCTGAAACTATTGATTTTAAATTTGAAGTTAGCATTCTTGATTGTTAAACTGTTAATTGTAAACTGATTAAATCTCTCTGTTTAAATCCCAACCCTCTAAATAATCTGCAACTCTGCGCACAAACATACCACCCAATGAGCCATCAACTACCCTATGGTCGTATGATAAAGAAAGGAACATCATGTGTCTGATCGCGATTACATCACCATGTTCAGTTTCTAAAACAGCTGGTTTCTTTTTAATGGCGCCCACGGCCAAGATAGCTACCTGCGGTTGGTTAATAATTGGCGTGCCCATTACATTTCCAAAACTACCTACGTTGGTTAAAGTAAAGGTACCGCCTTGAGTTTCGTCAGGCTTTAGTTTGGAGTTTCTTGCTCTACCGGCTAAATCGTTAACCGCTTTTGTTAAACCTACCAGATTTAACTGGTCGGCATTTCTGATTACCGGAACAATTAGATTCCCACTTGGCAAAGCCGCGGCCATACCAATATTAATATTGCCTTTTTTAATGATCTGTGTTCCGTTTACAGAAACATTAATCATCGGAAAATCTTTTATCGCCTTGGCAACCGCCTCTACAAAGATTGGTGTAAAGGTTATTTTCTCATTTTCGCGCTTCTCAAAGCTATTTTTAACCTTGTTGCGCCACAACACCATATTGGTTACATCAGCCTCTACAAACGAAGTTACGTGTGGAGAAGTTGTTTTACTCATTACCATATGATCGGCAATAAGTTTACGCATTCTATCCATCTCAATAATTTCGTCAGCGCCATTAACACTGGTTGTTGATGTTTTATTTGTAATTGGCGCCTGGGTAGATGATGCTGTTTTATTTTCTACGGTTTCACTAACCGGTGGAGCCGGAGGTGTTAATATAACTGTGGTTGTTTTCAAAGCACCGCTATTTTTCTTCGCGATATAATCTAAAAGATCATCTTTATTCAAGCGGCCATCGGCACCAGATCCTTTAATCGCATCTAACTCAGCTATGGCAATGTTTTCCTGTGCAGCAATACTTTTAACCAATGGAGAATAAAAGCGTTCAGAAACACTGAAATCATTAACTAAAGTCGTATTTTCTGTTGGAAGTTGCGCAATACCAGGTATAGTTTCGATTTTTTCTTCAACTACTGGTGTTACTGCAGCTGGTTTTTCAACTGTTGAAGTTGTTTCACCTTCGGTTTCGATAATTGCGATGACATCACCAACCTGGGCAATTTCATCTGCTGCAAATAACTGTTTTACCAATTTACCGGCAACTGGAGAAGGAACTTCAGAATCTACCTTATCGGTAGCGATTTCCAGTATGGTATCATCTAATTCAATAGAATCACCTGGTTGTTTTACCCATTTAATCACCGTTGCTTCCGCAACACTTTCACCCATTTTTGGTAACAATAGTTCGTATTGAGCCATATTAAATTACAGTATTTTATATTGGTAACGCC
>Ga0308165_1003269_pt1 | contig 17633 bp, 14 predicted proteins | sample PhyWR2_FD_201032 | JGI IMG/M metagenome (GOLD analysis project Ga0308165, IMG submission 201032) | Phyllosphere microbial communities from UC Gill Tract Community Farm, Albany, California, United States - DLSLW.R2 | ecosystem: Host-associated > Plants > Phyllosphere > Unclassified | place: USA...
TTTTCACCAAGACCGGCGTGGGCACCTTGGTGGCCGAGGGCAAGGAACTGCGCGACTTCGACGGCGAAACCTACGTCATGGAGCGCTCGCTGGTGCCCGACGTGGCGCTGGTCAAGGCGCACCGCGCCGACAAGTCGGGCAACCTGCAGTTCCGCCTGACGGCGCGCAACTTCAACCCTGCCGCCGCCATGGCCGGAAAAATCTGCATCGTCGAGGTCGAGGAAGTGGTCGAAACCGGCTCGATGGAGCCCGACCAGGTGCATCTGCCGGGCATCTACGTGCACCGCATCGTGCACAACCCCAAGCCTGAAAAGCGCATCGAAAAGCGCACCGTGACCGAAGCGCCTGTCGATGCCGCTGCCGCCAAGGTCGAGGCGCAGGCCGCCATCGCCCAGGCGGCGGTGGTCACCGACAGCGAAGCCGCCCCATCCACCATCAAGGCCGCCAGTGGCCAGCAAGGAGCCTGAACCATGCCTTGGACCCAAGACCAAATGGCCGCGCGCGCGGCGCAGGAGCTCGAAGACGGCTTTTATGTGAACTTAGGCATCGGCATCCCGACGCTGGTGGCTAATTTCACCGGCGACAAGGAAGTCTGGCTGCAGTCGGAAAACGGCATGCTCGGCATCGGCCCGTTCCCGACGCCCGACCAGGTGGACGCCGACCTGATCAATGCCGGCAAGCAGACCGTCACCACGCTGCCGGGCTCGTCGATCTTTGGCAGCCACGACAGCTTTGCGATGATTCGCGGCGGCAAGATCAACCTGTCGATTTTGGGCGCAATGCAGGTGAGCGAGCAGGGCGACCTGGCCAACTGGATGATTCCGGGCAAGATGGTCAAGGGCATGGGCGGCGCGATGGACCTGGTGGCCGGCGTCAAGCGCGTGATCGTGCTAATGGAGCATGTGGCCAAGAAGCGCGACGGCACCGAAGACCTGAAGATCCTGCCGCAATGCACGCTGCCGCTGACCGGCGTGGGCGTGGTGGACCGCATCATCACCGACCTGGGCGTGATGGACGTGACGCCGCTGGGCCTGAAGTTGGTGGAACTGGCGCCCGGCGTGACGCGCGAGTTCGTGCAGTCCAAGACCGGCGTGCCGCTCGTCTGAGTTTGCGCCGGCGCGGTGCGGGGCTGTGGTGCCGCGCGCCGGTCAGCCCATGAAAAAAGGCCCCGAGGGGCCTTTTTTTGCGTCTGGAGCGGGTGAAGGGAATCGAACCCTCGTATGAAGCTTGGGAAGCTGCCGTTCTGCCATTGAACTACACCCGCGTGTGGCGCGAATTATAGGAGCCAGGCCCGCATTTTCAAGCGCGGAGGCGCAATATTTCGGGCCAGCCGAAACTGGGCGCGGCCGAATTGTTTTGGCAATGAAAAAGGTGTTTTGCGCAGGCTCTCAAAGCGCTTGCAGCTATTGAAATGATAGCTAAGCAAGGACTGGGCCGTTACCCGTCGCGGCGCGTGAGATCCGAAGTGCCTGCGTGATTGCCTCCTTGGCGCGGCGCCGGGCCGGGCGGCTGGCCCGAAGCTGGCCGGGCATTTTGCCTGAGCTGTTGCCCAGGGGATTTTTGCCCGTTTCCTTGGCTACGATCGGCTGCTTCACCGCGATGTCCGTGCTGGCTGAAATCGCGGCCAGGAATCCCAAGGAGGCAGGATGAAAAAATGGTTGGCCCAGGTGCTGCTGTGCGGCGCGTTGGTGCAGTCGGCACTGGCGGCGGCGCCGTCCGCGCCTCTGCCTGGACAGGTCGAGCCGCCGCGCGAGGGTGGGCCGGCTGCGCTGGCTGGCAGGAACGATGAGGCGCGCCCGGCCAGTGCTTCGCGCGACACCTCGGGCAATGAGCTGAGCTACGGCGCCTACATCGACAGTCGCAGCCGTTTGAAATGCCTGTACGGCTACGCCGCCGACAAGACCGGCGACCATGCCGCCGCCATCGCGATCTTTGAGGACTGCATTGCCCGCTGGGAGGATGTGTATTCGATGATCTGGCTGGCGATGATGCATGAAAACGGCACGGGCATGCCGCGCGACCTGGCCAAGGCGGCCGAACTCATGCGCCGGGGCGCGCTGAGCCCGCAGCAAGACGGCTATGCCACGCTGGCGCGTTACCACTATGGCGTGGCGCTGGAGCAGGGCCGGGGCGTGCCGCGCGACGCGCAGGCGGCCCGCCACTGGCTGGAGCGCGCGGCGGGCGAGGGCGATGCGGATGCGGCCCGCTATCTGCGGCTGCATTTCCCGCCGCCTGCGGTGCCGTGAGGCTTGCCCGGACCGTTACATTTGAAGGCTTTTGGGCAGGTGGGCCGATGCCCGGGCCGGTGCAGCGCATGCAGGACCGCAGGACAGGCTGCGACTCAGCCATGGGAAGGGAAAAGCGCAGGGTATGACACAACATTTCATGCGCGCGCTTGCGTTGCCGGCGCGCAAAAACGCCGTCAACCTCAAGCGCCACCTGCTGCTGCGGGTGACGGGTTTTGCCCTGGTGATCGGCGTGCTGGCGGCCGCGCTGGTGCTGCAGCAGGCGCGCGAACACATCCGCGCCCATATCGAGCGCACGGGCAGCACGGTCCAGCGCCTCATTGCCGCAGAAGCCGTACAGCCCAGGGGGTCGTTCCAGAACAGCCTGGAGGGGCTGGAACTGGCTTTTCTGGAGGACATCGGGCCGCTGCTGGGCATCTGCGTGAAGGTCGAGGATATTTACAAGCGCCCGATCATCCATCGCTGCTTTGGCCAGGCGGCCGCTCCGCCGGAGGCGGTGCGCTGGGCGCTGGGCCATCTGGTCGGGCCGCAGATGCAGTACCGGGGCGTGATTGGCCAGTATCCGGGGTTCAAGGTGGGCGAGTTCGTCGTCACCCCGAATCTGGACAGCGAGGCGCTGGCGGTGTGGGACCAGATGCGCACCGTGCTTGGCATGGCGCTGGGCATTTTGCTGCTCAACCTGCTGATTTACCTGCCAGTGCGCCGCGCCCTGCAGCCAACCGAGCAGATCCTGGCGGTGCTCGGGCGCATGGAGGCGGGCGATCTGTCGGCGCGCATGCCGCGCCCGCGCCTGGTCGAGCTGCGGCGCATTGCCGCCGGCTTTGACCACTTGGCCGAGCGCCTGCAAAAGACCATGGCCGAGCAGCGCCGTCTGGCCCAGCGCCTGCTGGCCGTGCGCGAGGAGGAGCGGCGCTTTCTGGCGCGCGAGCTGCACGATGAATTCGGCCAGTGCCTGACTTCCATCGGCGCCGAGGCGGCTTTCATCGCCGCTCAAGCGCAGGAGCGCGGGCCCGAACTGCTGCCCGCCGCGCGCTCCATCGCCTCGGTGACGGCGCACATGATGCAGGCGCTGCAGGGCATCCTGGGCCAGTTGCGCCCGGTGGGGCTGGACGCGTTCGGACTGCGCGCCGGGCTGGAGCAGCTGGTGGGCGGCTGGCAGCGTCGCCTCAAGGACTGCACCTTCGCGCTGTGCATCGAAGGAGAAATCGACGACCTGCCCGACGACCTGACGGTGAGCCTGTACCGCATCGTGCAGGAAAGCCTGACCAACGCCCTGCGCCACAGCACGCCCCGCACGGTGACGGTGCGCCTGGAGCGCCAGCCGGGCGGCTGCCTGCTGAGCGTGCAGGACGACGGCGAAAAGCGCACGCCCAGCGCCCCCGGCAGCGGGCTGGGCGTGCTGGGCATGCACGAGCGGGTGGCTGCGCTCGGGGGGCGATTTGCCATCGAGGCTTTGGCGCCGCAGGGGATGCGGGTATGGGCGGAATTTTCAGCCGAAGCCATGACGGAAAAGGAAAAATCATGATGTCTGACAAGACCCGCCTGCTGCTGGTGGATGACCACGCCGTGGTGCGCGAAGGCTACCGCCGCCTGCTCGAATCGCGGCCGGACCTGACAATCGTCGGCGAGGCGGCCAGCGCCCGTGAGGCGTTCGAGCAATACCGGCTGCTGGCGCCCGATGTGCTGGTGCTCGACCTGGGCCTGCCCGACATGGGTGGCGTCGAGCTGATCCGCCGCCTGGTGCAGCGCGACGCCGGCGTGCGCATTCTGGTCTTCACGATGCACCGCGAACCGATCTTTGCCACGCAGGCGCTGCGTGCCGGCGCGCTAGGCTATGTGACCAAGAGCAGCGCGCCCGATGTGCTGGTCGCGGCGGTGTACCAGGTGGCGGCGCGGCGCCAGGTGATCAGCCCGGACATTGCGCCGGAGCTGGCTTTTGCGCTTTTGGGACCGTCCGGCGGACTTTCCGAGGAGCTGTCGCCGCGCGAGTTCGAGATCCTGCGCCTGCTGCTGGACGGCTGCAGCGCCGAGGACATCGGCGCGCGCCTGTCGATCGCGGCCAAGACGGTGCAGAACAGCCACTACCAGATCAAGGCCAAGCTCGGCGTGCGCAGCGACATCGAGCTGACCCGTGCCGCCATCAGGCTGGGGTTGATCTGAGGCAGGCCTGAGCGGCTAGGCGGCTGTAGCAGCGGGTTCGAGTGCGGCAGCGGGTGCGGGTGCGCCGGCCCGCTGCGCCTGGTAAAGCGCCACCAGCATCTCGAAGGTCACGGTTCCGATGGGCGCGCCGGCGTCGTCCAGGAGTTCGTAGAGCACCTCGTCCGCGCCCGCGCGGATGCTGAACAGCACGATGGCGTCCTGCGCGCCGCCGCCTTCGCGGTGGGGCTGCTCGCTGGCGGGCGAGACGGTGTAGCGCCCGGCCGGGCGGACCTCGCGCAGGCTGCCGTCGGGCTCATACAGCCGGTGCTCGCCCTGCACGACAAAGGTGTGGTTGAGCGCATGGTGGCGGTGCAGCACGATTTGCGCGTTGGCGGGCAGCTTGAACAGCACGTCGGCGATGCGGCTGGTTTCGTCCAGGTCCAGGATGGTGTAGTGAAAGGCGGGAGAGAAGTCGCCAAAGCGGCTCCATTGAATGGCTTGGGCATCAAAGCGGCTGGTCGTCATCTGAAGTGTCTCCTTGGAGTGGTGGGTGGTTGGCGCAAAGCCGTCGTCATTAAACCGGTGGCGTGGCTGCCCGGCCAGGGAGCTGTGCCTGCAGGCGTGCGGGTGTTTTGCCCGCCCTTGATTTTTTCGAGGCGGCGGTGAAAGCCGGGCAAATTGCCTGTGCGATCCAGGGCAGTTGCCAGTTTCCAGGGCGGTGGCCAATTCCTAGAATCCGGCTGCAATGGGCGCCGTGGCAGTGGCGCCACAACCCTGAAAGGAACCATGATGCGACGTCGAGCCCTTATTTCAGCCTGTGTGGGAAGTGCCGTGGCCGCCCTGGCGGGATGGGAGCTCATCCCGGCCCGCGCCCAGGCCGGCATGCTGATCCGCAGCGAAAGACTTGCATCCGGCCAGAGGCTGTATGCCGGCGCTGACCGCGCCTTCGGCACCGACATCGCGGTCAAGGTGTTGCACGCGGACCAGCGCCAGGCTGAACTGGCCGTCGAGGATGCCTTGCAGGCAGCGAAGAAGATTGACGCTTTGATGAGCATCCATAGCGAAGCCAGCCAGGTTTTCCGGCTCAACAGGGATGGCTGGCTTGACAGGCCGGACCCGCATCTGCTGCGGGTGCTTGAGGAAGCCCGAAGGCTCTCGCAATTGACCGACGGGGCATTCGACATCACCGTCCAACCCCTGTGGGCAAAATTCAGCCAGGCGGCGGCCGTGCATTGCCTGCCGTCACACGAGGAAAGGCAGGCTGCCAGGTCTTTGGTCAACTGGAGGGAACTGCGTCTCGAAAAGGACCGGGTCAGCTTTGGGCAGCCGGGTATGGCGATCACCTTGAATGGCATGGCGCAAGGCTATGCGGCCGACCTGGCGCTGGCTGCGGTTCGGGCCAGGGGCGTTGAGCATGCGCTGCTCGATACCGGGGAATTCATATCGAGCGGAGTCCGAACGCTCGGGCGTGGCTGGGCATTGGGTGTGCGGCATCCCCGTCAGGCGGATGGCTACACGGCCGCGCTGCGGATGGACGGGCGCAGCGTGGCGACCTCGGGAGACTATGAGACCAGCTTCACGCCCGATTTCGTGCACCACCACATCTTTGACCCTGCCACCGCAGACTCTCCGCTGGAGCTGGCCAGCGTGACCGTCGTCGCGCCTACGGGCCTGCTGGCCGATGGCCTGTCCACGGCATTGTTTGTCATGGGGTCGGACAAGGCGCTGGCCCTCGCCGCGCAGCTCGACAGGGTCGATGTGCTGCTGGTGGATAAAGAGGGAAAGACCTGGAAAACACCGAATCTGCATGAGTTGCGGGCGTAAGGGCGTTATGCGAAGCATCTTGTTCCATGGCCGCATCCTGGCCTGCCTGGACCGTGCAAGCGTTACTTCTTGCAGCCGCGTGCTCGTCCTGGCGCTGTCTGTGCTGACCATGCTGGCCGGCAATTTCGCCTGGGCCGGGAGCCTGAACAAGGAAGACATCGAGCGCCGTTTCCGGCGGCCCTACCAGGTCCAGGACAAGCTGGCCGACTTGCCCGTCTGGCCCTTGACCAGCGTGCTGGAGCAAGGCGCCGGCCCCGTGGCCTATGTGTTCGAGTCCATCGACCTGGCACCCCTTCCCGGATTCGAAGGCACGCCGATGAACTACCTGGTTGCCATCGACCGCAAGGGGAACTTCATCGACGTCGAGCTGCTTCGCCAGAATGAGCCGGTCTTCACCTTTCGGGACATGGGCGGGCTGGGCGACAAACCGCTGCGCGAATTCATCGCCCAATATGCCGGGCGCAGTATTCGCCAGCCCTTCCTGATTGCCTTGGACGCCGCGCGCAACCGCACCGCCCAGTCCGGCAGCAGCGAGGGCGTGGCGGTGCTCGATGGCATCTCTCGGGCCACCAGTTCGGTGCGCGTCACCAACCAGACGGTGCTCGACGCCGCGAACGAGGTTGCGCGCGCCAAGCTCGGTTTTTCCGACCCAAAGAAAAGCGGCCCGGCAGCCCATGTCTTGCCGGATGTGTATGACGCGGTGCGCTTGGAGGACATGCTTGGCAACGGCATGGTCGGGCATCTTCGCGTGACGCACGCCGAGGTCGAAAAAATCTTTGCGGGAACGGAAGGGGCGCGCGTCGATGCCCATGCGCTGGCCCATCCGGACGAGGTTTTCATCGATCTCTACGTCGCCTACCTGAACGCGCCGACGATTGGCCGCGCCATTTTGGGCGATGCCCAGTACCAGGCGGTCATGGAGCGCAACTTTGACAAGCGGCATCTGTGGTGGGTCGCCTCGGCGGGCCGGTACGCGATCATTGAAGAGGGATTCATTCCGGGCTCCCAGTCGCCGCGACTGGCCATGAAGCAGAACGCCACGTTTCTTGAATTGCGCGACCAGGACTTCGAACCCCGGGTCGCTGGCCCTTTGCCTGAACTCAATGCTTCGCGCCTGTTCGGCGTCAATGCCACCGCCAGCCTCGACCCGGCCAGCCCTGTGGAGCTGGTTTTGACGATCACCCGCACGAAAGGCGCCATCCTGCCGACGCTGACCTCCAGGCAGCTCGTCCTGTCCTATGCCCCTCCCGCGAACTTGTTCGCCTATCCCCCCAAGCCGCTGCCGCAATGGCTGCTGGCCTGGAAGGCGCGCTGGATCGACCTGACGGTTTTGGCCGGCGCCCTGGTGCTGTTGACCGTCGTTCTTTCCAGGCCGCGCTGGGTTGCGAAGGATGCCGGCAGGCTGCGGCTGTTTCGCCTTGGCTTTCTGGCCTTCACGCTCGTCTATATCGGCTGGCACGCGCAGGGGCAGCTGACCATCGTGCAGCTCACCGGGGCGATCAAGGCGCTCAAGGCCGGGCAGGGCCTGAGCAGCTTCCTGTACGACCCGATCTCGCTGCTCCTGATGACTTTTACCCTGGCCAGCTTCTTCATCTGGGGCCGGGGAACTTTCTGCGGCTGGCTGTGCCCGTTCGGTGCGCTGCAGGAGTTTGTCGGCCTCATGGCCCGCCGCCTGCGGATTCCGCGCCTGCGGATTGCGCCGGCCGTGGCCAGGCGTCTGGAGTGGGGGCGCTACCTGGCGCTTGCCACGCTGGTCATTGCCGCTTTGTGGCTGCCGACGCAGGGAGAAACGCTCAACGAGGTCGAGCCGTTCAAGACGGTCACCACGCTGGCGTTCGACCGCACCTGGCCGTTCGTCGCCTATGCGGTGGCGTTGCTGGTGGCCGGGGCGTTCTATTACAAGTTCTTCTGCCGTTTTCTTTGTCCGCTCGGCGGCGCCATGTCGCTGGGCGGACGGCTGCGCCGCTTTGACTGGCTGGCGCGCCGCGCCGAGTGCGGCAAGCCCTGCCAGCGCTGCAAGGCCGTCTGCGAATACGACGCGATTGAAGCCAGCGGAAAAATCCGCTACGACGTGTGCTTTCAGTGCCTGGACTGCGTGGGCGTTTACCACGATGACAGGCGCTGCGTTCCCATCGTGCTGCACAAGAAGAAGGGAGGCCAGGCAAGCCCGGCTTCAGAAACCGCGCGCATTGCCCGGGCGGGCGTGTCCGGTTAAGGGACGCAACGCCCGCGGGCATGGGCTTATTTCTGAATGTCGCCCATGCAGAGGTACTTCATCTCCAGGTATTCCTCCATGCCGTGGCGCGAGCCTTCGCGGCCCAGGCCGGACTGCTTGACGCCGCCGAACGGCACATGCTCGGTGGCGATGACGCCCGCGTTGATGCCGACCATGCCGTATTCGAGCGCCTCGGCCACGCGGTAGATGCGGCCGATGTCGCGGCTGTAGAAATAGCTGGCCAAGCCGAACTCGGTGTTGTTGGCCGCCTCAATCGCCTCGTGCTCGTGGGTGAAGCGAAACACCGGCGCGAACGGACCGAAGGTTTCCTCGCGGGCGCAGAGCATGTCGGCGGTCGCTTCGGACACCACGGTGGGCTCGAAGAACTGGCCCTGGAGCTTCTTGCCGCCGGCCAGCAGCTTGCCGCCCTTGGCCAGCGCATCCTGCACGTGGCGCTCGACCTTCTCGACCGCCGAATCCTCGATCAGCGGGCCCTGGCCCACGCCTTCCTCGAAGCCGTTGCCGACCTTGAGCAGCTTGACCTTCGCGGCGAACTTCTGCACGAACTGGTCGTACACCTTGTCCTGCACATAGATGCGGTTGGCGCAGACGCAGGTCTGGCCGGCGTTGCGGTACTTGCTGGCCATGGCGCCTTCGACGGCCGAGTCGATGTCGGCGTCGTCAAAGACGATGAAGGGCGCGTTGCCGCCCAGCTCCAGCGAGAGCTTCTTGACCGAGGGCGCGCTTTGCGCCATCAGGATGCGGCCGACTTCGGTCGAGCCGGTGAAGCTGATGTGGCGCACCACGTCGCTGGCGCAGAACACCTTGCCGATGGCAATGGAGTTGGCCGCGTCGGCCGTCAGGATGTTGATGACGCCGGCCGGAATGCCGGCGCGCACCGCCAGCTCGATGGCCGCCAGCGCCGTCAGCGGCGTGAGTTCAGCCGGCTTGATGACGACGGTGCAGCCGGCGGCCAGCGCCGGGGCGACTTTGCGGGTGATCATGGCCAGCGGAAAGTTCCACGGCGTGATGGCCGCGCACACGCCGATGGGCTGCTTCAGGACCGTCAGGCGGCGGCTGTTGTCGAACTGCGGCAGCGTCTCGCCGTTCACGCGCTTGGCTTCCTCGGCAAACCACTCGACGAAGCTGGCGCCGTAGGCGACCTCGCCCTTGGCCTCGGCGAACGGCTTGCCCTGCTCGGCGGTCATGATGCGGCCCAGGTCTTCCTGGTTGGCCATGAGCAGCTGGAACCACTTCATCAGGACGGCGTGGCGCTCCTTGCCGGTCTTGCTGCGCCAGGCGGGCCAGGCGGCGTTGGCCGAATTGATGGCCGCTTCGGCATCGTCCGGGCCCAGGTTGGCCACGTCGGCCAGCTTCAGGCCGCTGGACGGGTCGGTGACGTCAAAGCGCGAGGCGCCGGCGATCCATTGGCCGTTGACCAGCGCGTCGGTCTTGAGCAGGCTGGGGTCGTTCAGCAGCGAAAGGGGGGAGGTCTTCATGTCCATGGGCGTTCTTTCTCAAAAGCTGGCCGGCGCAAAAACCGCGCGGCCGGGTGGAAAAATGGGCCGACCAGCATACAGCGCGGGGCGGGTTTGCGTGGCCGGGCGTTTTGTTACCGGTAGTGCACGCCGGGCAATACGCACAGCATTTCGTACAGCAGGTTGGCGCCCAGCAGCGCGGTGTTGCCCGAGGTGTCGTAGGGCGGAGAGACCTCGACCAGGTCGGCGCCGACGAGGTTCAGCCCCCGGCAGCCGCGAATGATCTCGAGGGCCTGCGGCACCGTGAGGCCGCCGATCTCGGGCGTGCCGGTGCCGCCGGCAAAGGCCGGGTCGATGCCGTCGATGTCAAAGCTGAGGTAGCAGGGCGCCTGACCGATGGCCTCACGCACGCGGGCCATCAGCGGCGCCAGCGACTGGTACCAGACCTCGTGCGCCTGCACCACGGTAAAGCCCTGCTGGCGCGGCCAGTCGAAATCGTCCATGCCGTAGCCGCTGCCGCGCAGGCCGATCTGCCAGACCTTGTTCGTCTGCAGCAAGCCTTCCTCGACGGCGCGGCGAAACGGCGTGCCGTGGGCAATGCGCTCGCCGAACATGTCCTCGTTCACGTCGGCATGCGCATCGACATGCACCAGCGCCACCGGGCCGTGCCGGCGGGCAACGGCGCGCAGGATGGGCAGCACGATGGTGTGGTCGCCGCCCAGCGTGAGCGGAATGCAGCCGGCGTCCACGATCGGCCGGTAATGCTGCTCGATGATCCCGACGGATTTTTCGAGGTTGTAGGTATTGATGGCCACGTCGCCCAGATCGGCCACCTGCAGCGCGTCGAAGGGCGCGGCGCCCGTGGCCATGTTGTAGGGCCGGATCAGGCTGGACTCGGCGCGGATCTGGCGCGGGCCGAACCGGGTGCCGGGCCGGTGGCTGGTGCCGATGTCCAGCGGCACGCCGATGAAGCCGGCGTTCAGGCCGGCCGGGTCGGTGCACATGGGCAGGCGCATCATGCTGGCCCAGCCGCCAAAGCGCGGCATGGCGTTGCCGCCCAGGGGTTGGTTGAAGGTCATGGGCAAGGCTTTCCGTGGCGTGAACAGGGGGTGGAAGTGCGGTGCGCTGATACGGGCGCCGGCGCCGGATCACTTCGGTCTGGCATCGCGGCTGCATGGCATCGAGCAGTTGGCGCTATTGAATTGATAGCTGCTTGCGCAGGTCCATCCTGCGCAAGAGGCCTATTTGATGCCAAAGGCGCAAGCCTGCTCATGGCTGCGCGCGCTTATTTCTTCACCCGGCCGCGCAGCCATTCGAGCGTCATCATCAGCAGCGCGGTGAACAGGATGAGCAGCGTGGCCACGGCGGCGATGGTGGGCGAGATGTTCTCGCGGATGCCGGTGAACATCTGGCGCGGCAGCGTCGTCTGGCTCGGGCCGGCCAGGAACAGCGTGACCACCACTTCGTCGAATGAGGTGGCAAAGGCGAACAGCGCGCCCGAGATCACGCCCGGCGCGATCACCGGCAGCGTGATGCGGAAAAAGGTCTGCAGCGGCCCGGCGCCCAGGCTCAGGCTGGCCTTGACCAGGTTCTGGTTGAAGCCCTGCAGCGTGGCCATGACGGTGGTGACGACAAACGGCGCGCCCAGCGCCGCATGCACCAGCACCAAGCCGGTGTAAGAGTCCGACAGGCCGATCTGCGCGAAGAACAGATAGGTGCTCACGCCCACGACCACGATGGGCACCACCATGGGCGAGATCAGCAGCGCGGTCAGCAGGCCCTTGCCGGCGAACTGCGCCCGCGCCAGGCCGACGGCGGCCAGCGTGCCCAGCGACGTGGCCAGCAGCGTGGCCAGCGGCGCGACGATGAAGCTGTTGCGCGTGGCCCGGGCCCAGTCGCCGGAGGCAAACAGTTCCTCGTACCAGCGCAGCGACCAGCCGGGAATAGGGTAGGAGAGAAAGGACGAGTTGCTGAAGGACAGCGGAATGATGACGATGATCGGCAGCAGCAGGAACAGCAGCACCGCGCCGCAGAAGACGCGCAGGCCGTACCAGCCGAGCTTGTCGAGCGGGGTGTAGTAGGCGGGAAGGTTGGAGGGTTTCATAGGTTGTCTTCAGCCCAGGCTCAGTTCGGCTTTGGCAAAGCGCCGGTACACCGCGTAGAGGATCAAGGTGGTCATCAGCAGCACCGAGCCCAGGGCGCAGGCCATGCCCCAGTTCACATCGACATTGGTGTACTGCGCCACGTAGTAGCTCAGCATCTGGTCGGCCGCGCCGCCCAAGAGGGCCGGCGTGACGTAGTAGCCGATCGAAGTGATGAACACCAGCAGGCCGCCGGCTGCCACGCCCGGGTAGGTCTGCGGCACGTAAACCCGGAAAAAGGCCGCCAGCGGCGTGCTGCCCAGCGACACGGCGGCGCGCACGTAGTTGGCCGGCACCGACTTCATCACGCTGTAGAGCGGCAGAATCATGAAGGGCAGCAGGATGTGCACCATGGCGATGATGACGCCCAGCCGGTTAAAGAGCAGCGGCACCGGCTCGGCGGTCAGGCCAGTGAACATCAGGAAGCGGTTGACCAGCCCGTTGCTCTGCAGCAGCACGATCCAGGCGGCGATGCGCACCAGCACCGAGGTCCAGAAGGGCAGCAGCACCAGGATCATCATCAGGTTGGCGCGCCGCTCGCTGAGCGTGGCCAGCCAGAAGGCCAGCGGGTAGCCCAGCAGGATGGACACCAGCGTGACCACGGCGCTGATGGAAAAGGTGCGCAGCAAGATATCGCTGAAGGCGGCTTCCTCGGGACCGACGCGAACGATGTGGCCCTGCGCATCGCGTTTCAGATCGATGGAGGTCAGCAGGTAGTCGGGCGTCCAGCGCGAGCTGTTCTTGGCAATGGCCCACCAGTAGGGCAACTCGGCCCAGCGCGCGTCCTGCGCCAGGAGCTTTTCCCTGGCCTCGGCCGGGCTGAGGTTGGTGCCCAGCGGCAGGGCGCGGTAGGTGCCCATGATGAGCGAGCGGGCGCCGCTCACTTCGGTATTCAGGCGCCGGGCCAGCACGCCGGCCTGCGCGGTTTCGGGAATCGCCGACAGGTCGGCCAGCAGCGCGGCATAGGCGGCGTCGGGCGGGGCGGCCTGGCGGTCCCAGTCGGCCAGGGCCTGGCCGGTGCGTCCCAGGGTGCCGGCCACCTCGGGGTTTTCAACCGCCCTGACCAGCAGGGCGCCCAGCGGCACCAGAAAGGTGACCGCCAGGAAGATCAGCAGCGGCAGGGTCAGTGCAATGGCGCGCAGCCGTTTTCGGCGCTCCACCCGTCGCAGTTGATCGGCCAGGGCCGGTCCGGTGGTGCCATCGCCGGCCAATGGCATCAGGGGAAGGGAAGCCGTCGCGCTCATTGCATGCGTCCTTTGTCTGCCCGGCGCTTACTGCGCGGACCAGGCGGCAAAACGCTTTTCAAGCGCCTCGCCCTGATCGGCCCAGAAGTGGATGTTGAACTGCAGCGCGTCTTTGCTGTTGGCCGGCGAGGTCGGCAGCAGCGCCAGCACCTTGGGGTCCAGCTTGGCCAGCGCCTTGTTGTTGGTCGGGCCGTAGGAGATGCTGCGGGCGTACTCGGCCTGCGCATCGGGGCTGGAGGCCATGCTGATGAACTTCATCGCCAGGTCCTTGTTGGCGCCGCCCTTGGGCATCACCCAGTAGTCCAGGTCGTAGATGCCTCCGGTCCAGGTGATGGCCAGGTTCTTGCCTTCGCGCTGCGCGGCATCGATGCGGCCGTTGTAGGCGGTGGTCATGACCACGTCGCCGGCCACCAGGAACTGCGGCGGCTGCGCGCCGGCTTCCCAGAACTGCACATTCGACTTGAGCTCGGTCATCTTCTTGAAGGCGCGGTCGGCGCCTTCCTTGGTGGCCAACACCTTGTACACGTCGGCGGTCTTCACGCCGTCGGCCATCAGGGCGAATTCCAGGTTGTAGCGCGCGCCCTTGCGCATGCCGCGCTTGCCGGGGAATTTCTTGGTGTCCCAGAAGTCGGCCCAGGTGACGGGCGCGGTCTTGAGCTTGTCGGCGTTGTAGGCCATGACGGTGGACCAGATGAAGGTGCCCACGCCGCATTCATGCACGGCCGCCGGCTGGAAATCGGCCTTGTTGCCCACCTTGGACCAGTCGATCTTCTCGAACAGGCCTTCGTCGCAGCCGCGGTTCACGTCGGGGCTTTCGACCTCGACCACATCCCAGGTGACTTTCTTGGCCTCGACCATGGCCTTGATCTTGGCCTGCTCGCCGTTGTACTCGACGGGCAGGATCTTGCCTGCGCCTGATTTTTCAAAGGCTTCGAAATAGGCCTTCTTCTGGGCCGCGCCGTTGGCGCCGCCGAAATTGACCACGGTCAGCTGGCTTTGGGCCAGTGCCGGCAGGCAGACGGCTGCGGCCAGGGCGATCATCAGGGGCTTGAGTTTCATGGAAGAGTCCTTTGGGGATGTTGGCAGGCGGGGAAACGAAAGAAAACGATAAAAGCCAGGGGCGGGCGCCGGCTCAGCGGTAAACGCGCAGGTGCTCGACCGGCGCATGCACATGAATCATCTGGCCGGCCTCGGGCAGCTGGTGGTGGCCCAGCGGCATCTTGACGGTGGCGTCCGGCTGGCCGGGCAGCTCGCAGCGCAGGCGCAGGTGGTCGCCGAAATAGATCACGTCCAGCACCTTGCTCTGGAAGGTGTTGGCCCCGGGGGCCTCGGCAATCTTCAGCCGCTCCGGCCGGGTGCCGCACTGGACCTTGTCGCCGACAGCGGCCGCATTCACGTTGAAGCCGCGCAGCTGCACGCCGCTGGGCAGGCGCACGTCGCAATGCACGCCGTCCAGCCGCGTCACCTCGGCCTGCAGCACCGTGCTGTCGCCGACAAAGCCGGCGACGAAGCGGTTGGCCGGCGTCTCGTAGAGGTTGTCCACCACGTCGATCTGCTGGATGGCGCCATCGCTGAACACGGCCACCCGGTCGGACATGGTCAGCGCCTCGGTCTGGTCGTGGGTGACATAGACGAAGGTCACGCCCAGGCGGCGGTGCAGGGCCTTGAGCTCGATCTGCATGTGCTCGCGCAGCTGCTTGTCCAGCGCCCCGAGCGGCTCGTCCATCAGCACCAGTTGCGGGTCGAACACCAGCGCCCGGGCCAGCGCCACGCGCTGCTGCTGCCCGCCCGAGAGCTGGGCCGGGTAGCGGCTGCCCATGCGCCCGAGCTGCACCATGTCCAGCGCCTTGAGTACCTTGGCTTCGCGCTCGGCCTTGGGCAGCTTGCGCACCGTCAGCGGATAGGCGATGTTCTCGGCCAGCGTCATGTGCGGAAAGAGCGCGTAGTTCTGGAACACCATGCCGAAGTTGCGCTTGTGCGGCGGCGTGTTGGTGATCTGCCGGCCATCCAGCATGATGTCGCCCGCCGTGGGCGACTCGAAGCCGGCCAGCATCATCAGGGTGGTGGTCTTGCCCGAACCCGACGGGCCGAGCAGGGACAAAAATTCGCCCTGCCGGATGTCCAGGTTCAGGTCGCGCACCACGAGGTTGATGCCGTCATAGGTCTTCTGGACGCCGGTGAAGCTGACCAGGATGGGAGTGGTAGTCATTCGTGCGGAACCCGATCTCAGTGGCTGAAGCGAGAGGCTGTCATGAGGGCGTCAACGAGTGCAACTTGCATGCCAAAACGGCTGGCTGGCGCGCAAGGCAATGGCATGCTCATCATGGCCCAATCAGGCCGCAGCGTCAAAGCAGGCGGCCATGATCGCCAGGCCTTCGTCCAGCAGCGCGTCGCTGGCCGTCAGCGGCACCAGGATGCGGATGACGTTGCCGTAGGTGCCGCAGGTCAGCAGAATCAGGCCGCGCGCCGTGGCTTCGCTGGCGATGCGCCGGGCCAGGTCGGCATCGGGCTGCTTGGGGTCGTTGTTCTTGAACAGCTCGATGGCGACCATGGCGCCCAGGCCGCGCACGTCGCCGATGCAGGCATGTTTTTCCGCCATGGCCTGCAATGCGGCGGTCAGGCGCTCGCCCACGTCGCGGCTGCGCTGCAGCAGGTTTTCCTTGTCGAAGACGTCGAGCACGGCCAGCGCGGCGGCGCAGGCCACGGGGCTGCCGGCATAGGTGCCGCCCAGGCCGCCGGGCGCGGGCGCGTCCATCACCTCGGCGCGGCCCACCACGGCCGAGATCGGAAAGCCGCCGGCCATCGACTTGGCCATGGTGATCATGTCGGGCGCTACGCCGCTTTGCTCGACGGCAAACCAGGTGCCGGTGCGGCCCGCGCCGGTCTGCACCTCGTCCACGATCATCAGGATGCCGTGCGCGTCGCACAGGGCGCGCAGGCGCTGCAGCAGCTCGGTGGGTGCGACCAGGAAGCCGCCTTCGCCCTGCACGGGCTCCACGATGATGGCGGCCACGCGGCTGGCCTCGATGTCGTTCTTGAAGATCGCCTCGACCGACGCCATGGCGTCATCCACTGTCACGCCGCGCACCTTGTTGGGGAATGCGGCATGGAACACTTCGGACGGGAAGGGGCCGAAGCCGCTCTTGTAAGGCACGACCTTGCCGGTCATGGCCAGCGTCAGCAGCGTGCGGCCATGGTAGCCGCCGCCAAAGCAGATCACGCCCGAGCGGCCGGTGTAGGAGCGGGCAATCTTGACGGCGTTCTCGACCGCTTCGGAGCCGGTGGTCAGGAACAGCGTCTTCTTGGCGAAGTTGCCCGGCGCCTTGGCATTGATGCGCTCGGCCAGCTCGACATAGGGCTCGTAGGGCAGCACCTGAAAGCAGGTGTGGGTGTATTTGTCGAGCTGCGCCTTGACGGCCTCGATCACGGCCGGGTGGCGGTGGCCGGTGTTGAGCACCGCGATGCCGCCGGCAAAGTCGATGAAGCGGCGGCCCTCGACGTCCCAGATCTCGGCGTTCTCGCCCCGGGCGATGAAAATCTGGTGGCTGTGGCCCACGCCGCGCGGAATGGCCGCCTCGCGGCGGGCGAAGAGGGCGGCATTGGTCAGGTGGGGTTCACGGTGCATGGAAAGCGTCCTTTTCAGTGATTGAAATGCAGGCCCGGCATCGCGGCAGCCGGGCAGATGACGCTACTTTACGGATCAGTGCCGGGCGTTACCATATACAGCTTGGCGCTGCCGCGCGGTGTACTGTGCTGCCAGCACATCCTCTACATACAAACCCTTTGCCCCGTGTTGGGGCCCTTTTTTTCCATGTTCGTGCTCAACCCCCAGTCAGGCGTTGCCCTGGTCACCCAGATCGTCGGGGGATTTCGCCAGATGGTCGATGACGGTGCATTGCGCGCCGGCGCCAAGCTGCCCTCGATCCGCCAGTTCGCCCATGCGCACGGCGTGAGCATCTACACCGTGGTCGATGCCTACGACCGCCTCGTGGCGCTGGGCTACTTCCAGTCGCAGGCCCACTCCGGCTTCTTCGTGCGCAGCCGCACCAGCCCGGCCGCCTCGACCCTGGAGGCTGCGAGCCAGTACAGCTTTGACTCGATGTGGTACCTGCGCCGCATTTTTGAAAACCGCGCGCTGCGCAGCAAGCCCGGCTGCGGCTGGCTGCCGGGCGACTGGCTGTTTGCCGAAGGCATGCGCCGCAGCCTGCGCACCCTGGCTGCGGAAGACGTGGACCTGGGCGGCTACGGCGAGCCCAAGGGCTACCCGCCGCTGCGCCAGGTGGTGCGCGACCTGCTGGCCTCGCGCGAGGTGGTGGTCAGCACCGACCAGGTGCTGCTCACCCAGG
>Ga0308165_1003270_pt1 | contig 17633 bp, 14 predicted proteins | sample PhyWR2_FD_201032 | JGI IMG/M metagenome (GOLD analysis project Ga0308165, IMG submission 201032) | Phyllosphere microbial communities from UC Gill Tract Community Farm, Albany, California, United States - DLSLW.R2 | ecosystem: Host-associated > Plants > Phyllosphere > Unclassified | place: USA...
TGAGCATGCGCCATGGGCACTGCTTGATTTCGGCATCCGTTGCGTCATCTCGACGTCATTCGCTGACATCTTCTACAATAACTGCTTTAAGAACGGTATTCTGCCAATCAAAGTTAGTCAGGACAACCTCGACAAGCTGATGGACGATGCATCGCGCGGTGCCAATGCTACGCTGACCATTGATCTTGAAACCAAAGAAATTCACGGCCCTGATGGCGGTACAATTACCTTCGATCTCGATGATTTCCGTCGCCACTGCATGCTCAATGGTCTTGATGACATTGGCCTGACCATGGAAAAAGTAACGAACATCGACACGTTCGAGGCAAAAAACGCTCAACAGCGTCCTTGGGCATAATGGCAATTCTGTTATACGCCTTTAGCCGTTGTGTGGTGGCCTGAACCATTGAATAGGACACGGTTGGCTGAAATGGCCCGAGAAGATCAAAGCGGTGACTGGGCGGGACGTCTCTCGCCCTCGCTGGACGAAATTGAATCCATTGCGATTGAAGCCCTTGCGCATCTTCCGCAGGAGTTTCGTGCGCTTTGTGGCGACATAATAATCCAAATTGCTGACTTCCCTGAAGAGCAGATCGTTGAAGATATGGGCTTAGAGACGCCTTTTGATCTTCTTGGACTGTTTGAAGGCATGGGTATCGGTGAGCGTTTCAGCCTGCAAACTGGCGACACGCCTAACCGCATCACGCTCTTCCGCCGCGCAATTCTCGACTATTGGTCCGAGAATGAAGAGACGCTTGGCGACATTATCACCCATGTCCTCATCCATGAAATTGGACATCATTTTGGCCTTTCGGACGATGATATGGAAGCTCTGGAAGCACATGCTGACTAAAGCAACACTTTATCGCGGTGCTTTATAAGTCCATCAGTTCTGATCAAAATTGAGACAATTTTGGTCGTTTTCGATACAATCCAATTAAGATATCGGACGCGGAAAATGCTATAAATTCGCTCAGTTCAATCTGAGTGATGATTATGAGCCTTTCGCCCGCCGCCTATCAGCTCCTTCTTGTTTACACGACCTATGTGATTGCCGCCGGAAGCCCCGGCCCAAGCAATATGCGTATCATGGGCGTTGCCATGCATCAAGGCCGCAGGGCAGGTCTGATGTTTGCATCAGGCGTGGTGACCGGCTCCATATTCTGGGGTTTGATGGCAGCGACGGGTGTATCTGCAATCCTTACACGGTTTGCTGAAGCGCTGATTATTCTCAAAATTTTCGGCGGTCTTTATCTGCTCTATCTTGCCTTCAAAGCGGCACGCGCAGCCATGACGTCAGATGAGAAGATCGCAGCACGCAATATGAATGGTGATGCGTTCCTGTCGGGCGGCGAACTATATCGTCGTGGCCTGCTTCTGCATCTCTCCAATCCAAAATCGATACTATCATGGATAGCACTCGTCACGCTTGGCCTTGGCACAAATTCGTCATGGCCGCACATAGCGGCTTTCCTCAGCGGCTGTATTACGCTCAGCATTACGATTTTCTGCGGCTATGCGATTATCTTTTCGACCGCTCCAATGGTGCGATTATATCGTCGAGCAAGACGCTGGATCGAAGGTGTCCTGTCAGCGGTCTTTGCATTCGCCGGTATTCGTCTGCTTCTGTCACGCTAAAGCCATCTGAAAAATGAGTGTCGCAATGAAGATGTTCCATGGTCTCTCCGCCTTCCCACTCACACCGATAGATTCCCAAGGTAATTTGATAAAGGACGCGCTCGAAGCTTTTCTGACGCGCATTCATGAGGCGGGAGCAGATTCGATTGGCCTGTTAGGAAGCACAGGTGGATATGCTTTTCTCACACGTGAACAACGTCAGCATACAGTCAAGACTGCCGTTAATCACATTGGCGGAAAGATACCGCTGATTGTTGGTGTTGGCGCGTTGCGCACTGATGAAGCGCAGGCACTTGCGCGAGGTGCCGCAAATGCAGGCGCTGATGCATTATTGCTCGCACCCGTTTCCTATACGCCGCTCACACAAGAAGAAGGCTTTGAGCATTTCAAAGCGGTGGCACGGGCCACTGATTTGCCGCTCTGCATCTATAGCAACCCGGGGACCACACGATTTGTTTTCAGTGATGAGCTGATTGCTCGACTTGCGGAGATCGATAATATCTACGCAATCAAGATGCCCTTGCCCGCCGACGAAAACTATGCAGCAGAGATTGAAAAATTACGCGCTGCAACACCCGATGACTTCGCCATCGGATATAGTGGCGATTGGGGTGCAAAAGATGCACTTCTCTCAGGTGCCGACGCTTTCTACAGTGTCGCTGCGGGTCTACTGCCAAACCAGTTTGTAGCACTTGTACGCGCTTCACAAAGCGGCAATCAAGCCGAGGCAGAACGCATCAATGCTGCGTTTGAACTGCTCTGGAGCCTGTTTAAAGCCCATGGCAGCTTCCGCGTGATGTATGTCATCACCGATCTACTAGGTCTTGCGACAATCGAACCGCCGCGGCCCATATTGCCGTTAAAGGCCGAGGTGCGTGGGCAGATTGAGGATGCTTTGAAGGTTTTGGAAGAACTATCCTCATAAACAAAAAAGGCGCTCAACAGAGCGCCTTTTGCTTGTCTCGTTTTATGCTACACTCAGGCGGACATCAATATTGCCGCGTGTTGCATGGGAATAAGGGCAGACGATGTGCGCTGCATTGACCAGTTCTTCTGCCTTGGCTTTTTCAACACCCGGCAGAGCGACTTCCAGAGCCACATCAAGACCAAAACCTGTCCCATCTTCACGCGGACCAATACCAACAGTGGCTGTAACCGTGCTATCAGCAGAAATAGAAACTTTTTCCTTGGCTGCGACGAATTTCAGCGCGCCGAGGAAACAAGCTGCATAACCGGATGCAAACAACTGCTCAGGATTGGTGCCGTCGCCGCCTGAACCGCCAAGCTCCTTCGGAGTGTCGAGAACAACGCTAAGACGCCCGTCCCCGGTCTTGGCGCTGCCTGTGCGGCCGCCGGTTGCGGTGGACTGGGTGGTGTAAAGAATAGCCATTTCAAACTCTCCATCGGTAATCGTTAAACTATCTCCACAACCAAATTCGCAGATTTTTATATTGTACACAATCTAATTTTGTAAAATTTATTTACACAAATATGTGATGCGCAATTTAATTGTGCATTCTGTATATTGACGCTAAGGAGGCGAACATGAGCGAGAACCGTAAAGACTCCCAATTGCACCTCTCAGATATGGTTTGTTTCGCAATCTATTCGACTGCGAATGCGCTGACCCGTGCCTACCAGCCAATCCTCAACAAACTGGAGCTCACTTATCCGCAGTTTCTGGTTATGATTGTTTTGTGGGAACAGGATAATTGCACGGTTTCGGAAATCGGCGCGAAGCTTAATCTCGATTCAGGTACCCTCACCCCGCTTTTAAAACGGCTGGAGGCGGCAGGTCATCTCGCGCGCCGCAGAGATCCACAGGACGAGCGGCAGGTTCGTATCACACTGACTGATCAGGGCGGTGCTTTGCGCATAAAAGCAACAGACATTCCCGAGCAGGTCTTTTGCGCGCTCGGTGAGCCGTTGGATGATTTGCAGGATTTGCGCGACCGATTAGTTAATGTTCGCAATAATCTCAAAGACAAAACTTCAAGGTAACAAAAAAGCGCCGGATTGCCGGCGCTTTTGTTTTCAAACTACAGGCTTGATTAAGCAGCGAGCGACTTTGGCGTGATCAGGCCACGGGAAACCAAAAGTTCTGCGATCTGGATCGTGTTAAGTGCTGCACCCTTGCGCAGATTGTCGGAAACAACCCACATCGACAGGCCATTTTCAACCGTGATGTCTTCGCGGATGCGGCTGATGAAAGTCGCATCTTCGCCAGCCGATTCATAAGGCGTGATGTAACCGCCGTCTTCGTGCTTATCGATAACCTGGCAGCCCGGCGCTTCACGCAGAATTTCACGCGCTTCTTCAGCCGAAATCGGGTTTTCAAATTCGATGTTAACGGCTTCGGAGTGGCCAATGAAAACAGGAACGCGCACAGCAGTTGCTGTGAGCTTGATCTTTGGATCAAGCATCTTCTTGGTTTCAGCCATCACCTTCCACTCTTCTTTGGTGTAGCCATCTTCCATAAATTCATCGATATGCGGGATCACGTTGAACGCAATGCGCTTGGTGAACTTCTGCGTTGTAATCGGATCAGCAACAAAAACCGCACGCGACTGCTGGAACAGCTCGTCCATGCCTTCCTTACCAGCGCCAGAAACGGACTGATAAGTCGCGACAACAACGCGCTTGATCTTGGCTGCATCGTGAAGCGGCTTAAGAGCTACTACCAGCTGTGCAGTCGAGCAGTTAGGGTTGGCGATAATGTTGCGCTTGCGGAAGCCTTCAATCGCGTCTGGATTCACTTCCGGAACGATCAGCGGGACATTCGCATCATAGCGCCATGCAGACGAGTTATCGATGACAACGCAGCCCTGCGCGCCGATCTTTGGCGACCATTCCTTGGAGACGTTGCCACCAGCGGACATAAGGCAGATGTCGGTATCGGAGAAATCATACTGGTCGAGCGGCTTAACCTTCAGCGTCTTATCGCCATAGGATACTTCCGTGCCCTGGCTACGACGTGAAGCGAGAGCCACGACTTCATCAGCCGGAAAGCCACGTTCTTCGAGGATATTGAGCATTTCGCGACCGACATTTCCGGTGGCGCCGACAACTGCAATCTTAAAACCCATTTACCTTCTCCTGTCCTCTCCGCTTCCATAAAAACCCGCGACCAGCGGGCCTTTACCCTGGGCCGGACCCGGGGAGAGAGGGCGAGCAGGCCAAGGGGTCAGACCGTTTTGGTGGTCGTTTTAATGTAAGTGGCCGTGATAGTTTTAGAGACAGATGCCATGCAGACACCGATGGCGATAAGGCCATTGCGTCCAAACAGGCTATGTGATGCGCGATATGCGTTCACGGGATGTCTCCTTTGATGATTGCGCTTTTAAGCCCTTTGAAGAAAGAGTCAATGTGTTTGCAAGTGCAAGCGCAACAAAACTGCTCGAATATGCAGGAACCATGCCACTTGTTACGCATCTTCTAAAAAACAAAAGGTCCGCACAGCATTAACCGTGCGGACCGTGCATAAAATCGAACGTTATTTAGAGCACATCCCGAAAAGTGGGAACCGGTTTTCGGACCAAGATGTGCGTCAAAACAAATGATTAGAGCGCCGATCTGATAAAATCAGATCGAAACGCGCTCTAGTAAAGCAAACGTGTGCGGATGGTGCCCGGAATTTCGCGCATCGCCTGAAGCACGTCCTCGGCATGTTCTTCCATCGCATCGCCTTCAATCACCACATAACCCACTTCACCATCGGTCTGCAAAAACTGGCTGATGATGTTGATATTGTGCGACGAGAAAATATTGACGAGGCTGTTGAGAATGCCCGGACGGTTTTCATGCACATGCATAAAACGCGTACCATTCGGACGCGCTGGCAACTGTACCTGTGGGAAGTTGACGGCACCGAGCGTCGAACCAACATCGGAATATTCGACAAGCTTGCGGGTGACTTCCATGCCGATGCGCTCTTGCGCTTCTGCAGTCGAGCCGCCGATATGTGGAGTTAGAATGACATTTTCCAGCCCCTGCAATGGCGAAACAAACGGATCTTTATTCGATGCAGGCTCAACCGGAAACACATCGATTGCTGCACCAGCAAGATGGCCTTCTTTAAGCACTGTGGCCAGCGCTTCCAGATCAACCACATTTCCGCGTGCGTTGTTAATGAGGAAGGCGCCCTTCTTCATCTTGCGCAACTTGGCTTCGGTGATCATTTTGGCCGTCGATTTGTTCGATGGCACATGAAGGCTGATCACGTCTGAAATCTTGAGCAGTTCATCCAGCGTTTCAGTCGGGATCACGTTGCCATATTGCAGCTTGTCGGTCATGTCGAAATAGCGAACCGTCATACCGAGGCTTTCGGCAAGATTGCCGACCTGTGAGCCGATGTTACCGTAGCCGACGATACCCAGCGTTTTGCCGCGCACTTCACGGCTGCCCGTCGCGCTCTTGTCCCAGCCGCCAATATGCGCAGAGTTGGAACGTGGAAAAATGCGGCGCATCAACATGATGATTTCGCCAATCACCAGCTCGGCAACCGAACGTGTATTTGAGAAGGGTGCGTTGAAAACTGGAATACCGCGCTTGCGAGCAGCTTTCAGGTCAACCTGATTGGTGCCGACAGAAAAACAACCGACCGCGATCAAACGCTGTGCGGCTTCAAAAACCTCATCGGTGAGCTGCGTACGCGAACGAATGCCCACAATATGCGCAGACGCAATCGCCTCGATAAGCTCAGCCTTATCCAATGCCTTTGGCAGGTGGACAACATTGGTATAGCCAGACGATTTGAAAAAATCGACAGCGGACTGATTGATGCCTTCGAGAAGAAGAACATTGATACGCTCACGCGCAAATGAAAGACGTGCGGTCATTTTTGGGGCTTTCAGGCTCTGGGCTCGGTACTCGCTCAGCGACATAAATCAATCTGCAAATGTCGTCACTGCGATATTTTGGGGCATGCGGATGAATTGAACTCTGGGAATTTGTCGGCATTTATCGCGAGAGCGACTTAGCACTCAATGATCGAGAAAAAAACCAAATTCGACGGAAAATGGCCAATGGCAGTCGTATTTGGATAATCATTCCAACTTCGCTAGACATACGCGCCCGAGATTGCACGAAACATAGGCATTCATGCACCAAAAGAGAATGAAAAGCGCTGGATTACCGCTGTTTTAAACGATTCTGAAATTCACTCCTCATCGCGAGTCGTCGCGGTGCGATTGCGCTCATAATGCTTGATTAGCGGAAACTTCGGCAACCAAGCCTCCCGCCGTATTGTCCAAAGCTCATATGTGGGCTTGAACTGATCGGGCGCATCCAGCGATCCGAGATTGATTTCAACTTCATCCCCTGACTTTGAAAATACGGACGATCCGCAGTGAGGGCAAAAATATCGCCCCTCATAGCTGTTGGTTTCTCCTTCAACTATCACAGCGCTTTCTGGGAAAATTGCCGAAGCATGAAACAATGCGCCATGATGCTTACGGCAATCAAGGCAGTGACATACGCCAACACGGTAAGGATCGCCAGAGGCTTCAAATCTGACGCGCCCGCACAAACAACCACCTGCAACCTGTTTCATGTCTGCCTTCCTCTGCGAACAGATCAACGCCTTTTATCATACTAAAAGATAATAACCGTTTGAAACGATTCAGTTCATCATGACTGCGTGGAGAAGTGTGCGGAAGTTGGAGGAGAACGTCCGCACATATCAGCAAAAATGCTGTTGGGAGGAACCCTATGTCAGTGCAATCGAGCGCCAAGGCCGGCGCACCTAAAATGACGCGTGAAGAAAAGAAGGTTATTTTCGCCTCTTCACTCGGCACAGTATTTGAATGGTATGATTTTTATCTTTACGGAACACTTGCTGCCTTTATTGGCGCTGCGTTCTTCAATGAATATCCAGAAACAACCCGTAATATCTTCGTTCTGCTCGCTTTCGCAGCAGGCTTTCTTGTGCGCCCGTTTGGCGCGCTCGTCTTCGGACGCATCGGCGATCTCGTCGGCCGTAAATATACGTTCCTTGTCACTATCGTCATCATGGGCGCATCGACATTCCTCGTCGGTATCCTGCCCGGATCGGCAACACTTGGTATTGTCGCACCTGCAATCCTGATCATTCTGCGCATGTTGCAGGGTCTGGCGCTGGGCGGCGAGTACGGCGGTGCTGCAACCTATGTGGCTGAACACGCACCGAACGGTCGCCGTGGTTTCTACACATCATGGATTCAGACGACTGCAACACTCGGTCTGTTCCTCTCGCTGATGGTTATTCTGAGCATTCAGAATGTTATGACCACAGAATCCTTTGCGGCATGGGGCTGGCGTATTCCATTCCTCGTTTCCATCGTTCTCCTGGGTATCTCTGTGTGGATTCGTCTGCAGATGAGCGAATCCCCTGCATTTAAGAAAATGAAGGAAGAAGGAAAGACATCCAAAGCACCGCTTACCGAAGCATTCGGCCAGTGGAAAAATGCAAAGATCGCCCTTATCGCTTTGTTCGGCCTCACAATGGGTCAGGCTGTTGTCTGGTACAGTGGTCAGTTCTACGCGCTGTTCTTCTTGCAGAACGTACTTAAAGTAGAAAACCAGTCGGCCAACATCATGGTTGCGACAGCCCTTATTCTCGGCACGGGTTTCTTCGTCGTTTTCGGCTGGTTGTCAGATAAGATTGGCCGTAAGCCAATCATCATGGCTGGCTTGGCGCTTGCAGCAGTCACGTACTTCCCACTGTTCAAGGCACTCACCCAAGCAGCCAACCCGGCACTTGCCCATGCTGAACAGACAATCCGTGCAACGGTAACGGCAGCACCAGGCGATTGTAACTTCCAGTTCAACGCAACAGGTACGGCCAAGTTCACCAGCTCTTGCGATATTGCAACCAGCTTCCTATCGCGTAGTGCTGTGCCTTATGATGTTGTGACCGGCCCTGCTGGGCAACCTGCGACTGTTAAGATCGGCGATTCAACAGTCACATCTTATGATGCTACTGCCGCCGGTGTGGACGCGAAAGCCGCTCAGGCCAAGTTGACCCACGACATCAATCTGTCTCTTCAAAAAGCCGGTTGGCCGCTCGTACGCAGCCCTGCAAAGGTTGCAGATTCAAAGCTTGATGCTTTCGTTGCTGCAAACCCAGAACTTGCTTTGGATGCCGGTGCCGTTCGTGCGGGTGAAAGTGCCACAATGACCAATGCGGAATTGGTCAAAGCGAACATCGTTACGCAGATCGAAGCAGATGCAGCGGGTGAGCCAAGTCAGGCTGTTTACACCATCCCAAATGCAGGCGCGTTCAAGATGGTTGCCGATCCGGCACAGATCAACTGGACAATGACAATCGCAATCCTAACAGTTCTCGTGATTTATGTGACGATGGTTTATGGCCCGATTGCCGCTATCCTCGTTGAAATGTTCCCAACCCGCATCCGTTATACCGGCATGTCACTGCCATACCACATTGGTAACGGCTGGTTCGGTGGCCTCCTGCCAGCGACAGTGTTTGCAATGAGTGCTGCCAAAGGCGATATTTACTATGGCCTCTGGTATCCAATCATCATTGCAACCGTCACGCTCGTAATTGGTATCCTGTTCGTCAAGGAAACAAAGGATGTTGATCTCAACAAGGTTGAGTAGTCAGCGTCACGATTGAAACGGAAACGCCGCCCCTTTGGGCGGCGTTTTCATTTGTGAAAACGTATCATCGATATTGCGCTTCAATTTCGATCAGTTTCTGCTTGCGCCAAAGCCCACCGCCATAGCCAGTCAGTGAACCATCAGCACCAATGACCCGATGACACGGGATGAGGATGGCAATTTGATTGGCTCCATTGGCACGCGCAACGGCGCGCACGGCCAGCGGCTTTTCGACAGCTCTCGCAATCTCGCTATAACTACGCGTCTGCCCTGCCCTAATGTTTTGCAATTCGCGCCAGACATCACGTGTGAATTCACTTCCATGCAACACAAGCGGCATATCAAACTTTGCAGAGCGACCATCAAAGAAGGCATTAAGCTGTTGTTCGAGCATATCATGTGAAGGATACCGCCCGATGCCAATTGATCCATGACAAGCATTGTAAAGCTTCTTCAACTCCTGCGGCAGAGATTTTCGATCCGTAAACTCCAGCAAATGCAAAGCCGACTGATCACAGACTGCAATCATCGTGCCGAGCGGTGTCTTGATCCAGTCAGCGCGCAACAAGCCATCTTTTCGCAATTGTGCTGGTGGCATTCCAAGAAGACGCGCGAAGGCATTGCGAAATGCACCGGGCGATTCAAAACCCGCATCGACTTGCGCATCGATAACGCGTTCACCCTGCGCCAAGGTCTGAAAGCCATGCCGCAATCGCTCCTGCCGAGCCATTTCAAGAAATGTAATTCCAAAGTGGCGTCTGAAACTACGCCGCACAGTCGACGGGTCAAATCCCATTCCCGAAACATCATCTTCACTCCAGCGACGTTGCGGCTGCGCTTCAAGCGCTTTTAACAGACGCTCAACCGAGGCATCCGCTTCTGCTGCGGGCTGCAGTGGATGACATCGTTTGCAAGCGCGAAACCCATCCGCAATACATTCTGGAATAGACGCAAAAAACCGACAGTTCTCTTTAAGCGGCTTCCTTGCCGGACAAGTCAGCCGACAAAAAACGCCAGTCGACAGCACGCCAACATAGGCCTTGCCTTCATAAGCCGCATCGCGAGCAAGCAGAGCATCATACAAAGTGTTCGTATCTGGAAGCGTATTCAACATAGAAACAACTCTTAGCGTCTTAACGCGCAATTGCAGCCGGAAATCGGGCGTTTATTTTTTGGGCACAACCAATTTCCATGCAGGATTTATTACTTTGACACGGCGAAGAAACTCGACATATCTTTAATATAAACATTGATCAAAAACTGTCTGCAAACATTGGTACGGGTGAAAGTTGCCTTCCGGAGTCGACACCGCAATCAGCGCTGCTGATGCTTTCTCTCATATGCGCATTATCAACGGCATGGGCATAAGCCTGTGTCTGTCACGGCTGCTTATTTTTGCATCCAAATTCGTTCAACACCCCAATAAGCATAAAATATCCTACATGCATATTGGTTGGGTTCTGGTTGTATTCCTTTGGATTATTCAGTTTTGGTGGGAGTATCTCTTTCAGAGTGGTTCTAAGGTCTACAACGTTTACACGTATGTTCTGGATCTGCTCTACGTCTTCACCCTCTTCTTCGTGTGCGTTACACTGACGCCCGACGATATCAAGGAATATGGCGACTATGAGAGATACTTTCTATCGAGAAAGATATGGCTCTTTTCACTGTTCATATTTCTCAATCTTGTCCAGTTCCTGAACGGGACAGGCCCACAATTCTCCATCGATAATAAAGAGTCATACCTGGGTGAATTTATTCTATTTTCAGTGGAAACTGCGGCCATACTTTTTGCCATGCGGCTCAAACGAAAAGGGTTTCAGTATTTCTTTATTGCGCTGCTCATCGCTGGCGTATTTGCGGATTTGACATTGCAATTCGACTAGCCGCTCACACTGTTCATTCCCAAATTCATCTGATGTTATTGAAAAGATTGATCAGCACCTAATTCATCCTACATTTCAGCCTATAAAATACAAAGGGGGAAGGTTGCCTTTTCCCTCACCGAACGGAGTGTTCAATGACCGGAAGAAAAATCACCATCGACGTTGTGTCTGATGTCGTCTGCCCATGGTGTTTCGTAGGCAAGAAAAGACTTGAACAGGCACTTGAATTAGCACCAGAAGTCGATGCTGATGTGCGCTGGCGTCCTTATCAACTCGACCCGGCAATCCCTGCACAAGGCAAGGATCGTCAGGCCTATATGCGCGAGAAATTCGGCACTGGTTCTAAGATTGATGACATCCACAAACAGCTTGTGGAGCTTGGAGAAGAAAACGACATTGTATTTGATTTTGAAGCAATTACCCGTGCGCCCAATACGCTTGATGCGCATCGCCTAATCCATTGGGCTGCACAGGCGGGCCCAGGTTTGCAAGACAAGTTGGTGGGCAGACTTTTCTCGCTCTATTTCGAGCAGGGTCAAGATATCGGCGATCACGATGTTCTCGTAGATGCTGCTGCAAGCATCGGCATGGAAGCACCAATCGTTGCTCGCCTCCTGCAAAGCGATGCCGATAAAGAGGCGATCCGCGAAGAAATTGAAACCGCTAACCGTATTGGTGTGCGTGGCGTGCCCTGCTTCATCATCGACCAAAAATATGCCGTTATGGGTGCACAATCAGCATCTGCTCTTGCCGATGCCATCCGTCAAACAGCTGAGGGCTTTGAGCCGGGCATTTCAGAAGATCGGTAAATCTAATCAGCGGCGCTCAATGCCCGGGTCTGATTTCATTAGACCAGTGCATTGAGCCTTTTTTCCGCGCATGTCTTTATCCCAAAACCGGTTTCCACTTTTGGGAGACATGCTTCAACCCGCCGCAATCTTCGCCAATTGCGTCATGATCACTGCAGAACCATTCAACCGCTTTTCAGGCGTGGCCCAATCGCGAATAAACACGATACTCTGGTCTGGCCTGATCTTGGCCATTGAGCCGTGTTCGCCGATCATCTTCACCAGCCCAACCGGATTATTGAACGTCTTATTGCGGAACTGAATAACGACGCCCTTCGGACCAGCATCCAGTTTTTCGACATTGGCGCGGCGGCACAAGGCTTTGATATAAACGATCTTGAGTAGATGCTGCACTTCTTCCGGCATTGGACCGAAACGGTCGATCAGCTCCGCGCCAAATGCATCAATTTCCTGTGGTTCGGCAAGATCGGCAAGACGACGATACAGTCCCAGACGCAATTGCAGATCCGGCACATAGGCTTCCGGAATCATCACAGCCGTACCTATCGCAATCTGCGGCGACCACTGGCTATCTTCAACTTCAAATGTACCCTTGAGCGTGGCAACGGCTTCTTCCAGCATCTGCTGATAAAGCTCAAAGCCCACTTCCTTAATATGACCGGATTGCTCCTGCCCCAGCAGATTACCCGCGCCGCGAATATCCATATCGTGGCTTGCAAGCTGGAAACCTGCGCCAAGCGTATCAAGCGATTGCATCACTTTCAGGCGACGTTCAGCTGTCGTGGTCAGCGTGCGTCCTGCAGGCAAAGTAAACAACGCGAATGCACGCTGTTTCGAGCGACCGACGCGACCGCGAAGCTGATAAAGCTGCGACAGGCCGAACATATCAGCGCGATGCACGATCATAGTGTTGGCAGTCGGAATATCGAGCCCGGATTCCACAATCGTCGTGGACAACAGCACATCATATTGTCCGTCATAAAACGCATTCATGATGTCATCGAGCATACCCGGCGCCATCTGCCCATGCGCGACAGCGACTTTCAGCTCAGGCACGTGCTGTTTAAGGAACTCTTCGATCTCGCCCAAATCAGCAACGCGCGGGCAGACATAGAAACTCTGACCACCGCGATAGCGCTCGCGCAGCAGCGTTTCGCGGATAACAAGAGGATCAAACGGAGAAATGAACGTCCGCACAGCCATACGATCAACCGGCGGCGTAGCAATAAGCGAAAGCTCACGAACGCCTGTCAGAGCCAGTTGCAATGTACGCGGTATTGGAGTGGCAGAAAGTGTGAGAACGTGGATATCCGACTTCAATTCCTTGAGTCGTTCCTTATGCTTCACGCCAAAATGCTGCTCTTCATCAATGATAAGCAGACCAAGATTTTTGATCTTGATCGAACTTCCAAGCAGTGCGTGGGTACCGATAACAATATCGACAGTACCGTCTTCAAGCCCCTTTTTGGTGGCTGCAAGCTCCTTAGTGCTTACAAGGCGCGATGCGTGCGCCACATTAACCGGCAGCCCGTGGAAGCGCTTGGAAAATGTCTTAAAATGCTGGCGTGACAGAAGCGTTGTTGGCACAACGACCGCCACCTGAAAGCCGCTCAAGGCTGCAACAAAAGCCGCCCGCAACGCCACTTCCGTCTTACCGAAACCAACATCGCCGCAAATGAGACGATCCATCGGCTTTCCTGCACCGAGATCATCCATAATAGCATCGATTGCTCGTTGCTGATCTTCGGTTTCATCATAAGGGAAACGCGCAGCAAATTCTGCGTAAACTCCTTCTGGCGGAACCATAGCAGGCGCACCACGCATCTGACGTTCGGCGGCAATCTGAATCAGATGGCCAGCAATCTCAAGCAAGCGCTTCTTAAGCTTGGCCTTGCGCATCTGCCATGCGCCACCACCAAGCTTGTCTAAAGTTGCTTCTGAGCCTTCAGAGCCAAAGCGCGACAGCAACTCAATATTTTCAACGGGTAAGAAGAGCCGGTCATCGCCAGCATAATGAATTTCAAGGCAGTCATGCGGCGCACCGGCTGCTGTGATGGTCTTGAGACCTATGAAGCGTCCGATACCATGATCGACATGAACGACAAGATCACCAGTTGAGAGCGACGCAACTTCCGAAATGAAATCCTGATCACGCTTGCGGCGTTTAGAGCGACGCACAAGACGGTCGCCCAAAATATCCTGCTCCGCCACAACAACCAGATCGCCCGCATCAAAGCCACTTTCAACGGCCAGCACCGCCGCCGTGATCTTGTCACGTGACAGTGCTTTAATCATTGAAAGCCGATCAACCGTCTCGATCTTCTCAAGGCCATGCTCGTCCAGCACCTGCAAAAGACGATCAAGCGAGCCTTCCGACCATGCCGCGACCAGTACCTTTTTGCCTGACGCGCGCAGATCGGCGATGTATTTTACCGCCTGTTCAAATACGTTTACATCGGTTGCAGCCCGCTCCTCAGCAAAGCTGCGTCCTTTATGAACGTCTGCGTGAATAATCGTACGACCAGATACTTCAGGCACGTCGAAAGGCGTTAGGTCTATACGCTGGCCGCGGCTTGCTGCAATCGCTTCAACATCTTTTGGTGTGAGATAAAGCGCTTCCGGTTTGACCGGCTTATATGGCACGGCATCACTGCCCGGCTCTTTACCTTCAGCCTGTCTCAACCGCGATTCATAATGGTCGACGACCATCGTGTGACGCTCAGTGAGCGCTTCATGCACCAGATGATCGAAGACCACCGGCATGTCGCCTGCATGGTCAAACACTGTTTCGAGATTGTCGTAGAACAGCGGCAACCAATGTTCCATGCCGGCAAAGCGACGGCCTTCGCTGATCGCCTGATAAAGCGCATCATCACGTTGTGGCGCGCCAAACATCGCCACGTAATTTTTGCGGAAGCGGCTGATCATATCCGGAGAGAGCGAAATTTCGCTCATCGGCTGAAGCACAAACTCCTTGCGTGCGCCGGTGGTGCGCTGCGATGCCGGATCAAAAGCACGGATTGTTTCTAGCGTATCACCAAAGAAATCAAGACGCAGCGGTTCTTCGGAACCCGGCGCATAAAGATCAAGAATGCCGCCACGAACAGCATATTCACCAATGTCACGCACGGTCGAAACACGTTCAAAACCATTGCGCTCCAGCCGTGCACTCAGATCATTCATATTGAGCTGATTGCCGGGACGCGCAGAAATCACCTGCTCTGCGATAGCTGTCTGTGGTGGCAGTTTTTGCAGAATGGCGTTTGCCGTTGTGATGATGACTGCTGGATGCGGCGACGTCTTAAGCGAAGCCAATGCACCCAGTGCCGCTAAGCGACGCGCACTTGTATCAGCACCCGGCGAAACACGATCATAGGGCAGACAATCCCAAGCAGGCAGATGCAACACCGGCAAATCCGGTGAAACGAAGTTCAGAACCTGCTCAAGATCGGCAATGCGCTGACCATCACGCACAATATATAAAACAGGCCCACGTTCACCAATCTCCTCAACCAGTCGCGCAAGACAAAAGGCTTCGAAACCATCGGCAACGCCGTCGATAACGATATTCTTGCCATTTTTAACGCCTGAGCTGGCTTTAAGACCGAGTTTGCTGAATAGGGGCATGGGACTTATTCTCAGAATTCTATGCGGTCACGGAATGCGATAATGTCTCGGAACAACGGCGTATCATGTTCTTCCGGCGTAGGGCTTTCGCCTGTTACCCATTTCAACAGATCGCGATCAAGCACTTCAAGAAGCTGTTCAAACTCATCAAGTTCAGCATCGGTGAAGGCTGGAAGATACTGATCGGCATATTGCCCGAGGATCAAATCCATCTCACGCATACCGCGATGCCATGCGCGAAACAGAAGCTTGCGACGCCTTACATCAAGATTTCCTGCCGCAAGTGTGCTGCCTGTCATTGTTTGAGCGCTCCATTAACAAATATATTGCCGGTATATAGCATCTACGGCGCAAGTGGGAACCCGTTTCCGCAATAAGAACAAAAATAGTACAAAACTGTTTCAAAGGCTTGCACAGAAAAGCAAAGCAGTTAATGCTCCCGCCATGCGCCCGTCTGTCCTTGATCCGTTTTTCGCTTCCGTCCGCTCGCTTTCCGGCATTGGCCCGAAGGTGTCAGCTTTGCTTAGTAAACTTTTGGGTACAGACGTGCCCGGTGCTGAGCCTAAAGTGGGCCAGCTTCTGTTTTTGCCGCCGCACAGCGTAATCGACCGGCGCAATCGCCCCGGCATCGCTTTTGCGCAGGAAGGTGCGATTGTTACGCTGGAAGTGAAGGTCGATCAGCACCAGCCTGCACCGCGCGGAAAAGGTAATGTTCCGCATCGTGTGATCGCACATGATGATACCGGCGAAATCATCCTCACCTTTTTCCATGCGCAATTGCCATGGCTTGAAAAGACGTTGCCAGAAGGTGAAACCGTCATCGTTTCAGGCAAGGTCGAATGGTTTAACGGACGCGCTTCAATGGTGCATCCCGATTATATTGCGAGCCTTGAAGATGCAGCCAATCTACCAATGGTCGAGCCGGTCTATCCACTGACGGCCGGGCTTTCTTCCAAAACACTTGGTCGCGCGATGAAAGAAGCGCTGACCCGCGTGCCGGTTCTGCCCGAATGGATCGACGGGCCGCTGATTACGCGGGAGCGTTTTTCGCCGTTCAAAGATGCACTCGACACGATGCATCTACCGGAAGACCCGAGCGATATAGCACTTGAAAGTATTACGCGCCGCAGATTGGCCTATGACGAGTTTCTGGCAGGCCAACTCGCATTAGCAATGGTGCGGGCCAAAACGCGCCGTCTTTCCGGCCGTCCGCTGGAAGGCAACGGGCGCATTACGGCAGAAATCATGCGCCACCTGCCCTATAAGCTGACGAAAGGTCAGGATCAGGCGGTTCGCGAGATCATCACCGACCTTAAATCACCAGAGCGTATGTTGCGGCTTTTGCAAGGCGATGTGGGTTCCGGTAAAACGGTTGTGGGCCTTTTATCAATGGCACATGCCGCAGAGTCCGGCGGACAATCTGCCTTGATGGCACCAACAGAAGTTCTGGCACGACAGCATTTTGCAACGATTGCCCCGTTGGCTGAAAAAGTCGGTCTGAAAGTAGCTCTTCTTAAAGGTCGCGATAAAGGCAAAGAACGCACTGCGACACTTGAGGGCCTGAAAAACGGTGAGATAAATATTATCATCGGCACACATGCGCTTTTTCAGGAGAAAGTCGAATATCACGCTCTGGTCTTCGTTATCATCGATGAGCAGCATCGCTTTGGTGTGCATCAGCGTTTGATGCTGACAGCCAAAGGCACCGCACCTGATATGCTGGTGATGACGGCAACGCCTATCCCACGCACACTTGTGCTGACGGCCTTTGGCGATATGGATGTTTCCAAGCTCACCGAAAAACCAGCTGGACGTCAACCGATCACTACCGCAATTCTGCCAATGGAGCGGATGAACGAACTGGTTGAACGCATTCGAAAAGCCATACATAAAGGGCAGAAAATCTACTGGATTTGCCCTCTGGTGGAAGAATCCGAACTTGTCGAACTGACTTCTGCCGAAGAACGTTTTGAATCACTGAAACCTGTCTTTGGTAACAAGATTGGCCTCATTCATGGCCGAATGAGTGGTGCTGAAAAAGACGAAGCCATGCGTGCTTTCAAGCAGGGTGAAA
>Ga0308165_1003271_pt1 | contig 17624 bp, 19 predicted proteins | sample PhyWR2_FD_201032 | JGI IMG/M metagenome (GOLD analysis project Ga0308165, IMG submission 201032) | Phyllosphere microbial communities from UC Gill Tract Community Farm, Albany, California, United States - DLSLW.R2 | ecosystem: Host-associated > Plants > Phyllosphere > Unclassified | place: USA...
CCCCCGCCCACCCCTTTTAGGGGTGGAGGGCGGGGGGGAGTTCGGGTCGTGGGTTTCGAGTAGGCTGCTTTGCTCGTGGTTGAGCTTCGGCATGCGAGGTGGTACCTAGGCAGGTTTCTTGGGTGTTTAGACTATGGGGTTAGCAGCCAGGTCTTTTGTGCTGCGCCTCGGTACCTCCCTGTGCAGCTTCGGAGCCATCGCAGGTTGATGACTACCTTGCTGGGGCTATGATCTTGTCGGATGTGCGGGGCACGCACCAATGCAGGTCTGCTTGCTGGCCTCGGATATGCTAGCCTGCATGGATGTGTCTGCAACACCCACCCACCCGGCCTTATTGAGGCTCTGTTCGGGCGGGTGTGGCTGCCATCAAAACTTATGCACGGCGGCGATCAGGTTTGCTGAAATACTGCAATACGGTTGCCACCTCGGTTTGGTGAAGCTCCTTCTGCCACTGGGCGCTTGCAACCGGCATTGGAAACGTAGCGCTGCGCCAGTAGCCACTTCCTGGGCTTTCGGTACCGGCGTCCACCACCAACGCCGACAGGCGTGGAGTGTCGTTGCGTTGGGCGATCTCATCGAGTTGCGCCAATGCCTCTATGATGGGCTTCAGCCATTCCCGAAAGAAGCAATTGGTATTCAAGCCTGCTGACTGGGCCAGACTAATGTACGTAATGGTCCCAAGCTTTGATGAGGCACGGGAGCAGAGAATTTCATTGACCTTGCGCAAGACAGTGGCGGATGACATTGTCATGATGGATTCCTGTTGAAATCTGTTGAAGATGGGGGATACCCGCCCGCACGGAGCCATGTGGGATTGCAACGGGCGCGGGTGCCTGGTTGGTGAATTTACTGAGGCAAGAGGTAGTGCTCGTTGGTTTCGAGCACTAACCCATGTTTGATAAGCGCTTGGAATGCTTCCCGGGTGCGCGTTGAGCGGTGCTTGGTATCGTTGACTTGCACCACCATGCGGCATGCCTGCACGCAATCTTCCGCAGCGATGCCAATATCCCAGATGGATTCGCCCCTATCAGTGGCTTGCCGCTCATGATCGTCCAGTAGCAGCTTGAACTGCTCCAAGACTGCGCTCTGGTTGTGCGTCAGACTGTCTGTCCTACGGGTGGGCGTATCGTTACTGGGCCCACCTTCCAGATGCCTGACCACCACTGAATTTTTTGGTGTGCCGTCTGCATCCGAGGCGCTGACGGGGACAAGTTCGAACCTGCCACCAATACCGTCCACTCCATCACGGGCCTTAACGATCTCCCAAGATCGCTCATTCCCTGAGCGCGCCAGCCTAATCGAGACGTCGACATTGGCGCGCAGCGAGTAGGCGCCGCGTTCGGACGCCTGTAGCGGATTGCGCCCGGTGTGATGCGTAATCAATACCGCGCAGCCCGTCATCATTGCCAGCAGCTTGGCATGGTGTGTCAACAGCGTCATATCGCGGTTGGAGTTCTCGTCTGCCACCCCAGCTAGCGATGCCGCCAGCGTATCAACAACAATTAAACGGGCCTTATGGGTTACCGAGGTTTTGGCTAGATCAATCACATCTTGTTCCCGGATCAGATTGACCGGGTCAAAGATAAAATGCAAATCATCACCGACATCCAACCCGCGGTGCTCCAAGGCAGCCAACACCCTGCGGCGAAACCCGGCAGCGCCCTCAAGCGCACAGTACACAACAGGCCCTTTCTGCACATTGCGTCCTGACCATGGGGTGCCGCAAGCCAAGGCCAGCACCATATCGATCAGTAGCGCTGTTTTGCCTACGCCCGAACCGCCCCATAGCAGGATGACTGACATTGAATGGAAGACATCTTCCACCATCCAGGCATGTGTGGGAAGAGTGCTAAATTGATCCGGCGTGTGCGTTGCCAACATGCGAGCATGGTCTGGCACAGGGGTTGTAGGGCAAGGTGCCTGAAGCTTTATGGAATTGCAAAGCATAGGAATCTTAAGTAGTTAAGAAGCCTAGATGTTCCGCAATTACGTACTTGTGCTCGATGCGAGCCATTGGCCGAAATTTTTGCAGTTCGCCTTGACTATGTCTTTTTTTTGTGCTTGCGTAGGATGCCCTTGATCTTGTCCTCAGTTACATCGAGATCGAGCACGTAAATTCTCATGATGTCTGCGATAACGCTTGACCAAGCACGCCCAGACCGTCCGGCAGGCTTGTATTTCAACAGTAACTGTTGGACGGTTAGAACAAACTCAGCGGTAGTTCGAGGCGTCCTTGGAAACTCGGTCTGGGTGTCAGCCAGCAGTTTCTTTTGCACCGCAAGCGACAAGAGCTGCACGGTTGCCAGATCGCCTGCTAGTTTGTGCCTCCACGTTGCCCAATTAGGCAGTTCTAATCGATTGTCTACTTTGCTCTTAATATCCATGTAGTGTAAAAACTCCATGTCCATGAACTCATGCAAATAAGGTGAGAAAATAGGACGCTTCTCATCCATATGCACGGTGAGCATGTCATGTAGTTTTCGGGCAGTTTGCTGTAACACTTCGGCATCATGTAAGGCCGAATTTATCCAGGCGGAACTATCTGGATGCGATAGATTCTTCACGAAGTATAGATGTGAGAAATCTTTATGCAGATCGGCAATTTGATCAGCGCTTAGACCTTCAGCTCGAAGGGTGGACTTCAACTGAGTCAGTTGGACTTTTAAGCCAAAAATATTAGAGGCTGTAGAGTTTATGGTCACCTCGGATGAGGTACCTCGATTGGGTTTTTTTATCTTCATGGTTAAGCGGTTGCGAAAAATTACTTAATTCATGAAATGAACAACCCTACCGTAGGCGCGCCTATGAGGTGCGGGTGGGCGGGTTCAGTGGGTAGATGGGTGGGTAGAGAGTTTAGTGTGAGCAAGAAATCATTTAAGGCATACGCTCTGACCGGTAATGATGGAGTTTAAGATAAATTCCCACCTCGGAATAATCCTAGCTGCTTTATGTTACAAAACAAGTCGGCGCTTTGTATTCTGCGGAATATTAAGGCTGGTGGCCATTCGTAAATATCTAGAAATAGCCTCATGATAATTGCGCATTGCAAAATAAAATCATAAGGCTTGAATTCTCGATTATTATTTAGTCGCTATGATCGACTTATTACTCTGGCTCGATGTCAGAATCGCTTTCTGTAACTGATATTTCTTGAGCGGAGAGGCGTCGTTCATATTTAATTACCATTCTCGTAATATCAGGATCGCCAAGTCTGCTCTCTGCTTTTCGCAGCACGGCCATGGCTTCGTCAAAAATTTTGTGAGAACCAGTTATTTTAAATGCATGTACACCTACTTCACAGTAGGCGCCTAAGATATGCTTATTCCCATCATAACGCTCGGCAGAAGCTGCTGCCAGTTCTCGGGCTTGCTCAAGAATAACGTTCCTGTCGCTAGGTTGTAGGCCTTTTGTTTCAGTTGCGCGGGCGATAAGTAATAATATCTTATACCGCTCTACTGGTGCTTCGCGTTTAAAATCTTTTTGATAGATGCGAATTTCTGTCTCAGCTTTTTCAAACTCCCCGAGTGAGATTAGATTTCGGATTAAACGGTGACGAGGAACACGCTCTCCAGGTGCGATAGATAACATTCTTCGCAAAAGAATGTTCTGCACATTTTTATCAGGAATTCGAGGTAGACCAGTCTCTATATTGCAAAGCTCACGAATTGTACGAACTTCAATATCGTAGGTGGGTGAGATATTATCAATAACCTTGGTGAATAGTTCGATTTGCTGCTCAAGCGCAAAGAATTTGTAGCGGGCAATAATTGCTGCAATTACATCATGTCGCACTTTCCATCCATAGATTCCTTCTTTTGAATTAATTTGATATTCAGAGACAATCCCGACAAGCCCAGCAAGAATAGAGGGTATCGCATCAGCGGAGATGCCAAGAAGTCGAACCACTAACTGGCGATGGACACGAATTCCTGCGCTTTCCATCGCGGCAACATAGCGATACACATCGCTATAGTTTGGGTCTAGCTCGCTGAATTCGCGAAGAATAATATCATCAAATTTTTCTGACGCAAATACATTCTTTAGGCAAACAAACATATCTGCCTCACATCTTTGAACCAAGCGACGTCTGCGCTCTGCCCGAGAAAATCCACTAAACCCAGCTTCAACTAGCTGTTGTAACTCTGAATTTGTATTGACCAAATGCAATAATCCATCAATTTCACTTGAGCTAAGTTTAGATAAATTGAATTCTTTGCCTATTTTGTAAATATTTGGGCTCTTTATGCGTGGTGCCCAGTGATTTCGTGCGGCAGTGCACACGATTCGAAGGCTCTTTTGGCCACTCGCAACCAACTCGTCAATAAGATGATTTAATTCGAATAAATGGGTGTGAGCATCATCAATAAAAAGAACTCCTTTTTTATCCTTTGCTGCTAATTGCTTGGACACATCAGTCCACAGACTATTATGGAGTGGAAAGTCAGATTTGTGTTCCCAGACAAAATATCCGCGTCCCTTAAGGCGTAGCATTACTTGCCGAGCAGCTGTTGTTTTACCAACGCCACTAACTCCAAGCAGGCACGCCATTCCGGCCTCTTCATCAACGAATTTGACTACTTCATCTACACAAGAACGGTCGAACGTTAATCCGCCCACTATGTCCGGATACCGTGCAGGCCATCCATTAAAGATGCCACTAGCATTTGGTGCTACCGTCTCGATTTCATCATTAATGTCCAGAGTTACTGGACGTAGTGCTTGAAACGTATCTAAAGGGCTGTCGGTATCGCGAAAGGCAGTAGTGGTTGTCGGTAGCCTATTATCCATTTCAGCCATAAATGTGTCAAGGCTTCCGAATGCCACACGTAATCCTCGCTGTTCATAGAGAAGCGCACGAGTTTCATTTCTCTCGTAAAGTAGTAAGAAGATTCTTCCGCCTGCGCCTACCTTCTGATTTGTTGCTATCACCGTCTCAACCAATTCGCGTAGATGTGCATCATTTAGTGATTGACCAATCACAACTACTTGCGCTCCAGGATTCATATCAGATCTCAGTCGTGAATAGAGCGCTTCACGGTAATCCGCAGTACTGTCATAGTCAGACTGGGTTAGAATCATGTTGAACACATGTCCGTCTACGGAGTCTTTGTTAATCGTTCCGTGGATCTTGAAATATTTAGTGGCTGTCGGGTCTAGTTGAACTTTAAAGTCGAAATCTGAAGCGAATACTTGTAACGGCTTCTGCGCTCGGCGGTACGTATCCTCGACCAGTTCATCGTAGTTCGTTGTATAGATAGATTTCCAGTCATGCCTGGGAAGGTTGAGAAGCGAGCCTTTCGCCTTGAGGCCTTTGAACCGTTTCCTAATAAGAGTGATTAGGTCGGAACGGTTGCGTTTCATTTCTGCAACGGCTGCGATCTCCGCAAGATTTAATCCATCAGGTTCGATATTGAAATCTTTGCTTATGTCGCTGATTAATTCTCCAACACTGGGTGCGCCAGATGGCAAGGATGCACCTGCACCAAAAATGAGAACTGTGTTGACCGGCGTCAATTGCTCGACCAGCTCCCGAAGTTCAATCGGCATCTTTTCTCCTAGAAGTAGTAGTTCTCGCTTTGTATCGCCAACCTAGTTACAAAGAATAGGCTGCGACTGTTGATTATGCCGACGAATTGAGCCCAAAGCACCTGTCTCCGAACCGTAAGCGCGGTAGATTTCCGAGGTGCGTTGACCAGCTTTCTGGGGGCAGCACGTCTTGGGGAGATCAAGGTGTCTCGAACGGTGAAATTCGCTGCCTGTGCCATCACCTCAGACATGGCGCTCGTGCCACAAGCGCGGGTCATGGTCTTTGTGGAGCGCCACCTGAGGGGCAGTTTGGTTACGGACACTGGGCTTGCGCTGACTAGGGGAAGTTATTTCACGTAATCCGTCATGAACTGCCAATCCATCATTTCTTGCCTGCTTGCTGGCCTAATGGCCGCACCACCGCGCTGTTGATGCATATCAGTGTAAACATTGGTCCAATGGCAGCTAGTACTGTTGTCGGCGATGAGGGTTGACTGTTACGGGAGTGCGCTGATGAATCGCCCCCACTTTTCTAGACACCGTTGAGCCGTTGGGAATGTTGCTTTTCAAACGCTACAGGCGATAGCCCCGCTGCCGATGAATTTCGGCGCTGCGAGTTGTAGAACATCTCAATATAGTTGAAGACATCTGCTCGTGCATCGCTTCGGGACGTATAAATCCGACGACAGATACGCTCGCGCTTTAGCAGTTGGAAGAAGCTCTCTGCTACCGCGTTATCGTGGCAGTTGCCACGCCGGCTCATGCTGCTAACCAGATTGTGCTCACGCGGGAAGCTCTGCCACTCGTGTCCAGTAAATTGACAGCCCTGATCGGAGTGAACCAGAACAGGCCCTTGTGGCTGGCGGCGCCAAAGCGCCATCAGCAGCGCATCAAGAACCAGGCTGGTATCGATGCGGCTACCCATTGACCACCCCACAACCTGCCTATAGAACAGGTCAACTACCACTGCCAGGTAGAGCCAGCCTTCGTGGGTTCGAATATAGGTGATGTCGGTGACCCATGACTGGTTGGGTTCGGCCACATTGAACTGCCGCTGCAGGTGATTGGGCGCAACCATTGCCGCTTTACCTCCCTGCATCCCCGGCCTGCGCCCATAGCCCGTCTGTGAGCGCAGGCCTTCACCCTTGAGCAATCGTGCAACCCGATGCTTGCCGCAGCTCTCTCCTAGATCGCGCATATCCAGCGTCAGCTTGCGGTAGCCGTAGACGCCGCCGCTCTCCAGCCACGCTTGCTTGAGCAGGCCCAGCAGGCGCTCATCGTCCTTTGCCCGTGGACTCTGAGGTTGCGCCTTCCAGGCGTAGTAGCCGCTGGGGTGGATCTGCATCACTTTGCACATGCGCCGCACGCTGTACTCCTGCTCGTGCTGCTTGACGAACGCGTACCTCACCCGAACTGCCTGGCAAAGTACGCGGCGGCTTTTTTAAGATATCGCGCTCCTCCGTCACACGCTTGAGCTCGGCCTTCAAGCGCCGCACCTCTTCGGTTTGGGTCGACTGCGTCTGCCGTTCATGCGCAGGCATGGCGTAAACCTTGATCCACTTGTACAGACTGTGCCGGCTCACACCGATCCGGGCCGATACATCGCCCACCCTGTGGCCTCGCTCCGTAATCTGCTTGACCACTTCGATCTTGAATTCTTCGGGGTATGGCTGCTTTTTTGTCATGGCACCTCCTATTGGGCCTCAAGTTTGAGGCTCTAAGGTGTCTAGTACAGCCGGGGCGATTCAGACATTCGCTCTACGGGCACAATGGAGCCAACAGCGGTCCTTCGTCAATCTGAATAGGCTTCACTAATGGTTCATCTCGAACGGTCTGTGGCAACGTTGCGCATCATGGGTGACGAACTAGTGCCTGAGGAAATTTCGAGGCTACTCAGTGCAATGCCGACGTCAGCTCATGTGAAAGGGCCGCAGATTCCTTCGAGCCCATCGGGCCGCATTGGCACGAAGAAATCTGGCATGTGGCGTCTAAGGGCGAAGGAGACCGAGCCAGAAGACTTGGATGGTCAGGTCTCGGAGTTGCTTGGTCAAGTCACGTCGGACCTAGCGGTTTAGGGTGACATCGTGACTCGGTTTCGTGTTGACCTGTTCTGCGGATGGTTCATGGACAGTAATAGCAAGGGCGTGGAGCTTTCACCCGAGAACATGCTTGCACCAGCGCAGCGCGGCATCAAGTTGTCGTTTGACACCTACGGGCCGGAAGCTTCGGATGGCCTTGAGCGTGTGTCGCAGACTTAGGTTAACCCGCCATTCCGGCAATTGAAAGAACGCTAAGCCCGCTTTAGGGCGGTTACCCCCTACAGGCTCGACCTTTACCAGACAATCGTGGTAAATCTGACAAACCGTGTAAACCGTGGACGCCATTCATCTCACCATAGGAGCAGTCGCCAAGCGTGCGGGTATCACTGTACGTACTCTGCATCATTACGACCATATCGGATTGGTATGCCCCAGTGCTCGAAGCGAGTCGGGGTATCGCCTCTACAGTGCCAACGACATCGAGCGATTGCATGCCGTTCAGTCCCTCAAACAACTAGGACTCAGCCTCGAAGCGATTGCGGCAACATTGACTGGAGGTGAAGTCACACCTCAAGTGTTACTGCGTCGCCAGGTAAAAGATGCTACGCGCAAGCTGGTGGAAATCCAGGAGCTCAAAGAAAAGCTGCTGTTTCTGGAGCACGCTGTCTCTCGCCAAAACCCATCGGCCGGTGATTTGCTCGACGGCATTCGCCTCCTTGAGACTCATCAGTTGTACCTTCCCTCAGAGGACGTACGGCGGCTGCTTGCGCGCTGGCGTCGCGCCAAGGCCCGATGGCAGCCAGTTGCCGGAAAATTGCTTGCATGCCGAAGCGGCGCTGTTCCGGTCGATGCAGCGCAAACGCAGTTGCTCGCACAACGGTGGATGAACATCGCAATGTCTGTTTTCGGAGGACGGCTGGGCGCCATCCTTGATTGGGCGCGAATGCATCGGGAAGCGCCTGAGACGGCGCGGCACGCTGGACTTGAGCCAGAGCTCATGCAATACCTTGAACAAGCCATCGAGTTGCGCCTGGAAGCATTGCGCCGTCATCTCTCGCCAGACGAACTTAACAGACTGGATGGCTCTACAGGGCCTGAGTGGGAAACATTTGCGGCTCAAGGAGAGAGGCTGCTCGCCAATAGAGTCTCTCCAAAGACAAAGGCTGCGCGCGAGTTGGTGGCGCGATATCGCGAACTCTCGCTTAGAACCGTAGCGCAGGATATGTCGCTTGCGGTCAAGCTGAAGCAGGCCTATACCTCGGAGCCCATATTGGCGCTCGGTCACTTTGTTGGTCCACAGCTGAGGGCATACCTCGAAGCTGCTGCCTCTTGACCCTGACGTTACGTCAGGCCTGAAAGTACTCCTTTCGTTGAACTAACAACAGGAGTATTCCAATGAATGTCACTGGCTGTCCAAGCCCCTCGGCCATGCGTGTCGCCACTTCACGAGCAGCGCACCAGATTCTCGAAGGCGACCTGGTATTCAAGGACCCCTTCGCCATAGCGTCTTTGGGAAGTGCCAATGCTGCATCACTGATGCGCGAACCAATGGTGCAAAACGATGTCCCGTCACGCTCGATGCGGGCGGGCATCGTAGCCCGCTCACGATTCGCGGAAGACCATTTGCTGAAAGCCATTGCCAACGGGACTGTGCAATACGGCGTAGTCGGGGCAGGTCTGGATACATGGGCACTGCGCAGTGCGTCCACGCTTCCTGCCGTCACCACGTTTGAACTGGACCAGCCTTCAATGCAGAAATGGAAGACAGATCTTTATACAGACAACGGATGGGCTCAGCCCGCAAGCCTGCGCTATGTAGCCACCGATTTGCGGGAGATGACCAGTGTTGATGGTCTTCTCGCAGGTGGAGCAGACCTTGCCAAGCCTGTCAGCCTGTCTGTGCTGGGGGTGCTCGTCTACCTTTGCAACGATGTGGTTGAGCGCGAGATTGCTGCGTTACAGCAACTTGCTCCAGGCTCCACCGTTACGCTGGACTACCGCCTGGATGAGGCCCAACTGCATCCTGTGGAGCGAGTCATGATGCAGTTCACGGCCAGCATGATGGCTGCGGGAGGCGAGCCGTGGCAATCATCTTGCACGCCGGAGCGCATGCGTGAACTGCTGTCATTTGCGGGCTTTGAAGTCGATGAAGACTTGGGGCCGGCAGAACTCAACGCCCGCTATTTCGCGGGCCGCAGAGATGGCTTGCAGATTGCAGGCGGCGGCTTCCGTTATCTGAGTGCGGTCAAGCGATAGACTGACCAAGAGCATCTGTACAGTTTGCGTGCAGATGCTACCCCACAATCGTTGTGGAGGACTGCACCTCACTAAAGTGCCTGGTTCACTGGCGCGGGTGCAGCCTTCCAATTGACCGGTCATTTCCGCCCACATGTTCATTCGTGTTGCCACCCTTGAGGACGCGGCATATTTGCCGAGAATCGAAAAGTCCGCCAGCGAGCTCTATCGAGCTATCCCCCATTTGGATTGGCTGGCAGCTGGCCAGGTCATCGCGCGGGCTGAACATGAGCGGCTCATTCTCAAGAGAAGCGTTTGGGTCGCTGAGACATCGCAGGACAACCTGGTCGGATTTTTGAATGCCGAAGTTTTGAATCATGAGCTTCACATTTTGGAGCTTTCTGTTCATGGCGATTGGCAACGACAAGGTGTTGGCACGGGACTGCTTCGCAGCGCTTACCAATATGCGGTGGAGACCGGCTTGGCTGCGCTGACGCTGACGACTTTTAAAGATGTTCCGTGGTGTGCGCCGGCGTATGCAAAATTCGGGTTCAAACCCGTGATGAACCCCGTCCTGCATCTTCGAGATGCGCTGAATGCCGAGGCTGCTCACGGCCTCCCAGTCGAGCGGCGAGTGGCAATGCGTTTGCCCATAACGAGGCCAGAACAATAACTTGGACGTAGGCAGTCTTCATGCCGGAGGCGGCTAAGTTCACCATGAGTGCCCACAGTGGTACAGACTTAAAGCATTAACGTGACAGCGGCTGTGGAGGTTCCTGCAACTCCCACACCGGTGCCGCTGTTTGGCGAACTGTGGGAGCGGCTGCTGTTGTCGGTGATGGTGCTGGGCTTTGCAGCGCTCGGCCTGTACATGCGCCGCTAGTGATGGCGTGACGATTGCAATGCAGCGAAAGCTGCGCCTATAGCTGGCGGTAATTGATGGCCGCTGGCTTTTTAGAGCACTAGGGAGTCATGTCCTTGGTGCTTTTTTGTGGGCGCCGGGTACGGGCTGAATGACCGCTTTGGTGCAAGACGAACTTCCGGTTTGGGTCGGCAGCCGACTTTGAGCACTGACGTTTGTTAGCTAGCTGAGATGCGTTCTGCCTAGTCCTTTTTGCGCTCATGAAGGGTATCCTCGATCTCCCGGAGCTTATGTATGCCGAGGCCTCTAATTTTTAGCAGCACCCTGGGCTCCTTCGCAAGCAGTTGCTCAACGGTAGTGATCCCTCCACGAGCCAACGCTTGAACCGTCTCTGGCGCGAAGACGCCGTTAAGAGATGAGCCTTTGATGTGGCGTATGGGCGAGTAGATCCGCGCTGGAGTGAAGGACTTGCCCGGGAAGAGCGCAGCCTCAATCTGCTTGAATCGGAATATACCCATCCCGCGCATCTTCAGAAGTTCGTTCGGATAGGCCCTACGAACTCCCTCAATTGTATGGATGCCATTCCGTTCAAGAATCGTCTTCACTCGCAGAGGCAGTGAGTTACCTATGGGAGTTTCAGCTATTGGCGTCTGAGTATTGGGCATGTCTGGCATCATGGATGGCAGTTCCCATCATATGCAAGCTTCAATTTTAATCGTCGTGCAGGGCGATGATGCATATGACACTGGTGGTATGGGCTAAGACTGCTGGTGCGCGTTCTCTTAGGGCCGTGACAAAGAAAAGCCACCCGTGAGGGTGGCAAAGGCTGTCGATAAGAAGGCCGACCCTGGTGGGGCAGGGATGCCGTGCAATTTCAATGAGGGAGGGTGTGGGAGGGCACGGCGTCGGCAGAAACAGTCAAACTATATTAGCGCAAGAATGCTGCGGTGCAACGCGGTGTATCTCCTTGGCGACGTTTCCACGCAGCACTTATTTAAGCTCATTCCTCTGTCGCTGCAATGGTTGTCTGATCGCTGACTGCTGACTGTCACTGCTACCCGGCATGCGAGGCTGTGCTGAGAGAGACTTCTTTGGGGTTTGGACTATGGGGGGAGCGACAATGTCTTTCGTGCATCGCCTCGGTACCTCTCCGTGCCACTTCGGATATCGCAGTTTGCTAGTTGTTTGCAGCTGCCATACACTTCCGGAATATATTGCACCATTCGAACTGGTCGCCCCGCCCGGCCCCGCAGGGGTTTAGGGCGGGGCGATCAGTCCGGTAACGGCCAAGTGCAGTCATTCGGAGCATGCGCGCCTATGGCCCCGAAAGCCGACATCCAGATGCATCGAACGATTTAAGAACAGATGGGAATCTGTCATGAAAGAATGTCGGCCACACGTATCAACCAAAGAAGTCACTCCATGCAAGAAAAAATGAGCAAACGAACTCCCTTTGCACCGAGCGATCATGGCTACGAGATTCGAGGTGGAACTTTCGAGGGGAAGATATTGACACTGGGCGCTACAAACGTGAGCGACGTAATTGTCGGAGGGGCTACTTTCACGAACTGTGAGTTCCGAATGAAGGGGGTCGCGAAGACGGACTTTAACTTTGACGCAGCCTGCCTGAACTGCGACTTCCGCCTTCCTAAACGCGTTTCCAACCGGTATATGGACAGGCCTATTTTGAATGGATGCAGGTTCCATGGCCATTACGTGGGCTTCGACTTTGGACCAAAATTTCGGAGAGATTTCACAGGCAGCCCTAGCGCTGGAAGCTTGAGCAACTGCGATTTTTCGACTGCACGACTCCATCTCTGCGCGTTCTATGAGACTTCACTTTCAGACCACAAGTGGCCTGGTTGGCCTCATGTCTTTCTCGACTACACAAACGGTGCAAGCTGGGCGCATGCACTTGCAAGCGCCTCTGTCCCTCAGCGATTCAAGACCATTCTTAAGCTCCAGTCCGAATTTACTCCCGAGGACTCAGCAGTGAATTCAAGATGCATTGTTTCAGTCTATTTGCCAGAGATTGGAGAAGACCCTGAAGCACTTTGGCCGCTGATACAAGACATCCCTCAGATATGGTTTCCAGAGAAGGAAGGAAAGCCGAAAGTCAATCCTCAAACTGTTCAATCGGCCCTGGAGAAAAATGAAGAGGCAGCGGAGATCTTTGAATGGGAGCAAAACCGACTTGCCCCCTTCAACTTGCTAACTCGTTGCTGGTTGACTGAAGTTCGGTCGAATTCCGAGAGGAAATCAATTGAGTTGGTATTTAACTCTACATATCTTCAGTCTCGTGTACCCGATGCGCCACCTGAGGTAAGGCTAGTACTTGAGCAAGCACAAGCGTCTTTACGTCTGCCAAACGAGACTAGAAGCTTGACCGGCATGGTTGAGAGATACATGCCAATGAGTGCATTTCTTGAAGAGGGTGCCGTTGTTCTGAAACCGCATAGAAAGGAGCGTGGTCAAGTGATTCTCAACTTCGATAGCTGTACGGCTTTCGAAGCAACGGGTGCATCATTGAGCATCACAAAGCTCCGAGACTTTGTGAATCGCTATTGGCTTCAGTAGTCTTTCCATTCTTCGGTGAATAGTTATCCAGATTGGCTACGCGGCGAACAGTTGGGTTCACACGGAATGATCGGTTCCGAACACCCCGGAAGACGGCTTCGGCCACTAAATTGAAGCGCTCCTCGAATGTCTGCATCGGCGAGGACTCCACTTCCGCTTCGGGTCGGCTGCGGACTTTAAGCACTGATGTTTGTTAGCTAGCTGAGATGCGTTCTGCCTGGTCCTTTCTAGAATCATGCAGGAAATCCTCGATCTCCCGGAGCTTATGTATGCCGAGGCCCCTAATTTTTAGCAGCCCCTTGGGCTCTATCGCAAGCAGTTGCTCAATGGTAGTGATCCCACCACGAGCCAACGCTTGAACCGTTTCTGGCGCGAAGACGCCGTTAAGAGATGAGCCTTTGATATAGCGTACGGGCGAAAAGATCCGCGCTGGAGTGAAGGACTTACCCGGGAATAGCGCAGCCTCAATCTGCTTGAATCGGAACATACCCATCCCGCGCATCTTCAGAAGTTCGTTCGGATAGGCCCTACGAACGCCCTCAACTGTATGGATGCCATTCCGTTCGAGAATCGTCTTCACTCGCAGCGGTAGTTGGTCGCCTATAGGTATTTCGGATGTTGACGTCTGAGTATTGGGCATGTCTGGCATCATGGACGGCAGTCCCTATCATATGCAAGCTTCAATTTTTAATCGTCGTTCAGGGCGATGATGCATATGACACTGGAGGACTTAGCCAAGACTGCTGGTGCGCGTTCTCTTAGTGCCGAGACAAAGAAAAGCCACCCGTGAGGGTGGCGAAGGCTGTCGATAAGAAGGCCGACCCTGGTGGGGCAGGGATGCCGTGCAATTTCAATGAGGGAGGGTGTGGGAGGGCACGGCGTCGGCAAAACCAATGTGAGGATATTAGCGTAAGCAGACTGCTAAACAACTTTACCTATCACCTGTGCGACTATTTTGCAAAAAATTTACGATAGATCTCCTATCTGCACATCGCTGGACACGGCATGATGAGCCTGACAGTGAACTCTGTAACTTTGTTGCCTTTTAGCATTCGATCTTTTGCGAGATTACATGTGCTACATCAGGATGTCTCGGAGCAAGTATTGCTGCGGGGGCAACGGGATGGCATGAGTGCATGTTCATGAAGTTGCGACCTATTGATGCACACATCCAGACTATTTTCTCCATCTGTGCAAATATTAGGTGCGGAATAGATAAGGCTCTTGGCTATTGATTGCGTTCGAGTCGGTAGATTTTCGGTATAAGTCATATAGCATAGTCTTGCTATTGGTTAGCCTATTAATGTCTTAGTAATCGAGCTGCTATGAAATTTATTTCGAAAAATTCCTGGATTTCAACGGCGCTGGCAGGTTTTTCTAGTTTATCCGTGGCCGCTCCGCTTTACGACAATCTAACGGGCGTGGATTTGAGTACTGTCAATTCGGCTTTTAGTGCTGATCTAATCGGGGTTAGGCTTGAAGCTGCATCCACTACAGTTATTGACAAGGTCTTGGTTCCGCTGTTTTCATTAAGTGGTTCTACTACCGCTCCGCCTCTTTCTTTGTGCTCAGGCAGCGTGACTGCACCAGATACCGCCGATTGCACAGACTTAAATCCAACAGCAGGTACTTTGGCTTCTTCGCCTTCTGTAATAGAGTACAGTGGCAATTATTCTATCGATGCGGGTGAGATATATTGGGTTGTAATGGAGGTGCAGCCTTCTTTCTCTGCTCTTTGGTCAGCAAAGCAAATAGAGGCTGGTTCTCTGAGTTGGTTTTCCGTATCAAATCCAAGCGCTACGCCTTTAGTATGGGCGCCAGCTCCTCTGTCTCCTATTATTAAGATTGAAGCGCCAGACGTGCCACCTGCCCAGCCTGCGGTTGGAGTCGCCTGTACACCTAACAGTCTGGTGGATGCAGATGATCAAGTAGCAATTTGCACCGTCACGGCTGACCTACCGGCTCCAGCTGGGGGGATGACCATTCGTTTGACGCCTCCTGCCAGCAATTCTCGATTCAGTACTACCTGCAGTGAGTCAATTGTGATTGGTGAAGGTTCAAGCAGTGCTAGTTGTTCAATCACGGCTACACCCAATACAGTAGTTGGTGATGGTGCGGTCGATGCGACTTTGACATTGTTGGATGCAGATGCTTTCTCGCCCGTGCCCTATATAGTTTCAATACGCAGCGCAAATGTAAATATTACGGATGACGACAAGGACGCCAGTACACCACCTATCGGACCTAGTGCTGCCACAGCAATTCCTACTTTGAACCAGTGGATGCTGGCACTGATGTCGCTGGTACTCGGGGGCTTCGCTGCTGTCGGGCTCCGCCGCTTGGGAATCCGTTGAGCTGTTTACTGTCCTCAATATTCGAGTGATGCAAACTGGGGTGTCCCTGACATGACTGTGGACATCGCTTGTCGCTACCCCGGGTATGGCTGGGGGCCTAGTTCGGGATTGGGGACTTAGTCCTGAATTCGGACTGCCTGCCACGCCCGGCCCCGTAGGGGTTGAGGGCGAGGCGGGCTGTCCGGTGACGGCCATCAAGCGAAATTCGAAAGATTCAACGGCTGACATTGCTGTCTGTCCGACCTTGAGCTCTCAACAAGCTATGAATTTGCGTGGTTCTGTTGATCGAAGCTCTGTCGAGCTTCTCGGAATTGATCTCCGTTTTCAACGATCCAGGTCCACAGTGGCACCATGCGCAGCAGCCATTCCATGCCAGTGTCGGACAACTCATACTCGACTTTGGGGGGAACCTCACCAAAGTCGTGCCGCAGCACAAAGCCGTCACGCTCCAGCTGTCGCAACGTGCGCGTGAGCATGCGCTGTGTGACTCCGTGCATGCGCCTACCGATGTCTGCATGTCGAAGCCGACCATAAACGCCAAGGGTGTGAACGACGCCGAGAGACCAGCGACTTCCGGCGTGCGCGAGCACTTCACGCCTCAGCCCGTCGTCGTCATCTCTCAGACCATCACACACCGTCTGGGAATACTGAAGAAGTTCTTCCTGATTCAACTTGCTGGCTCCCGGTATCATGTGTGTACCTTCTTACATATTTTTTGATGCATCGCTAGACTGTCCAACTTCTTTAGTAGGCTATACGATGAATCAAGCAAATCCGAACTTTACGTCTCAGAACATTCTCGTGCTCGGCGCGGGAGAACTTGGCCTTCCGGTACTCCGTAATCTTGTACGCAAAGCCAAAGACATTAGTGGTTCCAAGATCAGTGTGCTTCTGCGTGCCAGTGCCGTGGAATCCTCCGAGCCCGCCAAGCAGCGGGATATTGCGGAGATCCGAAGCCTCGGCATCGAGATCGTCCTGGGCGATTTGGTGAAAAGCTCCATTGATGAGCTTGCCGTGGTTTTCGCACGCTACGACACGGTGATTGGCTGCGCGGGTTATGCCGCCGGCATCAACACGCCGATAAAGCTGGCGCGGGCAGCGCTGCAGTCAGGCATCCCCCGGTACTTCCCCTGGCAGTTCGGTGTGGATTTCGACGTGATCGGCCGCGGCGGCCCGCAGGATATTTTCGACGCACAGATCGACGTACGCGAACTGCTGCGGAGCCAGGACCAAACAGAGTGGGTCATCATCTCCACCGGCATGTTCATGAGCTACCTGTTTGAGCCTGAGTTCGGCGTCGTTGACTTGCAGAACGGTGCAGTCCACGCTCTGGGCAGCTTTGACACCGCCGTGACGTTGACCACTCCCGACGATATCGGCGCGCTCACAGCTGAAGTGGTGTTTGCACAACCGCGCATCCGCAACGAGATTGTGTATCTGGCCGGCGACACTGTAACGTACGGCCAGGTTGCGGACAAGCTGGAAGCGGGCCTTGGTCGATCTTTCACCCGGTCGGTATGGACTGAGCAGTATCTACTGGATGAGTTGGCGCGGGACCCGCAAAACATGATGAGCAAGTACCGTGCGGCCTTTGCACAGGGGCGTGGCATGTCGTGGAACAAGAGCGGCACGTTCAACCAACGCCGCGCAATTCCGGTGACGGACGTATCGTCTTGGATTAATGCAAACCTTGCATCTAGTCGCTCGAATAATGGGCTGTGAGCCACATATTTCTGGCTTGGCACGGTGCACCGTTGGCTGACCGAGGTCCGCGGCAATTGGCGCTGTGTCGGCCATGGGTCGTCTGCTGACCTTCGAGGATCCGCAAAATCTGCAGACTGGGCCTGTGCCATTGGGAGGCAACTTGACTCTGGCCATCACAAACACGCTCGTCAAGCAGAATACCCCGACTGCAACCCCCACACCAGTGCCTTCGCTCAGCCAATGGGCACTTGCACTGCTTACCTTGATGCTGGGAGGGTTCGCTGCAATGCGTGTTCGCCGCTCCAGAACGCGCTGACCTGTTGAGGG
>Ga0308165_1003273_pt1 | contig 17620 bp, 16 predicted proteins | sample PhyWR2_FD_201032 | JGI IMG/M metagenome (GOLD analysis project Ga0308165, IMG submission 201032) | Phyllosphere microbial communities from UC Gill Tract Community Farm, Albany, California, United States - DLSLW.R2 | ecosystem: Host-associated > Plants > Phyllosphere > Unclassified | place: USA...
CTCAATCATCAAGCCCGTGCCGTGGTTTTCGAGAGTATTGAAGACTATAACCAGCGTATTAATGACCCAGATCTGGACGTCAATGCAGAGGATATTCTGGTACTAAAAGGCGTCGGCCCGAAAGGTTATCCGGGTATGCCTGAAGTGGGAAATTTTGGCCTTCCGCTCAAGCTGATTCAGCAAGGCGTGCGTGACATGATCCGTCTGTCTGATGGCCGTATGTCCGGCACTGCCTTTGGCACTATCGTGCTGCACATCAGCCCTGAGTCTACCGTAGGTGGCACACTGGCTCTGGTACAAAACGGCGATATCATTGAATTAAATTGCCATGAACGTCGTCTGACGCTACATGTCAGTGACCAGGAGCTAGAACGTCGTAAAGCGCAATGGCATCCTGAATATCCCAATTATCCACGTGGCTATGCCAGCCTGTATATCGAAACCGTCCAACAAGCACATATCGGCGCAGATCTGAATTTTCTGCGCGGTAAATCCGGCAGTGATATTAAACGCGAACCTCACCCTGAATAATAATCCTGGAGATAATATGAGCCAGTACTGGTCTAATGATGATGAACTCTTTCTTTTAGCAAAAGAAAAACTATTTGTTGCTCTGGTGGGCGATATTTTAGATACCATGGGATTAGTTCATCAATTCTTGTCACCACAATTAAAACCTATTGACCCTGGCATGGTGATATTAGGACGTGCGATGCCCGTACTGGAAGCTGATTATTTTCAGCAGAGCGGTCCGGGTAATTCAGCCCTCAGTGAAAAACCATTTGGTTTAATGTTTCATGCCCTTGATGACCTGAAAAAAAATGAAGTTTATATTTGCGCAGGAGGCTCATTACGTTATGCCCAGTGGGGCGGCTTAATGTCCACTCGCGCGCAAAAATGTGGTGCCGCTGGTGCCGTTATTCATGGCTTCCATCGCGATACCAATGAAATCCTGAACATGGGCCTGCCGGTGGCCTCTTTTGGCAGCTATGCTCAGGATCAGGGACCACGCGGCAAGGTCGTTGACTGGCGTGTTCCGATTGAGCTGGACGGTGTACGCGTGATGCCTGGTGACGTTATTTTTGGCGATCGCGATGGTGTGCTGGTAATCCCTGCTCAGGCTGTTGATGACGCATTCCACGGTGCATTTGAAAAAGCAAAAGGCGAAAATGAGGTTCTTACTGCCTTAAAAAACGGCATGACCACCGTCGAAGCATTCGATAAATTCGGCATTATGTAATTCCACTCTGACAGGTTAAATAAGGTGATGCGTATGCAATACGCGGATAGTCATATTGGCGTGACAACAATAAAGAAAATAGCCAGTAAAGTTTTGCCTATTATGGTGATGCTTTATGTTATTGCTTATATTGACAGACAGAATATCGGTTTTGCCAAACTTCATATGGTCGATAGTTTATCGTTAAGTGAAACGGCTTATGGTTTAGGGGCTTCATTATTTTTTATTGGTTATCTGTTATTTGAAGTACCCAGTAATATTATTCTGCATAAAGTCGGAGCACGTGTCTGGTTTGCGCGAATTATGTTTTCCTGGGGACTAGTGACGATACTGATGGCCTTCACCACTAGCGCCACAATGTTTTATATTTTGCGCTTTTTACTCGGTGCCTTTGAAGCTGGGCTATATCCTGGCCTGCTCTATTATATGACGCGATGGTTCCCGCTTAACTACCGCCCACGTGTTGTCGGTTACCTTATCATGGCAAGTCTGGTGGCTAATTTAATTGGTGCTCCGCTCAATGGGGCGTTATTAAGTATTCACGGAGTACTGGGGCTGGAAGGCTGGCAGTGGATCTTTATCGGTACCGGCTTACCGGCCCTGCTACTGATTATACCGGTACTGTTCTGGCTACCTGATTCCCCCGAAAAATCCTCATTTCTGAATAAGGAAGAGAAAGCCTGGCTTAAAAACACGTTACAGCAAGAAGCGTCACGTAATCAGGACCACAGTGTCAGCGGAATATTAAAAACGTTAAAAGACACACGCGTTCTGTTACTGGCACTGGTATTAGGGTTTATTTCGTTCGGCGCTTACGGCTTAAGCTACTGGATGCCAACCATTGTGAAAGGATTTGGTGTCTCTGATATGACCAACGGCCTGATCAATATGATCCCATGGTTAGCAGCCATCATTTTACTGTGGTGGATGACCCGTAATCCTGAACGGACTCAGGATCCGGTAAAAAATATCGCTCTGCCGATGTTTATCGCCGCAATATTCCTGACGGGAAGTGCTTTAACGATTGAGACGCCGTGGCTAAGTTTCTTCTGCATCTCCATTGTGATTATGGCTATTTTCTCCATTCAGCCTTGCTTCTGGACTCTGACTCGCTTCCTGAGTGGGTCGGCAGCAGCAGCGGGTCTGGCGACCATCAACTCGCTGGCTAATCTGGGAGGATTCTTTAGTCAGAATACCGTTCCGGCAGTCCGTGAATTTACCGGTAGCGCCAGCGCGCCAATGTACTACCTGGGGGCTTGCATGGCGATTGGTGGTATAGTCACTTTATTGACTATCCGCTATCTCAATCAGCGTGGCAGACAGCAGCACACCGCATCTGTTCAGGTTGAAGCACCCTGAAGGAACACCATGACCGAGTATCGTGCCCCGGCGTTAAGCCGGGGTCTGGCTGTACTGGAACATCTGTCACAGGTGGGTGTTCCAATGCTGATGAGCGAGATTGTCGAAAGCCTCAATCTCTCTTTTAACCAGCTATTCCGGGTCATTCAGTGTCTGGAAGATGAAGGCTATCTTCGCCAGGACGAGCAACGTTACTACCATCTAACCGGCAAGATCCTGTTTTCCAGCCAGCCCTACTTTATTGAGCAGCTGACTCAGTCAGCACGTTGTCAGCAGCTGATGAAAAATTTTACCTGGCGTACTAACCAGCCCTGTCATCTGGCCGCGATACGGGATGAACAAGTACGCGTTCTTGCCCATAGCCATCCTGACTTTACCCCGGCGATTAGCGCAAAAAATGGGTCATTGCTGAATACGGTAAAATCGAGTTCTGCTCTGCTTCTGCTGGCACTGTCCAGCGCCCAGAATAGCTGGGGACTCATCCGCCACTACCAGTTAGATACGCCACTGCGCAGCACGCTCTTTGAAACCTTAGCGCAAATCACCACTCAGGGTTTTGCTGAGATCCCTCACGATCGCATCGAAGGTTTAACCTCAGTCTCCTGGCCTGTGTTTGGCGTCGACGGCTTTGCTCAGGCGGCCATCACCTGCCCGTGGTTCAATCAGTTACCCGGTGATTATGAAGAAGCCAAACAAGAGCTTAGCGTGATGGCGCAAGCACTGAGCCAGTCGTTATCAGAGTTAATGCAACAGGGATTAAAAAAACCTAAACCATACTAAAACGTGGTTTAGGTTTATATCAGATAATATTAACAGTTAGCTCAGTCGACTACTTTCACCACTATAATTTTTTATAGTTTGCTTATCGGTATTCTCGGTAAAATTAGTCAGATCAGTTTTATTTGTTTCTTTAGCACAAGCGACCGCAATCACCGTAATAAGGCTCATACCAACAGCTAAACATGCTACTGGCCAGGAGGCTCCATCTGCCATACTGGCGAGTAAGACAGCCGCTAAAGGTGCCAGTCCACCGGAAAGTGATGCGCTAATTTCACGACCTAATGCCAGGCCACTGAAACGGACTTTGGATGGGAAAACCTCTGAGAAAAATGCACCTTGAGTGCCCAGCATCGCTGCCACACCAATACCGACACCCAGTGTCATTGCGATAATAACGCCTAAGGTCGTACCGGTATTAACCAACCAGAAGAACGGAAAAGCAAATAACGCAGAGAAAATAGCACCAAACATATAAATAGTACGGCGTCCAAACCTGTCAGATAACGATCCAAATAACGGGGTGGTAAATATCGCCACACCTGCAGCAACGGCTACTGCGATAGGTCCAACGGAAGGGGACATATGCAAGGTTCCAACAATATAGGCGATAACAAATGTCTGATAGACATAGCTGACTCCACTTTGAGCAACCTGCGCGCCAGCTACAATACTTAAGCTTTTTCGTTCAGTACGAATGAGATCCCGTAGTGGATTCTTACTTACAGCTTCAGTTTGTGAGAGTTTTTCGAATGCTTCCGTTTCAGATATTTTCATCCGAATTACTAACGCCACAACAACTAATAGAGCACTAAACAGGAAGGGTATACGCCATGCCCAACCGAGAAATATTTCTTTTGGAAGCTGGGTCAGTATAGCGAACGTACCTGCCGACAGCAGAAGACCGATGTAGACTCCGACTCCCGGAAAAGATGAGTAAAAACCTCGACGATGAGCAGGGGCACTTTCAGCAGTCAAAATGGCAGCGCCACCAAACTCAGCTCCAGCACCAAAGCCCTGAGCTAGTCTCAGAACCACCAGCATAATGGGAGCCCAGATACCCACACTTTCATAGGTAGGAACTAAACCAATTAAAGTAGTTGCCGTTCCCATTAATAGTAATGTGATAACCAATACTTTTTTTCGCCCGACTTTATCACCGAGTTGTCCAAAGTAAATGGCACCAAACGGACGAACCAAGAAACCTAACGCCAACGTTGAAAAAGCCAGTAATGTTGAAACAAACGGGTCTCCCTTAGGAAACATTATTTCATTAAAAACTAAAGCGGCCGCTGTACCATATAAAAAATAATCAAACCATTCCAATGCAGAGCCAACCAGTGAGGCTGCAGCAACGCCCTTCATGGATTTTTTCTTCTTACTCATAGGGTTTTTCCCTTTTCCAGGATTATAGGTATCCCTCATCACCAAAGATGATAAAGATATCGGATAGAAGATAATAAAGTTACAAAAGAGCCCGTCTAATTCAGGCTCAACAGATATTGAATTACTCTCCGTGGAAATGAGGGCTACGTTTTTCTTTAAACGCCGCTTTTCCTTCGCGAGCATCTTCGGTGTAAAAACAGATAGTACGTAGATCTCGTTCATAACGTACAGCCTGATCCAACGGCATATTTACCGCCGCTCTCATGTTCAACTTAGCCGTCTGCGCGGCAATAGGTGGACGAGAGGCTATAGTGGTAGCCAGTGTTATTACCGACTCCATCATTTCAGTAGCAGAGGTGAACACTTCATCAACAATCCCCCATGACTCACCCGTCGTTGCATCTATCGGATCTCCGGTATAGAGCATACGAGAAGCGCGGGAAGCACCGATAGTTTTGTTCAGGTAGACAGCCATACCGCCACCGCCCACCCAACCGAGCTTAATCTCCGGAGCACCAAATAATGCATTACAAGTGCTGACGCGAATATCACAACATAATGCCAGTTCCAGTCCACCACCTAGTGCATATCCATTAATGGCACAGATAGTAGGTTTAGTTATCTCAGCAATAGCATCACAATGGTCATGCTTCATACGATGAGCCCAGGGAGACTGATAGCTATCCAGTTCCTTGATATCGCTGCCACAGCAAAACGCTTTAGGCCCATTGGCCGTCAGAATAACCACTCTGACATCAGAAGATGAATTACAGAACTCAGCCAGCTGTCTGATGCTTTCGGACATTGATGGCGTCACAGCATTCAATTTTTCAGGACGATTCAGGGTGATAATCGCGACGTACTCGGACACCGAGAATGTCACATGAGTATCGATGTTAAAATCGAGTTCAGTCATCTGCTTTCTCCCCATTTGTTCGAGTAACAACACCGATTTCTTTCAACTCAGCAATTTTTTGAGCACTAAATCCTAGTTCACTCATAATTTCATCCGTATGTTGCCCAATGAAAGGTGTCGGACGCTGAATAGAACAGGGGGTCTTGCTGAATTTAATGGCAAAGCCAGGTGTTTTTACTTTGCCTTCACTCGGATGGTCATACTCAACAAATGTCTCGTTGTGGATCACCTGAGGGTCTTTAACAACCTGTTCGTAACCATTAACTTCACTGCTCCACAACCCTTCTGCATCAAAAGCATCTCTCCATTCTTGAGTGGTTCGAGTGAGCATTTTTTCGCGAGTGATACGGAAAATAAAGTCACGTTGTGGCAAGGTGTGACCGTCAACTTCATCTTCCATCGTGATAAATTCAGGCACATCGAGGATTTTACCCAGTGTAGGTAAGTGAGGAGTGACGAGCGTGATATAACTATCTGCAGTTTTAAATACGCCATAAGGCGCACGAATATAACAATGTCCGTGGGCTTCTTCGCTCCGTCGCTGAGGCTTGTGCCCCTGAGTGAATACAGTTAACTCCTGCATTTGATTAGCAATAATGGCATCCAGCATATTCACCTGAACCAATTGCCCCTCTCCTGTTCGCTCTCGATGCAATAATGCGGCTAAAGCACCTTCAAATGCGGTATAAGCTGTAATCGCATCCACCAGATACTGACCTGATGGTTGAGGTGGGGTACCTTCAGCCCCAGTACTGAACATTGCACCACTCAATGACTGCAGCAATAGATCCTGGCCAGGACGTTTAGAATAAGGGCCTGTTTCACCATAACCTGACATAGAAACATAAATAAGATCCGGTTTGATCTGTTTTAATGTTTCATAATCAACACCTAAACGCTGTGCTACACCCGGACGATAGTTCTGAATAAAAACATCCGCTGTTTCAACGAGCTTATATAATAATGCCTTCCCTTCTTCCTCTTTGAGGTTAACCGCAAGACTACGTTTGTTGCGATTAAGCGACAGGAAAGAGGTATTAATAATATTACCGTATGCTGCTCCCGCAGAAGTATGACGCTGCCATTCTCCTGTGGTCGGTTCAACTTTAATCACATCCGCACCCATATCACCCATACGCAGTGCGGCAAATGGCCCGGCCATTGCGATGGAACAATCCAGTACTCGATACCCTTTAAGAATTGACATAACCACACCCCTACTCTTTGAACGTAACCTTCCAGGCCCCATGTTGATGCGCTCAATGTAGGATCATTTTTTTAGATATTATATATAATATTCAAAAAAGCGTGATGATGATCTAAATTTATATCAAGACTTATAGATATGATTATCTCTAATACATTGCCATAACCCATACAAACAGGGCTTAAAATTGAACAAATTCAAAGGATTAACATGGGATCATCCTCGAGGATATCGTCCGCTACAATCATGGGCAGCAAAAGATCAAGCAGTAGATGTCGAGTGGCATATTCAAAAACTAGAAGGATTTGAATCACATCCAATTAATGAACTGGCAGAAAGTTATGATCTTTTGGTTGTTGATAATCCCGGAATTGGTGAAGCTGTGGAGAAACAGTGCCTGCATCCACTGGAGGATTTTTTAACTACAAAACAAATTGATTTCCTACGCCAAAGTAGTGTGGGAGCATCATTTGATAGCTATCAATATCAAGGCAAACACTGGGCGATACCAATAGATGCGGCGTCTCAGGTTTGTGCTGTCGCCGGAGAAGCGGTGATCAACCCTCCAGAAACCTGGGAAGCCGTACAGGCATATAGTAGGAGACATAAAAATTGTGTTGCACTTTCACTTGGCGGGCCACATGCTTTACTGACGTTATATTCCATTAGTCAGGCATTAGGTAGTGAGATTTTCACGGATAATAATTTTATTATGAGCCGCGAGATAACCATTCGCGCAATTGATATAATGAAAAATATATTCAGTAATCAACAAAAAAAATTCGTTTCTCTGAATCCAATTAGTTTACTTGATGCTATGGCACAGGGAGACTTTGATCTCTGTCCTGCTATCTTTGGTTATATCAACTATTCAAATCCGAATAGTGGCAGAGCCATTCATTTTGTCGATATCCCTTACGCCAAGTCATCCTCGCTACGGGGTTCAGTTTTAGGCGGTACCGGGCTAGCGATATCCGTACATTGTACGCCCACTCCAGCACTCATTAACCATATCATGGGTTATGTTTCGGATAAGACGCAGACAACGTTAGTGGTTGAAAATGGCGGACAACCCTCTAATATTCATGCCTGGCATGATGCTCAGGCCAATAAACTAAAACAACATTTTTTCAGCAATACTTTCAAAACCGTTTCAGGTGCCTATGTCCGCCCAAAATATGACGGTTACATTGAATTTCAGGATTCGTCATCAGAACTGATACGTGAGGGGCTGCTCAACCAAATGGCTGCCAGTCAAATTTTTGATGCTATAGCCGAAAACTACTCCCGCCATCGGCCTTAATATATATTTTTAGCATTGAACGAAGAAAAAATAAAATAATCAGATATTACAGTGAGATTTATCTGTCAGAGCGTTTATATTCTGACAGATGAATCATATCAATTATGGTGATACAGAATAAGAAATCTGACGATCAAATCCCAGAATAATATGGTCTGCTGTTTTATTACGGTAAAGAGCAATATCACGCTGTTCTATCGCCTCGATGATATCGTTATGCTCATCACATAATAACTGCAAATCAGGAACACCTCGCTCTTCATGAAAGCGCCCAACTTGTGGACCATAATTCAAAGTGCCATACATTTCGATAATCAAATTATTACGAGAAGCTATGACAATATGTTTATGGAATTCAGCATTAAGGTTGATGAAATAGCTGTACTGTTCATAGCGAGGGCCGTAATGATGGGTTCGCATCATAGTATTCAGAGCACGAAGATGGGCAATCTCACTGGCAGTAATGTTAGCCAGAACCATCTCTGCAATCGCAGGCTCAATCAGTAAACGGGCCTGCTGCCATTCAAGAATATCATTAGCATCTGGTTTTTTAGCTACCCGAAAACCTTTATTATGTTCCAAAATAATGAGTTTTTCTGCTGCCAGCCTGAACAAGGCCTCTCTGACTGGAATGCTACTCACACCAAAGCGCTTGCTCAGAGTATTAACAATAAGCCGTTCTCCAGAGACCAACTGGTTAGAGATGATTTCCTGCTTTAGCAAATCATAAACTTTATGGCTAATGCTCTCATGTTGCAACATAGCAACCCCATAAATCATACAAAATATATAATATCGTATCACCAATCCAGTAATCAGGCAATTTCACGGAAAACCATCCGCGATAGCTGTTTAATGGTTAATATATTCATGATTTACCCTCAACAATGAACCAGATAAAAAAGAGTTCCTATGACAGTCACTATCAGACCATTCACCCTCACCGATGCCCCATTATTGAGTCAGTTAGCACCCAAAATTTATCGCGAACATTTCGCCCATCTGTGGCACTCCGTTGAGGAAATGAATGCGTATCTGGAAAGTGAATACTCTGAACCTATCCTGAGCGCCAGCTTAAAGGATCCTGCTGTGTGCTGGTTTGTGGCACATAGCGACTCCCCGATTGGCTTTGCTAAACTGAGCTGGGAAAGTGTCATACCCGAGACGAATCTGTCAGGTGTGTTACTGAACAAGCTTTATCTGGACCCACGTATGACAGGAAAACATTACGGCAGCGTCATATTTGAACACATGGTTCGGGAGGCTAAAGCGCAGGGGAAGACTTTTTTCTGGCTGGAAGTACTGGAGCAGAATCCACGGGCGCGTAAATTCTATGAACAGCAAGGCATGCAGTTTATTAAAAATCAGATATTCAAAACTGAATCACAACAGTCGATCATTCATATTATGGGTATGGATATTTAGTATAAAGCCCTGTTGGACAGGGCTTCAGGGCTTTATTATCAATGCTCAGAGACCGGCTGGTCTACACTTCGATATCGGCTAAATCACCTTTCTCTTGTAACCAGTTACGCCGGTCTTCAGAACGTTTCTTCGCCAGCAGCATATCCATTTTTGCCAGGGTCTGCTGATAGTCTTCATCGCTAATCGTTAGCTGCACCAGACGGCGCGTATTCGGATCGAGCGTGGTTTCCCGCAGCTGTAACGGGTTCATTTCGCCCAACCCTTTGAATCGCTGTACGTTAGGCTTACCTTTTTTACGTTTTAGCTGCTCCAGTACACCCGCTTTCTCTTCTTCATCCAGGGCATAAAAGACTTCTTTGCCAAGATCAATACGGTAGAGCGGCGGCATAGCGACATAGACATGGCCCCCTTTTACCAGCGTACCGAAGTGACGCACAAATAAGGCACACAGCAAAGTGGCAATATGCAATCCATCGGAGTCGGCATCCGCCAGAATACATATTTTCCCGTAACGTAGCTGACTCAGATCGTCGCTATCCGGATCGATACCGATCGCCACAGAGATATCATGGACTTCTTGCGAAGCCAGCACTTCATCAGATGAGACTTCCCAGGTATTAAGGATCTTACCTTTCAGCGGCATAATGGCCTGGAATTCACGATCGCGCGCCTGCTTGGCGGAACCGCCTGCTGAGTCCCCTTCCACCAGGAATAGCTCTGTTCGGCTTAAATCTTGTGACGAGCAGTCCGCCAGCTTACCGGGAAGTGCCGGGCCACTGGTGAGTTTTTTACGGACCACTTTTTTGGCTGCCCGCATCCGGCGTTGAGCGCTGGAAATCGCCAGCTCCGCCAGCTGTTCTGCCGCCTGAACGTTTTGGTTCAGCCACAAACTGAATGCATCTTTGACCACACCAGAAACAAAAGCAGCGCACTGACGAGAAGAGAGCCGCTCTTTGGTTTGTCCGGCAAATTGCGGATCCTGCATTTTAACGGATAACACATAAGCACAGCGTTCCCAGATATCTTCCGCCGATAGCTTCACGCCGCGCGGTAAGATATTGCGGAACTCACAGAACTCACGCATTGCGTCCAGCAAACCCTGTCGCAGACCATTAACGTGGGTACCGCCCTGCATCGTCGGGATCAGGTTAACGTAACTTTCCGTTAATAGCTCACCACCTTCCGGTAACCATAACAGTGCCCAGTCTAACGCTTCGGTTTCACTGGAAAAATTACCAATAAAAGGGGCTTCTGGCAGGGTAATAAGACCATTCACTGCTTCGCAAAGGTAGTCGGTGAGTCCATCCTGGTAGCACCAGCGTTGTTCAGTGTTATTGACCTTATCAGTAAAGATAATTTCTACGCCAGGGCACAATACGGCCTTGGCCTTCAATAAATGGCTGAGGCGTGATACCGAAAAACGTGGACTATCGAAAAAGCTTTCATCCGGCCAGAAATGGACGCTGGTTCCGGTATTACGTTTACCGCAGGTGCCAATGACTTCAAGATCCTGGACCTTATCACCATTTTCAAACGCAATGCGGTATACCTGACTGTCACGGCGAACGGTCACTTCAACGCGCTTAGAGAGCGCATTGACCACCGAGATCCCAACGCCATGCAGGCCACCAGAGAACTGATAGTTTTTATTGGAGAATTTACCGCCTGCATGGAGGCGGCAAAGGATCAATTCGATAGCCGGGACTTTTTCTTCAGAATGGATATCCACAGGCATTCCGCGACCATCATCAACCACTTCCAGCGACTGATCGGCATACAGAATAACTTCAACACGCTTTGCGTGTCCGGCCAGCGCTTCATCGATACTGTTATCGATGACTTCCTGCCCCAGATGATTAGGGCGCGTGGTGTCAGTGTACATTCCCGGGCGGCGGCGAACAGGTTCGAGCCCGGTGAGTACCTCTATATCATCGGCATTATAAGATTGAGTCATGGCTCTTATTTCATTCAGATAAAAAACAGGAATCGGCCATCAGGCCTTAAGGCTGGCCGAAGAAATCGACAATTTGTGTGAAATAACTGTCGAAACCGATAAACGCATGATTACCCCCGGTTTCAACCGTCTGGCGGCAAGCAGCGTAATAATCGACTGCCTGGCGATAATCTAGCACTTCGTCTCCCGTCTGTTGTAACAACCAAATAAGATTCGGTGCTTCCAGCGGGTCAATATGCATTTCTTTTAGAAAGCGAATATGGCGAGACTCTAGCACATATTGCTGCCCTGTGTAGGGATTCTCATTGTGGCCGAGATAATCTACCAGCAGTTCAAAGGGACGAACGGCCGGGTTAACAACCACCGCAGGCAACATAAAGCGCTGAGATAACCAGGTCGCATAATAGCCCCCCAGCGAAGAACCTATCACACCGGTTACCGGCCCATCGCTCTGGGTTATCAAGGAGTCTAGCAGCTCTGCTGCCTGTTCCGGATAACAGGGTAATTGCGGAACCAGCAGATTAATCTGCGGATGATGCTCTGCCAGCCACTGCTGAAAGGCAACCGCCTTCGCTGAACGTGGTGAGCTATTGAACCCGTGTAAATACAATAGACGGGTCATTAATAGCCCTCAGAATCGGTATCAGGATTAAAGACGGTACCATTCAGACGACACACTTGCGTCGTCAGTTCTCCATTCGGATGCAGTTCCAGCCAGCGCCACCCAGGCTCAATAGTATCAAGGGTAAAATTCGCACAATGGGGCTTAAATTGCACACAGGTAGAAGGTGTCGCCATCATCCGGCGGCCATTCCAGTTCAAATCCAGTTCCTGATGAATATGACCACACAGCAGATTTTTTACCTGCGGGTAATTTTGTAGTACTTCATCAAGTGCGGCTGCATTTCTCAGGCTATGCTGATCCAGCCAGCTACAACCCGCTGGAAGCGGATGATGGTGCAGTAGCACTAATGCATGCCGTTCTGGATGAGCTTCCAGATGACGCGTCAGCCAGTCCAGCTGATACTCACTTAACTCACCGTGCGGCACGCCAAATACCTGGCTGTCCAGCAGCAGGATTTGCCAGTGATCGCCGACAAAGACGCGTTTAGCTGGTGAAATCTCCGCTTTAAACAGCGTATCAAACATCGCGGGCTGAAAATCATGATTGCCCGGCAGCCAGACACAAGGTGCTGCAAGTTGTGAGATGCCCTCAGCAAAATGCTGATACGCCTCCACACTATGATCTTGTGATAAATCACCCGTTGCCACAATCAGATCGTATTGACACTGCCCGGCAAGTATCGCGGCAAGCACTGCCTGATAGCTTTCCCATGTATTGATACCAAGCAGTGTTTCGTTCTTTCCTGCGAACAGGTGGGTATCGGTTATTTGCAGTATCCTGACTCGACCATCAGCGGCCACAGGAAGATTTAACAGACTTTCCAAAGGATATCCTTAGGTTTAACGCACACTTACACGCCTTCCATCATTCAGAGAGTTGCGTTTTACCCTCTTGAAAATTAGGTATAAATGGGAATCTCTATTGCGCCATGCGCCAGACAGTAACGCAACCAGTCCGCTAAAAACTGATTAATTTGATGCTTTTCATCGCGTTGATGCAACCTTTTATTAGGATAATCATATCTCGCTTTGAAACGAAAGATCTGCTGACTCGAACACACTTCCGCGACCCTCGCATCATGGTAGAGTCTGACCGTCATTGAAGGGAAGCTCCAGTAACTGACTGCAGGATAGATTTGTTCTATCGTCACCAGCGTCGTGTAACGTGTAGATTCCGCAATCGTAAGCCGGTAATGGGCGCCATTTACCTGATAAGTGATGCTCTCTCCCGGTACATCATCACCAGGTAGCAAGCGACGCAACTGTGCAAAATTCGTTTCACACAGACGCATCATTTCTGGAAAATCAGGGACGTAGCGCTTCATTATCAATGATTCCACTCTATTTGTAACTTCTTGTAATTCAACTGCAGCCATTGCAGAGCAATAACCGAAGCGGCGTTGTCGATCCGTCCCTCTTCAACCCACTGGTAAGCCTGTTCCCTGCTAACAACCTGCACTCGAATATCTTCGAGTTCTTCTGCAAGGCCGTGGATACCTTCGGCAAGAGTAGCATCAACTTCGCCAACCACAATTGATAATCTTTCACTGGTGCCACCAGGACTTGCCAGATAGCTTAAGACCGGTTTAATACGCCCTACTTGCAAGCCTGCTTCTTCCAGCGCTTCCCGGCGTGCGACTTCTTCGACGTTCTCGCCTTCTTCAATCATGCCAGCTATCATTTCTAACAACCAGGGTGTTTCACTGGTATCAAAAGCGGCAATACGAATTTGCTCAATCAGGACCACTTCGTCACGTACCGAGTCATAGGGTAATAACACAGCAGCATGACCACGTTCAAAAATTTCTCGTTTTACCTCACCGCTCATTTCGCCATTAAACAAACGATGGCGAAAGCGATATAATTCGAGAGAAAAAAAACCACGATACAGTGTTTCCCGTGCGATAATTTCTACATCTTTTTTGGTAAATGTAACTTTTTGTTTTTCTGACTGACTCATGATGATGTCCCGATAATCATTAGGTAGAACCTGAGGAAATTATCCGCTCACGGACTGCCGTTTGGTGTTTGATATGATAGATTGGTGCAAATTTAGGACCGATGGCACATTACGCCAATCTGGCTGGCTTACAGACTCGGTAGAATCGGCGTTCATTTTCGACTCATTGTCAGCGTTAAATAAAATAATTCTGCTTCACAACAAGGAATGCAAATGAAGAAACTGCTCCCCATCCTTATCGGCCTTAGCCTGACAGGCTTCAGCGCCATGAGCCAGGCAGAAAACCTCTTACAGGTTTATCAACAGGCCCGCACCAGTAATCCGGACCTGCGTAAATCTGCCGCTGACCGTGACGCCGCATTCGAAAAAATCAACGAAGCACGTAGTCCATTACTGCCGCAGCTTGGTTTGGGTGCTGATTACGGCTACAGCAATGGCTATCGTGACAGTAACGGCGTTAATTCTAATGCTACCAGTGCTTCGTTACAGTTAACGCAAAATATTTTTGATATGTCGAAATGGCGTGCCCTTGGCCTGCAAGAAAAAACCGCAGGTATTCAGGACGTCATTTATCAAAATGCCCAGCAAGCGCTGATTTTAAATACCGCAACCGCCTATTTCAACGTTCTGAATGCCATTGATTCGCTCTCGTTTGTTGAAGCGCAAAAGCAATCAGTCTATCGCCAGCTAGACCAGACAACTCAGCGTTTTAACGTTGGCTTGGTTGCGATCACTGACGTCCAAAACGCCCGTGCGCAGTACGATACTGTGCTGGCAGACGAAGTTACTGCACGTAATAACGTTGATAACACTGTTGAAGCGTTACGCCTGATTACCGGCAACGACTATCTGAGCCTGGCGTCGCTGAATGTTGATGGCTTTAAAACCAACAAACCTGATGCGGTGAATAATCTGCTGAAAGATGCAGAAAAACGTAACCTGTCATTACTGCAGGCGCGTTTGAGCCAGGACCTGGCCCGGGAACAGATTCGTCTGGCACAGGACGGACATTTACCGACCCTGAGCTTGACGGCTTCTACCGCCATAACTGACACCAGCTATAGCGGCTCCAAGACCTCAGGAAATAATCAGTACAGTGACGTCAATGCAGGTCAGAACAAAGTCGGTCTGAGTTTCTCTCTGCCGCTTTATCAGGGCGGGTCTGTTAACTCCCAGGTAAAACAAGCTCAGTATAACTTTACCGGTGCTAGCGAGCAGCTGGAAGGCGCGCATCGTAGTGTGGTGCAAACCGTACGTTCATCATTTAACAATATCAATGCCTCTATCAGCACCATTAACGCCTATAAGCAGGCGGTAATTTCTGCTCAGAGCTCTTTAGATGCGATGGAAGCCGGTTATTCAGTCGGTACTCGTACTATTGTTGATGTGTTGACGGCAACCAGTTCGCTGTATAACTCCAAACAGCTGCTTTCCAATGCACGTTATAGTTATTTAATTAATGAGCTGAATATCAAATCTGCGCTGGGTACGCTGAATGAGCAAGATTTGATAGCACTGAACAGCACGCTGGGTAAAACAGTCTCCACCCGCCCGGATTCAGTTGCCCCCTTAACACCAGAGCAAAATGCCCGCGCTGATGGTTACGCCATCACTCCAGCAGCGAGCAGATAAGAAAGCGATGCGTTCACTCAACACGGATGCTTAATAGCTAAAAGGCGCAATTTTGCGCCTTTTTTCTTTTATCTTTGGCGTAAAACGTAAGGCAACGTAAAGATTTCCTGCCAAATGCGCCAGGCTGCTTTAATTTCGACCATTCATACCTTACTCTTAGCAACAAACCTACTGGGATCAGGACTGATAAAATGAAACGGACAAAACAAATAAATCATTCGTCGTTCCGCAAAAGCTGGAATGCTCGCCATTTAACGCCGGTAGCCATCGCTATTACGGCTGTATTTATGCTGTCAGGTTGTGAACAAAGTGATGAAACCGTCTCTATGTACCAGAACGCTGACGACTGCTCAGTGGCACATCCAGGCAAAAGTGCAGAATGTACCACCGTGTATAACAACGCGCTGAAAGAAGCAGAACGCACAGCACCTAAATACGACTCACGCGAAGCCTGTGTTGCCGAATTCGGCGAAGGTCAGTGCCAGCAGGCTCCAGCTCAGGCAAGCCTCGGTGGCAGCGGTGAAACTCAGGCTCAGGGCCAGAGTAGCGGCAGCTTCTGGATGCCGCTGATGGCGGGTTATATGATGGGCCGCATGATGAGTGGTGGCGCTCAGCAGCCGCTGTTCTCCTCTAAAAACCCAGCCAGCCCGGCTTATGGCAAATATGCCGATGCCAGCGGCAAGAGCTATGGTGCAGCGACTCCTGGCCGTACCATGACCGTTCCTAAAACCGCAATGGCACCGAAGCCTGCGACGACTTCAACAGTTACGCGCGGTGGATTTGGTGATTCTGTTGCGAAACAGTCAGCCATGCAGCGTAGCAGCGCATCGGGTACCAATAGCAACCGTTCAATGGGCGGCTGATAAAACATGGAAAGAGTCAATATTAGTGAGCGCCCGGACTGGCGCGCGAAGGCAGAAGAGTACGGCTTTAATTTTCACACCATGTATGGTGAGCCTTACTGGTGTGAGGATGCCTACTACAAGCTGACATTGCCTCAGGTTGAGCGTCTTGAAGATGTGACTGCCGAACTCCACCAGATGTGTTTGCAAGTGGTCGAAAAAGTGGTTGCCAGCGATGAGCTGATGACCCGTTTTCGCATTCCAAAACACACCTGGGAATTTGTTCGTCAGTCCTGGCGCAGCCAGCAGCCGTCGCTCTACTCTCGTCTCGATATTGCCTGGGACGGAGTCGGCGAGCCAAAGCTGCTGGAAAATAATGCCGACACGCCGACATCGTTGTATGAAGCGGCTTTCTTCCAATGGATCTGGCTCGAAGATCAGCTTCAGGCAGGTAATCTGCCGGAAGGTGCAGACCAGTTTAACAGCCTGCAAGAAAAGATTATTGAGCGTTTTGCCGAGCTAAAAGAACAGCACGGTTTCAGCCTGCTGCACTTTACCTGCTGCAAAGATACCGTGGAAGACAGAGGCACCGTTCAGTATCTGCAAGACTGTGCGGCAGAAGCGGATTTAGCCAGTGAGTTCCTGTATCTGGAAGATATAGGGCTGGGTGAGCGCGGAGAATTTACCGATCTTCAGGATCAGGTAATCAGTAGCCTGTTTAAGCTCTATCCTTGGGAATATATGCTACGTGAAGTATTTTCCACGAAACTGGAAGATGCTGGCGTCAGATGGCTTGAGCCTGCCTGGAAAAGCATTATCTCTAACAAGGCATTATTGCCGATGTTATGGGAAATGTTCCCGGATCACCCTAACCTGCTCCCGGCCTACTTTGCTGAAGACGACTATCCATTAATGGATAAATACGTCGTTAAACCGCTGTTCTCACGTGAAGGTGCTAACGTGACGATAGTTGAAAACGGTAAAGAAATTGCCCG
>Ga0308165_1003275_pt1 | contig 17612 bp, 14 predicted proteins | sample PhyWR2_FD_201032 | JGI IMG/M metagenome (GOLD analysis project Ga0308165, IMG submission 201032) | Phyllosphere microbial communities from UC Gill Tract Community Farm, Albany, California, United States - DLSLW.R2 | ecosystem: Host-associated > Plants > Phyllosphere > Unclassified | place: USA...
AAAAAATTGCGCTATCGCTAGAACTTTATCTGGCGAGTTTGAGGAGGCTTTGCCTCCATCATATTGAGGAGATTTCCGGTGCTGGACTGGGAAACTGTATTTGCAACGCGCTCGAAGCGTATGCGCGCTTCGGAAATCCGTGAACTTCTGAAATTGCTGGAGCGTCCGGATATTATTTCCTTTGCTGGCGGCATTCCGGATCCGGCATTGTTCCCACATGCTGAATTTCAGAGCGCTTATCAGGATATTTTTGGTGGCCCTGAAGCCAATGCAGCTCTGCAATATTCGGTATCCGAAGGCTATAAGCCGTTGCGCTCATGGCTTGTAGGCGAACTTGCTAAGATCGGCATTCCCTGCACGGAAGATAATGTCTTCATTACGTCCGGTTCGCAGCAGGCGCTTGATTATCTCGGCAAGCTTTTCATTTCGCCTAATGATACGGCACTTGTAACGGCCCCGACCTATCTTGGTGCGTTGCAGGCATTTAATGCCTATGAGCCGACCTATGACATTCTCTCGCTCAATGGAAATCGCACACCGGCTTCTTATAAGCAGCATGCGGAAGATGCGGGCGGTCAGGTCAAGTTTGCTTATCTCTCGGCGGATTTCAGCAATCCAACTGGCGAGACCGTTGATCTCGCAGGCCGCAAGAAGCTGATGGCTGATGCGGATGAGCTCGATATTCCGATCATCGAAGATGCTGCCTATCAGTATCTGCGTTACAATGGCGAAGCCATTGCGCCGATCCTGTCGCTCGATATTGAGCGCAACGGCGGTGATATCGAAAAGACCCGCACGATCTATTGCGGTTCGTTCTCGAAGACCCTCGCACCGGGTCTGCGTGTTGGCTATGTGGTTGCGTCGCAGGCGGTTATCCGCAAGCTGGTTCTGATGAAACAGGCGGCTGATCTTCATTCGTCGACGATCAACCAGATTGTTGTTCATCGCGTAGCTTCAAAAGGTTTCGATGCACAAGTTGCAAAGTTGCATGGTGTTTATAAGCACCGCCGCGACAAGATGCTGGAAGCACTTGCGAAATATATGCCCGAAGGCACTGACTGGACCAAGCCAGAAGGCGGCATGTTCATCTGGGTTACGCTGCCAAAGGGCATGGATGGTGCATCACTGCTTGCTGCTTCTATCGAAAGCGAGAAGGTGGCTTTCGTACCGGGTAAGGCATTCTTCGCAGATGGTACGGGCGCGAATACGCTGCGCCTGAGCTATTCATGTGCCAATGATGAAATGATTGATGAAGGTATCATGCGACTTGGTCGCTTGATCCGCACGCATTCCAAATCGGAAGCTGCATAAAATCAGAAGCCGGGCATTGCCCGGCTTTTTTCTTTTATTGGAATGGTGAATTGCAGCCCGTACGAGGCCCTGCCAAGGGTTGGTATGTGTTATCCGAAGTACGATAGCTGCGGTAATGGTTTGAGCACCATGAAATATGGTTGCTGCTCGGGCCGACAGTTTTCACAGCTCTGCGATCGGCTGGTCGCACCTGAAGCGGATCGCCGTTCTTGTAGATCGGTATGCCTTCGCGCGAGATGTAATTGCCGCTGTCCCGGCATCCCGCGCCATAGCATTTGGGCGATCCGGCCTTTGGCTGATAGGAGCGTGGCAATGCGCCAGCAACGGGCGGTGTGCTTGGGCGCAAAGACGGCACGTAAGGCGTGTTCAAATCAACAGCCGCAGCGCTGCCGACGAGGCTTGCCGCAAACAGACCTGAGCAAATTGCAATGCGTCCTATCTTTCCAAGCATTTCGTTATCCTGATTAAAAATATTATATGGTGACGTTTTCAAGCAAAGCCAATGTGGCTGTAAAATCCTGAAAAGAACCACTTGCTAATTATAGCGCAAGTCGCGAGATTGCGCAGGCATGTTTACGATAGCCACATTTAATGTCGAAAATCTGATGCGCCGGTTTGATTTTTCCGGTTTTCGCAATGAATTGCATCAGGACCGCTCGCTTAAGCTCTTTGAGATCAGCGATGAAAAGCAATACCGTCTGCTTGAGCAGGCGCGGGCCGTTGCCCATACCGACGATACGCGGCAGATGACGGCTTTGGCTATCGCTGAAGCGCGCGCCGACGTGCTTTGCCTGCAAGAAGTCGATAATCTCGCTGCACTCAATGCGTTTGAATATGGCTATCTTTTCAAGATGGTCGGGCAGGGCTATCGCAACAAATATCTGATCGATGGCAATGATAGTCGCGGCATTGATGTTGCTGTCATGGCGCGGGATACGACGCGGGATGGTCAGCGGATTGAAGTGTTGGAAGTTACCAGCCACGCGCATGTGACCTATAAGGAACTGGACCTTTATCAGCCGGTGCTGGCTGAACTGGGATTAGAGCCGAATGACCGCATTTTCAAACGTGATTGTCTTTGTCTCGACATGCGTATCGACGGCAAGCCGCTGACATTGTTTGTCGTACATCTGAAATCCATGGGCGGTTCCCGCAAAGGGCTGGATGGGCGAACCGCGTCATTGCCTGTCAGGCAAGCAGAAACGCGTGCAATTCGCCATATCATTGAAGAGAAGTTTGGCGCGGGTAATACGGCGGATAAGCGCTGGCTCATTTGCGGCGATTTCAATGATTATCGTGAGCGGATTATCATCGAGGGTGATGAGTGGAACGGCTATCAGTTCACCCCGGTCAAAGAAGCGGCAAGCGCGCTAGATACTTTGTTGAGCGATGGTTTTGCTATCAACCTTGTTGAACGTCGCCCTGAAATGGATCGCTGGACGCTTTATCACACGCGGGGGCCGCAGGAGCGCCACCTTTGCCAGCTTGATTACATCCTCGCGTCGCCAGCACTGGCAGACAAAAACGGCGGTGCGATCCCGCAGATTATCCGCCGTGGTCAGCCATGGCGTACGGTTTTTCCGCCGGGACAGGAGGTGGATCGCTATCCACGGACTGGATGGGATCGTCCGAAAGCCAGCGATCATTGCCCTGTAGCTGTGACGCTGAACATCGTTTGAGAATGAGGTCGCGGATGCAGAATGTAAAAGAAAACACGATCTATGAAATTGATCGTGTTGATGTGCAGATTTTGCCTGGCCCACTTGATTACGCGCAGGCGAACAACCTAGCCATTACCGAAAACTGGCAGGGTGAATGTCAGGCGAATCCGGCTCTGTTTGATGGCGAAATTTATCTGGCACCTCAAGCGAGGCTTGAAGGGAGTTCATTCACTGCCGGTTTTCATCGAACCAGCTTTGCAACGCTCATGTATTGGCGCAAAGACAAGCAAACGGTGCGGCCATGGCATATCTTTGGCGTGGGCGTCATAGTTTCGGCTGAGGGACATTTGATGGCCGCACGCATGAGTTCGCACAATGCGGTGGCCGGGCGCGTTTATTTTCCCGCAGGCTCGATTGATGACAATGATGTTGTTGACGGACATGCGGATTATGAAACCAATATGGCTCGTGAAGTCTTTGAGGAAACGGGCATAAAGCTTGGTGATGCCAAGGTGGAAGCAAAGACGCATCTGGTGACGGCTGATGGAAGCGTTGCGCTTTTTCGTCGTTATTATTTTGACCTTTCAACCGCTGAATTGTTGCAGCGGATTGAGGTTAATCTGGCGCAACAGGTGGAGCCGGAGCTTTCGGAAATCATTCCGGTTATGCATGCAGGGGCGATGGGACCGGTGACGCCGTCTTATGTGCGGGCGTTTGCTGACTGGCATTTTGATAATCAACAGTAACGATTGGTTCTTACAGATGACAGCGCCGAGAAATTGGCTATGCTCGCAGCTCAAGGCTATTCGCCGACTGTGATCTGAGGGAGACGTGAACGATGACCGAAGCTGCCAGTACCGGCCGGTATTATGAGGTTTTTGACGTTTTTGCCGATAAGGCATTGGCAGGAAACCCGCTGGCTGTTGTTCATGATTGCGAAGGTCTGACTGATGCGCGTATGCAGGCAATAGCGCGCGAGTTCAATCTGTCTGAGACGGTCTTTATTTTCCCGCCTGAAAATCCCATGCACGAAGCGGCGGTCCGTATTTTTACACCGGATTACGAGCTGCCTTTTGCGGGGCATCCAACTGTGGGGGCCGCTGTATCACTGGCACGACATCGCAGGACAGGCGATGAGTCTGATCGGATTGTTACGCTGGAAGAAAAAGTTGGCGTTGTTCGTTGCGGGGTTATTCTCGGTGAGAACAGTGCCTTTGCCGAATTTGACCTGCCACGCTTGCCAGAAAAGATCGATGTTAAAATCGAGAAAGAAGAAGCGGCTGCCGCTATCGGACTTGGTACGCATGAAATCGGTTTTGAAAACCATATTCCTGCGATCTGGAGCGCTGGTACGCCCTATCTGCTGGTGCCGGTTCATAACCTGATTGCAGCTGCAAAGGTCTCTATCGATCCCGTTTATGTGAGTGAAAGTCTGCCGCATGTGGGTGACCGGCCCTTGCCGATCTATGTCTATTGCCGTGAGACAATCTTGTTCGATAGCAACTATCACGCACGTATGTTTGTGACAGGATCAAATGTCTATGAAGACCCGGCGACGGGGTCTGCTGCCGCTGCCTTTGCGGGCATGATCCTTGCCAAAGACAAGCCGATGGATGGCAGTTCGCAATGGTGGATTGAGCAGGGCATGGAAATGGGCCGCCCTTCGCGTATTCGTCTTGAGCTTGATGTTTCCAAACAAGTGTTGACCGGCGCGCGTATCGGTGGGACGGCTGTGAAAATTGCCGAAGGCCGTCTATTCGTTTGATTTTCATGTGTTGATTGCAGTCAAAGCGCAATCGCTGCTCCATAGTAATCTATTGATAGGTTCGATGAACAAGGGACGCTGGATATGCTGATCAAAGAAATGTCTGAAATTGATGTCCGCGATATGATCCAGCATACCGAGATTGGTCGGCTGGGTTATGTGCTTGATAATCGTCCCTTTGTTGTACCGCTCGGATTTAAGTTCAGCGGCGGAGCGCTCTATTCTTTCACCACAGATGGGCAAAAAACTGAGGCCATGCGCAATAACAATGCGGTCTGTATTTTATTCGATCAGATTGTATCAAAAACGCAATGGCGCAGCGTCGTCGTGAATGGTCACTATCGCGAAATTACGCGCGATCAGGAAAAGGCCGCCATCGTAAATATGCTCTCAAATGAGCCAACGTGGTGGGAACCAGCCTATACCAAGACGATTACCAGTGGCGGCACACAACGCAAACTGGAGCCAGTTTTCTTCCGCGTTGATATTGAAAGCGCCACTGGGCATCAGACAGCCTAATTCTCTCTTTTGGGCATTATCCCACACAAAACCGTTTCGCACTTTTGTCGGAAATGCTTTAACGGACCACCAGCACCGGAACCTTGCTGTGCGTCACGACTTCATAAGTCTGACTGCCAAGCAACATGCCTTTGAGGCCACGGCGACCGTGTGACGCCATCACAATCAGGTCGTTGCGCAGTTCTTTGGCGGTTTCGATAATCGATGTCGCAGGATGCTGGGCCACGACGTGCAATGTATGAATTTCAACACCTGCTTCATTTGCTAGTTCACGGGCGCGTGCGAGTGCCGCGTCAGCAAAGTCGTTCCACTCTTCTTCGTAACGTTCGATGAAAGTGGGGCTATCGGTAAACCCGCCCGGGAGGCCGGAAAGCGAATAGGGTGCAGTCACAGTGAGAACAGTCACTTTGCTGCCCATGGCTTTTGCCGTATCAAACCCATGAATAAGACCGCGTTCTGCAAATTCTGAACCATCAGTGGTTATCAGTATATTCTTATACATCGTGCCCTCGCTTTGACTTTATGCAACTTTAAAGTAGTTACTCGGACGATCATAACAAACCGTATATGTCGTTGATATAAAATAGAATAGGGCTTCGATAATCCATGCTACTTGATTGCGATACATTTCATGCGAGCTGGGTTGCGACTGTTCTTAATCTGGATTGGCCATCCAGAGCTTCTACCCAGATTGAAAATGACTCCGAGCGGGTAAAGCTTCAGAAGCAAGAACTGGTGCGCATGTTTGATGAGGCAACCGAACATGGCATCAATGCGGTGATTTTTCAGGTTTCGCCTGCTGCGGACGCCTTTTACAAATCAGATTATCTGCCGTGGTCGTCTTATCTGACAGGCGCGCTTGGAAAAGATCCGGGCTTTGACCCGCTGCGCTTTGCAATTGCAGAAGCGCATAAGCGCGGCATTGAGCTTCATGCGTGGCTTAATCCTTACCGCGTTTCGATGGATGTGCGGCCTGCTACACGCAAAGAGCTGAAGAGTTCTTCCAGTGATTCCCCGCCGAGCGTCTATAAGACCAATCCGGAATGGGTGGGTATTTCAGCGGATCGGTATGTTCTTGATCCGGGTATTCCGGCTGTGCGCCAATGGGTGAGCAATATCACTGCCGAAGTGGTTCAGAAATACGATGTCGATGGCATCCAGTTCGACGATTATTTCTATTATGAAACCCAAGGCTCACCGCTCAAAGATGATAAAACCTATAAGCGTTTTGGGACAAAGTTCGCCAGTAAGTATGACTGGCGACGCTATAATACCTATACGCTGGTGCAAGGAATTTCAGACCGTATCAAAGCGATTAAACCGCATGTTCGGTTTGGTATCAGTCCGGGCGGTGTTTGGCGCAATCAGGTGGATGATCCGCGTGGCTCTGCGACGCGTGCAGGCAAAACCAATTATGATGGTGACTTCGCTGATACGCGTGCTTGGGTCAAGGACGGTCTGATCGACTATATAGCGCCGCAGGTTTACTGGTCGTCCGGCCGCAAAGATGTGCCCTATGGTCCGATCGTCCGCTGGTGGGCGGATACTGTGCGCGGTACGAAGACTGATCTCTATATCGGTATGGCGCTATATCGGGCCGGTAGTTCTTCGAAGTCCGAACCAGAGTGGCTCCAGGGAAATGGCGTCGATGAAATCAAGCGCCAGCTTGATCTCAACAACGTAATACCAGAGGTAAAAGGCAGCATTCTTTTCCGTCAAGGCTTTCTGTCTGACCCCAAAATTAAAAGCGTTTCTGCATATCTGAAAAAGACTTGGGGCAAATGCCGCCTGCAAAAATAATGAATGAGATCGCAGGTATTTATTATCTAATTGATTTAAATCAAAGAAAGCATCTGTGTGCTGGTGCTAGTGATTGATCGTTGTCAGGTTCCACCAGAACTGACGGCCCGGGATGTCGAGGCCCAACCTAAAGCGGCATCCCGGCTAAGAATTTCTCATTCAAGGATCTGTCGAGCGCACCAGCGCGATCTTTTTTTGCAGTGTTGCCCTGATCGACAGTCAGCGGGTGCTGTCAACATTGCCCTCCATCTCTCTCAATCAGCACCCGCGAATTTTCTTCAGTTTTTTGATATTTTAGACATGAAACTCCGCAGCATTTGAGTATAGTTGATTATAATCAAGGCACGTATTCTCAAGTAAAATACAGCTATTTTGACTTGAGTTAGATTGGTCAGCATATGGATTTACTTTGCTGCCCAGAAAATGATGATGCGGAGGTCATTTCGGCATGGGGTTTAATCGCAAGCAGTGGATCGTAACTGGTGTAGTCGTGGCTTTGGCAGCTGGGGGCTACTATGGCTGGAAAACACTGAGCGATCCCGGATTGCCGGAAGGCATTGCGGGCGGTAATGGCCGCATCGAAGCAGTTGAGATTGATGTCTCAACTAAAAGCCCCGGACGTATTCGCGAAATTCTTGCCGATGAAGGTCAGTTTGTCGAAGCCGACGCTGTTCTGGCGCGCATGGATACGGCTCAGCTTGAGAGCCAGCGCAAACAGGCGGAAGCGCAGTTGCGCCGTGCCGAAATCAGCATAGATACAGCGAAAAGCTTAGTTGCACAGCGTGAGGCCGAGCAAATAGCTGCACAGGCAACTGTCGCACAGCGGGAAGCGCAGCTTGATGCCGCAAATCGCCGTCTGGCTCGCTCGCAGCAACTTTCAGAATCACGCACCGTTTCTCAGCAGGTTCTCGATGATGATCGCGCGACTGCGCAGGGTGCTGAAGCAGCCGTTGGTGCCGCAAAGGCGCAGTTAGCGGCCACGGCGGCTGCGATCAGTGCAGCGAAAGCACAAGTTGTTGATGCGGAAGCCTCAGTTGAAGCCGCAAAGGCGGCGATTGCGACAATTGATACGGATATCAACGATGCCACTTTGCGCTCGCCGAAGCCGGGCCGGGTACAATACCGCGTTGCGCAACCCGGCGAAGTGCTGTCGGCTGGTGGACGTGTTCTTAATCTCGTTGATGTCAGTGATGTCTACATGACCTTCTTCCTGCCAACATCTCAGGCTGGACGCGTGGCGATTGGTGCTGATGCTCGTATCGTGCTTGATGCTGCACCACAATATGTAATCCCTGCCAAAATAAGCTTCGTTGCCGATGTCGCGCAGTTCACGCCAAAATCGGTTGAGACGGAAGAAGAGCGTCAGAAGCTCATGTTCCGTGTGAAAGCAAAAATACCGCAAGATTTGCTTCAGAAGTATATTCAGCAGGTCAAGACGGGTCTTCCGGGCATGGCTTATGTGAAGCTCGACCCTAATGCAGAATGGCCGAAGAACCTCGCGGAAACAGTAAAATGAGTGAGGCTTCGATAAAAGCTGGTCTGGGCGACGGCAGCTTTGTCGTTCGCGCGGACAGCGTGGAGCTGTCTTATGGATCAACTCAAGCGCTGCGCGATATTTCGCTCAATGTTCCTGCCGGGTGCATGGTTGGGTTGATTGGCCCTGATGGCGTCGGTAAATCGAGCCTTTTGTCTTTGATCGCTGGCGCACGCGTCATGCAAAAAGGCAGGATCGAAGTGCTGGGCGGCGATATTGCCGATAAGCGTCATCGACAGTCGGCCTTTCCACGCATCGCCTATATGCCTCAGGGTTTGGGCAAGAACTTGTATCCGACGCTCTCCGTTTTCGAGAATATCGAATTTTTTGGACGACTATTTGGCCATGATAAGCATGAGCGAGAACGCCGTATCGCTGACCTTCTGGCGCGAACCGGCATGTCTCCCTTTGCGGACCGTCCGGCTGGCAAGCTTTCCGGTGGCATGAAGCAGAAGACCAGCCTTTGTTGCTCGCTGATCCATGATCCCGATTTGCTGATCCTTGATGAGCCGACAACGGGCGTCGATCCGCTGTCTCGTCGCCAGTTCTGGGAGCTGATCGACGATATCCGCAAAGATCGTCCGGGAATGAGCGTTATTGTTGCCACCGCCTATATGGAAGAAGCGGAGCGCTTCGACTGGCTGGTGGCGATGAATGACGGGCAGATTTTGGCGACGGGTACACCGCAGGAATTGCTTGAGAAAACCAAGACGCCCAATCTGGATGCGGCCTTCATTGCGCTTTTGCCGGAAGAACTCACAAAAGGGCACAGCGAAGTGGTTATGCCACCGCGCGATACGCAGGCAGATAGCGGCATCGCTATTGAAGCTGAGCATGTCACGGTGCGATTTGGCAATTTTACTGCGGTCGACAATGTAAGTTTTCGTATTCCCCGCGGTGAGATTTTCGGGTTTCTTGGTTCTAATGGCTGCGGCAAATCCACGACGATGAAGGTTTTGACCGGCTTGTTGCCAGCCAGTGAAGGCACGGCACGGCTGTTTGGACGCGAAGTCGATCCAAAGGATATCGATATACGCCGTCATGTTGGCTACATGTCGCAGGCGTTCTCACTCTATTCAGAGCTTACCGTTCAACAAAATCTGGAGCTTCACGCCAAACTGTTTGGCATGGCGGAAGACGACACCAAACGCAGAATCAAAGAACTGGCCCAAAGGTTTGATTTGGCTGGCGTTATGGATGATCTTCCAGACTCGATGCCGCTCGGCATTCGCCAGCGTTTGTCGCTGGCTGTCGCGCTGATTCATTCGCCGGATATTCTTATTCTTGATGAGCCAACCTCGGGCGTTGATCCGGTGGCGCGTGATGCCTTTTGGCAAATTTTGGCCGATCTTTCGCGCAATGATAATGTCACGATTTTCGTCTCCACCCATTTCATGAATGAAGCGGAACTGTGTGACCGCATATCTTTGATGCATGCTGGCAAGGTGCTGATCAGCGACACGCCAAAAGCCATTACCGCAAGCCGCAATGCAGCGACACTTGAAGATGCCTTTATTGCTTATCTCGAAGAAGCGATTGGCGAAACTCAGCCTCAGAAAAATGTTCAGGAGGTGGTTGAGGTTCAGCCTGAAAAGGTTGAGAAGAGTAAAACGCCATCTTCCAGTTGGTTACCAAATCCACGGCGGGTGCTGGCTTTCTCGCGCCGCGAGGCGTTAGAACTCAAGCGCGATCCGATCCGTGCAACACTGGCCATTTTAGGCACTGTAATTCTGATGTTCGTGATTGGTTACGGTATCAATCTGGACGTTGAAGATCTTACATTTGCGGTCATTGATCGCGACGACACAACGATCAGCCGGGACTATACGCAGCAACTTGCTGGTTCGCGTTATTTCACGCAAAAGGCGCCCATCATCGATTATAACGATCTTGATCGACGTATGCGCGAGGGCGAAATCAGTCTGGCGATTGAAATCCCGCCAAACTTCGGCAGCAATGTCGCGCGTGGTCGTCCTGTCGAAATTGGTGCCTGGATCGATGGTTCAATGCCCACACGTGCTGAAACCGTACGTGGCTATGTGCAGGGCATGCATGCCAATTGGTTGACGCAAAAGGCGCGTGAGCTTTACGGAAGCGCAGCCACGGTCGGGAATTTCAATCTCGAAGTTCGTTATCGCTATAATCCGGACGTCCAGAGCCTTGTAGCGATGGTTCCGGCAGTCATTCCGCTGCTTTTGCTGATGATTCCGGCGATGTTGGCGGTTTTGAGCGTTGTGCGCGAGAAAGAACTTGGCTCGATCATTAATTTCTACGTGACGCCAGTGACAAAGTTTGAGTTTTTGCTGGGTAAACAGCTGCCTTATATCGCGCTCGCCTTCCTCAATTTTTTGATGCTGACGGCCTTTGCGGTTTTCATTTTCCGTGTGCCATTCACGGGCAGTTTCTTGACCTATGCCACGGCAGCGCTGCTCTATGTGATCATCACAACCGGTATGGGCTTGGTGATTTCGACTTTCATCAACAGCCAGATTGCAGCGATCTTTGGCACCGCATTACTGACGCTTATTCCCGCAGTGCAATATTCCGGCATTATCGATCCGGTCTCGTCTTTGCAGGGAGCGGGTGCGTTTATCGGTAAAATTTATCCGACGACCTATTTCGTGACGATCTCGCGCGGGACTTTCTCAAAGGCGCTGGATTTTTCCGATCTTGCCGGTTCGTTTCTACCGCTGCTGATAGCCATACCGGTTCTGACTGTTCTCGGCATTGTTCTTCTCAAGAAGCAGGCGGGTTGAGATGCGGATTTCCAACATATTCCAGCTTGGTGTGAAGGAACTGCGCGGACTGGCGCGTGATCCTATGCTTCTGTTGCTGATCGTTTATGCCTTTACGCTTGCGATTTATACGGCGGCAAAAGCAATGCCGGAAAATCTCAACAATGCGGCCATTGCTATTGTCGATGAAGATCAATCGCCGGTTTCTGGCCGCATCACGACTGCATTTTATCCGCCGTATTTTGTGCCACCAAAGCTCATCTCATCTCATGAGATGGATAAGCGCATGGATTCCGGTCTTGATACTTTTGCGCTCAATATTCCGCCGAATTTCCAGCGCGATTTGCTTGCCGGACGTTCGCCAACGATCCAGCTGAATGTCGATGCGACCCGCATGAGCCAGGCCTTTACGGGTGGTGGTTATGTTCAGTCGATTGTTTCAAGCGAAGTGAACGAGTTTGTTAATCGCTATCGCGGTGACACGGACGCCGTGGTTGGATTAGGCTTACGTGCGCGGTTCAATCAGGATTTGAACAAAGGCTGGTTTGGTGCGATCACCAATGTCATCTCGTCGGTGACGATGCTTTCAATCATTTTAACGGGCGCTGCTCTCATCCGGGAGCGTGAGCATGGTACGATCGAACATCTGCTGGTTATGCCAGTTACACCGCTTGAGATTATGGTCTCAAAAGTCTGGTCGATGGGTATGGTTGTACTCGTGGCAACCGCTTTCTCGCTGATCGTGGTTGTGCAGGGCATTCTCGCCGTGCCGATCAATGGTTCGCTGACGTTGTTTTTAGCGGGTGCTGCTCTGCAGCTCTTTGCGACCACTAGCCTTGGCATTTTTCTTGCAACGATTGCCGGTTCCATGCCGCAATTCGGGCTACTGTTGATGCTGGTTCTGCTACCGCTGCAGGTTCTTTCCGGCGGTACAACGCCGCGCGAAAGTATGCCAGAAATCATTCAGAATATCATGCTGGCGGCACCCAACACGCATTTTGTGATGCTCGCGCAATCGGTGCTGTTCCGTGGCGCGGGATTGAGTGTCGTGTGGCCGCAATTGCTGGCCATGATCGTTATAGGAAGCGTTCTCTTCTTTTTTGCGCTTCGTCGGTTCCGAGACTTTCTCAGATAAAAACCCATATAATTCAACCCTCTGGATCACTTCATTCCGAATGTGATTCAGAGGGGCATTATGTTGCAGTTGATAATCTGTCATGCCCTTGCTATCGCTCGTCGTAGGATACGGTTCTGCCCGCAAGGGTAGATGAAAAGGGAACACGGTGAGGCTTGTGTGAAGAGCTGAGACCGGGACTGCCCCCGCAACTGTAACCGGAGAGTCGTCCTCCCATGATCGTTATCGCGATCATAGCCACTGAACATTCGTGTTCGGGAAGGCGGAGGATTGATGAAGACCCGGAAGTCAGGAGACCTGCCGCATCCAGTCACCCATGGCTGACACGAGGGGTGTCCAGTCGCGGCCGTCCGTAGCGGTGACATTGTGAAATGTTGCCGTGGGACAAAGACGGGGCGTTTACGCCCTGATTTCTGACACCTGCGGTGAAGCAACGCTCGCGCGCAGGAAGTAGACTAATGCATATTCTCAGACTATCGGCCTATCTCGCATCAACCATTTTGGTGATTATGCCGCTTGACGCATTCGCCCAGACGAACGCGAACGCTCGCGATGGCCTTGTGCTTGATACGATTGTCGTCACGCCGCTTCGTCGCGCGACGTCGTTACAGCGCTCCACATCGTCCGTTACGGTGATCGACAGCCAAGAGATAAGCCGCTCGGCGGCGCCTGATCTACAATCACTGCTTCAATATTATCCCGGTATCTCGATCACCACCAATGGCGGGCAGGGGTCCTCTTCGAACCTTTATATTCGCGGCATGTCGTCAAAACAGACCGTTGTTTTAGTCAATGGCGTGCGAACTGCATCGGCCACGACTGGCGCGACATCGCTTGCCAATATTCCACTCAGTTCGATTGATCGTATTGAAATCGCTAAAGGCGCGCATTCCTCGCAATATGGTGCGGATGCGATGGGCGGTGTGATCAATATCATCACCAAACAGGGCGGAGCCTGCGGTGACCGTTCTTTCTGCGGCAGTGTTACAACCGGCGTTACCCATACATGGGGCGGTTATGCGTCTGCGTCTCTGCAAGGCCAAAGCAAAGACGGCATTGATTATGCGTTTGGTGCGGCGGTAACAGGCACGCAGGGATATAACTTCAAACAGCCGGGAACATTCGGTTATGAACCGGATCGTGACGGATTTCTGCAAGGCTCGTTTAACTTCTCCCTTGCAAAGGATTTCGACTGGGGCCGGATTTATACGGATGGCCTTTTGAGCCGCGGGCGCAACCAGTATGACGCAACAGCGCCGTCTTTTAATGAGGCTTATACGACTGCGTTCAATGGAAAAATTGGTACACGTATTGATCATACGGATGATTGGTCTTCGACGATTGAATTAAGTTCCGGACTGGATCACAGCCGGAATCTCCGTAAGAACGTTAGTGGTTCTGATCTGTTTGAAACCAAGCGCTATGGCATTTTTGCTTCGACTGAAAAGCAATTTGAAACAGGCAGCGTTTCTCATGTGGTGACGGGCGGTGTGGAAGCCTATCGCGAGGAGGTGAATGCCACGACGGTTTATGCGGAAACCAGTCGAGATTTGGCAGCGGTGTTTGGCCAATATTCGCTAGAGTATGATGCGCTGCGCTTTGATGGCGGCGTGCGTTATGATCACAATGAACAATTTGGTGACGTTGTGACTTACAATGCCGGGGCCAGTTATGAGGTTTTGCCTGATCTGGTTTTACGCTCTTCATTTGGCACAGGCTTTCGAGCGCCCACTTTCAATGAACTTTATTATCCCGGTTATGCAAATCCTGATTTGCAACCGGAAAAATCCCGTTCTTATGAAGTGGGTCTTAACTGGCAGGCAACAGATAAAACCAGCCTCGATATGGCTTTTTATCAGACGTGGTTGCGCGATGCGATCATGAGCACAGCGCCTTCTTATCTGCCCTATAATGTCGCCCGGGCAAAGATCACAGGTTTTGAAGCCACGCTGTCTCATCGCTTTAACGAGAGCTGGGGTGTGAAAGGCTCTATTGATCTGAAGCGTCCGATTGATGAAGACAGTGATAATGATCTGGCTTATCGCGAACGGGTCAAAGCAACGGCAGAAGTTAGCTACAAGCCGGTCGACAAGCTCGATTTGACTGGACGGCTGCTCTATGGCGGTTCACGCTTCACAAATGCTGCAAACACCAACAAGCTTGATCCCTATGTGACGGCAGATTTCGTTGCACTTTATGACATTGATGCACAGTCTCAGTTTAAGCTCTCGGTCGGGAATATTTTCGATAAGGATTATCAGACGACCTCTGGTTATATTGCGTCGGGACGCACCATAAATATTGGGCTAACGCGGAATTTCTGATTGCAGATGATGTGGGCGCGTAGACAGACAGTTAGGAGGAATATCAAGCTTTGTCTTCTGGCAGGCCTGTTTCTCGCTGGCTTTCATTCTGCATTCGCAGAGGATCGGCCTCAACGCGTCGTGTCGATTAATGTCTGCACGGATCAGCTTGCGATGTTGCTGGCTGATCCCGCGCAATTGCAATCAGTGTCTTATCTCTCGCGTGATCCGCTTTTGTCGGTGATGAGCGAGAGGGCAAAGGAACTACCAATCAATCATGGGCAGGCAGAAGAAGTCTTCCTGATGAAGCCCGATCTGGTACTGGCGGGTACATTTTCTTCGCGTGCAACAGTTGGACTTTTGCGTGACTTGGGTGTGCGGGTTGAGGAGTTCGCGCCTGCACGATCATTTCAGGATATCAAAGCGCATATGACGCGACTGGGAGAATTGCTGGGACGTCAAGACGAAGCCGAGCGTCAAATCGCGGCTATGGATGCGGATTTATTGGCGATCAGAAAGCCTGAGCGCAAGCAAACTGTGGCACTGTATTATGCCAATAGTTATACGGCAGGGCGCGGCACGCTGATTGATGAAGCGATCCGTCTGGCGGGGCTTGATAATATCGCCGACAAATCAGGCGTTCGTGGCTCCGCGATGTTACCGTTGGAGATGCTGGTCATGGAGAAACCCGATATTCTGGTTCGAGGTTCGCGCGGGCGACCGCCAGCATTGGCCTTTGAGAATTTCGAACATCCGGCATTGCGATCTCTTGAAGGGCATACGCGGATGGTGGCACTCAACGATAATCTGACAGTATGTGGTGGGCCATTCAGTGTTGAGGCTGTCGCAAAGCTCGCGGAGGCCGCGCGTGACTGAAACCGGGCGTTTTTATCTCCTACTTGTTGCTTTGGGTTTGCTGGTTCTCGCGCTCTTTGCACTTTCGCTGCTGGTTGGTCCGGCATCGATAAGTGTGGGTGAGAGTATCCGCGCACTTTTTGCCGGGCAGGGGGACGTGATCGTGTTGGTGATGCGTGAGATACGCCTACCACGTGCAATTCTTGCCTTGTTGATCGGTGCTTCGCTTGGCCTTTCAGGCGCTGCACTTCAGGGCTATTTGCGCAATCCTTTGGCTGAGCCGGGCTTGCTTGGCGTGAGTTCCTCTGCATCCCTTGGTGCGGTGATTGCAATCTATACCGGTCTATCGCAGGTTTTCCCGTTGGCTCTGCCATTGTTAGCGTTGGTTGGGGCATTTCTGTCAGTCTTCTTGGTGAAGGCTCTCGCAGGGCGTCACGCCGGAACGCTGACGGTTATCCTCGCAGGTGTTGCCGTCACCAGTCTTGCAGGGGCCATGACGGCACTTGCGCTTAATCTGTCGCCCAATCCATTTGCGGCGATGGAAATCGTGTTCTGGATGCTGGGTTCTCTGGCTGATCGCTCAATGACGCATGTGTGGCTTGCAGCGCCATTTATCTTGATTGGCTGGGTGATGTTGTTTTCGCTCGGACGCGCGCTCGATAGTCTCACACTGGGGTCGGATGTTGCCGCCAGTATGGGCGTTAATCTTTCCCGCGTTCAGGTTTTGGCAGTTCTTGGCACTGCGGCCAGTGTCGGGGCCTCGACCGCAGTAGCTGGTGCAATCGGTTTCGTCGGCCTTGTGGTGCCGCATTTGTTGCGTCCGCTGGTTGGTGCAAGACCATCGCGGCTGCTCATTTCCAGTGCCTTTGGTGGGGCGGCGCTTCTCCTGGCTGCCGATGTTCTGGTGAGAGTGATCATGCCTGGGCGTGAGTTGAAGCTGGGTGTGCTGACCGCAATCATTGGTGCTCCATTCTTCCTGTGGCTTGTGTTCAAGTATCGGAGGCGATTGGTATGACTATGCTCTCCGTTAAAAACCTCGATGTCTCGCTCGGTCGCAAAGCTGTTCTTGAAGCTGTTAGCTTTGAGGTGGGTGAAGGTGAGCTTATTGGCCTGATTGGGCCGAACGGCGCTGGCAAGACAACGCTTTTGCGTGCGCTTCTCGGGCTTACGCCTTCATCTGGCACCATTTCACTTAACGGTTCGGACTTGCGACGCATGCACGTCGCCGACCGTGCCAAGGCGATCTCTTACCTGCCGCAGGAGCGCGATGTTGCATGGCCCGTCACGGTTCGGATGCTGGTGTCACTCGGGCGCTCGGCGCTGAAGCCGGTTTTTGCCGGATTAGACAGCGGCGATGAAGCCGCCATTGAAGCGGCAATGCAGCGTATGAGTGTGGTTGAGTTTGCGTCGCGCCCTGCCAATGAATTGTCTGGCGGTGAAAGAGCGCGCGCTTTGATTGCGCGTGTTTTGGCGCAGGATACGCCGATAATCATGGCAGACGAGCCGGTGGCCGGGTTAGACCCCGCGCATCAGCTAGAATTGATGGAAGTGTTTGCGGGACTAGCCGCCGAGAAAAAGACAGTGATCGCCTCGCTGCATGATCTTGGTTTGGCAGCAAAATATTGCACGCGGTTGATTGTTCTTGATCAAGGAAAACTCGTTGCCGATGGTATACCGGAAGAGGTTCTTACTCCTCATTTGCTCAACGAGGTTTATGGAATCGATGGGCAGTTGTTAAAAATCGATGATGATTTCGTCCTGCACACGCGCAAACGACTACGGTAGATTTTTGCAGTTTCCATTGAATAAATTTGCAAAATTGCGAGCATTTTTCCACCGGATGGTCAAAAATCCCAAATTTCGGCCAATCCTGCTTGCTCTTACAATTTCTTGTGATTAACCAATCATCTATCAGATACCGTTGAAATTGCGCTGAAAGGATGAGAAATCGTGGAGCAGGCAACGAGCGGAAAACGCAAAGGCGGACGCAAGGC
>Ga0308165_1003276_pt1 | contig 17608 bp, 13 predicted proteins | sample PhyWR2_FD_201032 | JGI IMG/M metagenome (GOLD analysis project Ga0308165, IMG submission 201032) | Phyllosphere microbial communities from UC Gill Tract Community Farm, Albany, California, United States - DLSLW.R2 | ecosystem: Host-associated > Plants > Phyllosphere > Unclassified | place: USA...
CGGCCACGCTGACCGCCTCGACCTACATGCCGGTGGGCAAGGCCGAGCCGGTCGAGGGCGGCTACCGCTTCAGCGGCCGCTGGAGCTGGAGCAGCGGCGTGGAGCACTGCGACTGGATCCTGCTGGGTGGCCTGCTGCCCAAGAAGGACGGCTCAGGCGCGCTGGAGCATTGCACCTTCCTTCTGCCCAAGGCCGACTTTGAAGTGGTGAAGAACTTCGACGTGCTCGGCCTGCGCGCCACCGGCAGCCATGACATCCAGGTGAACGATGCCTTCGTGCCCACGCACCGCACCCACCGCACCAACGACCACAGCGACGAAGGCTGCCTGGGCCGCGCCACCAACCCGGGCTGGCTCTACCGCATTCCCTTTACCCAGGTGTTCCAGCGCGCCGTCTCCACCGCCTGCATCGGCGCGACCGATGGCGCGATTGCCAGCTTCCGCCAGCGGGCGGCCGGCTTTGTCGGAAAGCACGGCGCCAAGACCGCCGAGGACGTGAATTCGCAACTCGCGGTGAGCGAAGCGATGATGACCACCGATCAGCTCAAGCTGGTGCTGGAGCGCAATTTCCAGCGCATCGTCGATTGCGCCAAGAGCGGCGAACGCATGCCGGTGGAAGAGCGACTGATGCAGCGCGCCCAGGCCGCCCAGGTGCCCAAGCTGTGCGCCGAGGCGGTCAACGAGATCATGCGCGCCTGCGCGGCCGGCGGCGTGTTCAAGACCAACCCCATCGAGCGCACCTTCCGCGACCTGCACGTGGCGCGCGGCCACATCGCCAACAACACCGACACCTACGCCCGCAGCCACGGCGCCGTGATGCTCGGCCTGCCCAACATGGACGCCTTCGTCTGACGGGCGGCCCGCGCATGACAACAGGAGACAGCGTGCAACCACAAACGCCGCCGCAACAATTCGATGTGATCGTGGTCGGCTCGGGCGCCGGCGCGCTGCTGGCGGCCATCCGGGCCAGCGACGAGGGCCTCACGGCCCTGGTGGTGGAAAAGACCAACCTGGTCGGCGGCACGTCGGCCATCTCGGGCGGCGGCATCTGGATTCCGGACAACCACGACATGGCCAAGGCCGGACTGCGCGACAGCATCGACGTGGCCTTCGGCTACGTCAAGCGCTGCGCCAAGGGGCTGGCCAGCGACGACCGGGTGCTGGCCTATGTCGAGACGGCGCGCCACATGGCGCGCTACCTGGCGCAGATCGGCATTCCTTATCGCTGCATGCCGCACTACTCCGACTACTACCCGCACGTCGAAGGCGCGCTGCCCGGCGGCCGGACCATGGACCCGGTGGACTACAACGCCGCCCGGCTTGGCCTGGAAGGGCTCGGCCTGATGCGGCCCACCAACCCGGGCCAGCTCATCTTCGGCCGCATGCAGATCAACGCCTTCCAGGCCAAAAGCATGCTGGCGCGCGAGCGCAAGGCCAAGTGGATGCTGATGGGCATGATGGCCCGCTATTTTCTCGACTACCCGTGGCGGCGCAAGACCCGGCGCGACCGGCGCCTGACCGGCGGCCAGGCCCTGGTCGGCGGCCTGCTGGCGGCGCTGCGAAAGCGCCCGATCGCGCTGTGGCTGGAGGCGCCGCTCGAATCGCTCGTCACGGAAAACGGCCGCGTCACCGGCGTGGTGGTGCGCAAGGACGGCCAGGCGCTCAAGGTCCAGGCCCGCCGGGCGGTGATCCTGGGCGCGGGCGGCTTCGAGCGCAACCAGCAAATGCGCGAGCAGCATCTGCCCCGGCCCACCGACCAGGCCTGGACCGCCACGCCGCCGGGCGCCAACACCGGCGACGCCATCCAGGCCGGCGTGGCCGTGGGCGCCCGCACGCACCTGATGGGCCTGACCTGGGGCGTGCCGACCATGGACGTTCCAAAGGAAGAAAAATTTCGCCCGCTCTTTGTCGAGCGCTCGCTGCCGGGCTGCATGGTGGTCAACGCGCGCGGGGAGCGGTTCCTGAACGAGTCCGGGCCTTACCCCGAGTTCCAGCAGGCGATGTTTGCCAACCATGCCCAGACCGGCGGCGCGATTCCGGCCTGGATCGTCTTTGACGCCACGTTCCGCGCCAACTACCCCATCGGCCCGTTGATGCCCGGCTCGGCCGTGCCCGACAGCCGCTTGCGCAAGAGCTGGCTGGGCACGGTGTACTGGAAGGGCGAGACGCTGCAGGCGCTGGCCGCCCAGATCGGCGTCGATGCCGACGGCCTGCAGGCCAGCGCCGCGCGCATGACCGAGTTCGCCCGCACCGGCATCGACGCGGACTTCGGCCGGGGCGGCAACGTCTTTGATCGCTACTACGGCGATGCCCACTGCAAGCCCAACCCGAACCTGGCGCCGATTGCCAAGGGCCCGTTCTACGCCATGAAGCTGCACCCCGGCGACATCGGCACCAAGGGCGGGCTGCTCACCGACCGCGACGCGCGCGTGCTCGACGAGGCCGGCAGCGTGATCGAGGGGCTGTACTGCGTGGGCAACAACGCGGCCTCGGTGATGGGTCCGGCCTATCCCGGCGCGGGCTCGACGCTGGGGCCGGCCATGACGTTTGCCTACCGCGCCATTGCCGCCATCCAGGGCCGGCCGATCCCGCTGGAGCGCAGCGACCTGCTGGCGCGCGCGCCATGAGCCGCCAGCCCCGGACGTCCACCGTCACGCCGATCGAGCCTGCGCTCGAAGTCGAAAGCGCCGAAGCGCTGGACTGGAGCGACAGCGCCGATGTGCTGGTGGTTGGCTGGGGCGCGGCCGGCGCCTGCGCGGCCATCGAGGCGCGGGCGGCGGGCGCCTCGGTGCGCGTCATCGACCGCTTCGAGGGCGGCGGCGCCAGCGCGCTGTCGGGCGGCGTGGTGTATGCGGGCGGCGGCACGCCCTACCAACGGCAGGCGGGCTTTGCCGATTCGCCCGAGGCCATGGCCGAGTACCTGCGCCACGAGGTCAATGGGGTGGTCAGCGATGCCACGCTACAAAAATTCTGCGACGACAGCGCTTCCAACCTGGCCTGGCTCGAAGCACAGGGCGCGCGCTTTGCCGCGACCATGCCCGACCACAAGACCTCCTACCCGCCCGAAGGCAAGTTTCTCTACTACTCGGGCAACGAGGTGGTGCCCGCCTGCCGGGGCGGCCAAGGTGCGCCCGCGCCGCGCGGCCACCGGGCCGTGGCCCGGGGCCAGTCGGGTAAGGCGCTGTATGCCGCCTTGCAGGCCGCTACGCTGCGTGCCGGCGCCGTGCCCGTCACCCAGGCCACGGTGCGCCGGCTGGTGCGGCTGCGCGGCGCGGGCGGCGAGCCCGGCGCGGTGCTGGGGGTGGAGGTCTGGCAGCTGCCGCCGGGAAGCAAAGCCGCCGCGCGCCACGCCGCGCTGCACCGCCAGGTCGCCCGCTGGCGCACCTTTCGGCCGGGCAAGGCCGCCGCCTGCCGGCGCGAGGCCGCGCTGATCGAGCAGGAATCCGCCCGGCCGCGCTTCATCCGCGCGGTGCGCGGCGTGGTGCTCTCGACCGGCGGCTTCATCTACAACCCCGAGCTGATGGCCGCGCACGCGCCGCACGCCAGGCGCGGCTGGCCGGTGGGCGGCGCCGGCTGCGACGGCAGCGGCCTGCGCCTGGGCCAGAGCGTGGGCGCGCAAGCGCAGGCGCTGGGCAACATTTCGGCCTGGCGCTTCATCACGCCACCCTCGGTCTGGCCCAAGGGCATCGTCGTCAACACCGAAGGCGATCGCTTTTGCAACGAGCAGGTCTATGGCGCCAAGCTGGGCCACGAACTGGTGGACCACCAAGGCGGGCGCGGCTGGCTGGTGATCGACGGCAAGCTGCGGGCGCAGGCGATACGCCAGTGCCTGCTGGGCGGCCTCTGGGCCTTCCAGGCGCTGCCGGCGCTGGCGATGCTGCTGTTCACCGCCAAAAAGGCCGCCACACCCGAGGCCCTGGCCGAGCGCCTGAAAGCCAATCCGGCCCGGCTGCGCGCCAGCCTGGAGACGGCCAGCGCGGCGGCGCGCGGCGAGTGCGAGGATGCTTTCGGCAAGTCCCCCGACATGCGCCACGACATGGCGCGCGGGCCGTACTACGCGCTGGACATCTCCATCGGCACGCCCAGCTTTCCGCTGGCCACGCTCACGCTGGGCGGGCTGGTGCTGGGCGAGGCCAACGGCCAGGTGCTGGACGCCGCCGGCCAGCCGATTGCCGGCCTGTTCGCGGCGGGGCGCACGGCCATCGGCCTGCCGTCCTCGCGCTACGTCAGCGGCCTGTCGCTGGCCGACTGTGTGTTTTCCGGGCGGCGTGCCGGTCGTGCCGCCGCCGCGCCATGAAAGGGTTTTGAGATGGGACGTGTGCAAGACAAGGTGGCGCTGGTCACCGGCGGGGCCAGCGGCGTGGGCCGGGCCACGGTGCAGCTGCTGCTGCAAGAAGGCGCCTTCGTCGGCATCAGCGACATCAACGCCGAGGCCGGGCAGGCGCTGGCGGCCGAATGCGGCGCGCGCGCCTTCTTCGTGCGCCACGACGTCAGCAGCGAGGCCGACTGGCACGCCGCCATGGCCGCCGTGCAGCAGCGCTTCGGGCCGCTGGACATCCTGGTCAACAACGCCGGCATCCTGATTGCCGGCTCCATCGAGACCGCCACGCTGGCGCAGTTCCGCCAGCTGATGCAGGTCAACGCCGACTCGTGCTTTCTGGGTTGCCAGCTGGGCGTGGCGGCCATGAAGGCGCGCGGCGGCGCCATCGTCAACATGGCCTCGGTGTCGTCCTGGCTGCCGGTCGAGGGCTACGCCGGCTACAGCGCCAGCAAGGCGGCGGTGGGCGCGCTCACCCGCGCGGCGGCGCTTTACTGCCGCAACAACGGCCACCCGGTGCGCGTCAACTCGCTGCACCCGGACGGCATCTACACGCCGATGATGCAGGCCTCGGCGCCGGGCGTGCCGGCCAAGTTCCTGCTGTTCGACGCCCAGAAGAACCCCAAGGGCCGCGCGGCCCTGCCCGAGCAGATCGCCCGGGTGCTGCTGTTCCTGGCCTCGGACGATTCGCAGGCCATCAGCGGCGCCGAGATCCGCGCCGACAGCGCCATTTTGGGCATGGGACTGTGAGCATGCAGCTCGCCGCCACACGCCTGCCGGCCAGCGCCCGTTCAAGGCTGGTCTGCCGGACAGATTTTATGAAAAAAACACCCGCAGCGCTTGCTGCACCTGCACACTTTGCTATGTTTTCAGGAGCGCTTCAAGCCCTGCGGACGCTACAGCCCTTGGCACAAGGACATACCGTATGAACCGCTACCATGCGCTGCGCGTGCGCGCGGTGGTCGATGAGACGCTGGACGCCAAGTCGCTGGTGTTCGAGGTGCCGCCTGCGCTGGCCGACGCCTTTGCCTACCAGCCGGGCCAGTTCCTGACGCTGCGCCTGCACATCGACGGTCGCCAGGTGCCGCGCTGCTACTCGATGTCCAGCGCGCCCGGCGTGGACGACGCCCCCCGCGTCACCATCAAGCGCGTGCTGGGCGGGCGCGGCTCGAACTGGGTCTGCGACCAGGTCAAGGCCGGCGATGTCATCGAGCTGCTGCCGCCCTCGGGCGTGTTCGTGCCGCGCACGCTGGACGGCGACTTCTTGCTGCTGGCCGGGGGCAGCGGCATCACGCCGGTGTTTGCCATCCTGCGCTCGGTGCTGGCCCGGGGCGAGGGGCGCATCACGCTGCTGTACGCCAACCGCGACGAAAAGTCGGTCATCTTCAGGAACGAACTCAAGGCGCTGGCCGCCGCCCATCCGGGCCGGCTGCAGGTGATCCACTGGCTCGACTCGGTGCAGGGCGTGCCTTCGGTGGCGCAACTGGCCGAGCTGGCGCGCCACCACCGCGCGGCGCAGGCCTTCATCTGCGGCCCCGGACCCTACATGGACGCGGCCGTGGCGGCGCTGCAGGCGATTGAAATGCCGTCAGAGCGCATCCACGTCGAGCGATTTGTCTCCCTGCCCGACGAGCAAACGCAGGCCGCCGCCAACGCCGCCGCGCAGGCTGCGGCGCCGCTGCCCGACGCGGTGGACGAGGCCGTGGTCGAGGTACTGCTCGATGGCCGAACCCACACGCTGCGCTGCGGCGGCACCGAAACGCTGCTGGAGGCCGCCCTCAAGGCCGGCCTGAACGCGCCGTATTCCTGCCAGGCCGGCATGTGCGCCTCGTGCATGTGCCAGGTCGTCGAGGGCAGCGTGCACCTGCGCCACAACGACGTGCTGGACAAAAAAGACCTGGCCCGGGCCTGGACGCTGGCCTGCCAGGCCGTGCCGACCAGCGAGCGGCTGCGCATCAAATTTCCGGAGTGAACCACACCATGACCTTGATTTCCGAGGCGCCCGCTGGCGCTTTTCCCGAGACGTCCGGCGCGCCCGGCGCATCCGTCTGGGCGCCCGCGCCCAACCTGCCGTCCACGCTGCCGGCGCTCATCCGCCAGTCGGCCGTGCGCTTTGCGGACCAGGCCGCCATCGTGGACGGGGCCACGACGATCAGCTATGCCGACCTGCTGGTGCGCAGCCAGTCGGTGGCCCGCTCGCTCATCGCGCTGGGCACGGCCGCCGGGGACCGCATCGCCATCTGGGCGCCCAATGTGCACGAGTGGATCCTGGCGGCCTGCGGCATCCATGCCGCCGGCGCCGTGGTGGTGCCGCTGAACACCCGCATGAAGGGCGCCGAGGCGGCCGACATCCTGGCGCGCAGCGGCGCCCGCATGCTGTTTTGCATCGGCGACTTCCTGGGCCAGTACTACCCGGCGCTGCTGCACGGGCAGCGCCCGGCCACGCTCAAGCACGTGGTGGTGCTGCGCGAAGGCTTTCAGCCCGACCCGGCCCAGCCCGGCGACATGAGCTGGCGCTACTTCATCGGCGCGGGCTGCCTGACGGCGCCTTCGCAGGTCGAGGCGCGCGAGGCCGCGCTCACCGCCGGCAGCACCGCCGACCTGATGTTCACCTCCGGCACCACCGGCCGGCCCAAGGGCGTGATGTCCGCGCACGGGCCGACGCTGCGCGCCTTCAGCGCCTGGAGCCGGGTGGTCGGGCTGCAGGAGGGCGACCGCTACCTGGTGGTCAACCCGTTCTTTCATTCCTTCGGCTACAAGGCCGGCTGGGTGGCCGCCTTCATCCAGGGCGCCACCGTCTACCCGCAGCAGGTGTTTGACGCCGACGCGGTGCTGGCGCGCATCGCGCACGACCGCATCAGCTTTCTGCCCGGCCCGCCGACGCTGTTCCTGACGATGCTGGCGCATCCGCGACTGGGCGATTTCGACATTTCCTCGCTGCGCGTGGCCGTCACCGGCGCGGCCACCGTGCCGCCGGTGCTCATCACCCGCATGCGCGAGACGCTGGGCATTGCCAGCGTCACCACCGCCTACGGCCTGACCGAATGCGGCGGCTGCGCCACGCTGTGCGACCCGGGCGACAGCGCCGAGACCGTGGCCGGCACCTGCGGCCGCGCCCTGCCGGGCACCGAGGTGCGCTGCGTCGATGCGCAGGGCCTTCCTGTGCCCACCGGCCAGCCGGGCGAAGTGCTGCTGCGCGGCTACCACGTGATGCAGGGTTATTTCGACGACGAGGCGGCCACGCGCGAAGCCATCGACGCCGAAGGCTGGCTGCACACCGGCGACGTCGGCGTGCTGGACGAGCGTGGCTACCTGCGCATCACCGACCGGCTGAAAGACATGTTCATCGTCGGCGGCTTCAACTGCTACCCGGCCGAGATCGAGCGGCTGCTCTCGGCCCATCCGGCCATTGCCCAGGTGGCGGTGGTGGGCCTGCCCGACGAGCGCATGGGCGAGGTGGGCTGCGCCTGCGTGGTGCTGCGCCAGGACGCCGAGCTGTCGGCCCAGGCGCTGGTGGACTGGGCGCGCGAGCACATGGCCAACTACAAGGTGCCGCGCCATGTGCTGTGGTGCGACAGCTTTCCGCTCAACGCCTCGAACAAAGTGCTCAAGCGCGAGCTGGCCCAGATGGCGGCGGCGCAGCTGGCCCAGGCCAAGAGCCGGGCCTAGCATGCGGTTCGGTGCCTGCGGGCACCCTGTTTCTTGATGAAAAACGCCTGGAGCCCAGGCGGGAAAAGCACAGCCTGCTATTTTTTCAATAGCAGACGCAAGCCTTTCAGCGGCCTTCGAAGCGCGGCTTGCGCTTTTCGATGAAGGCCTGCATGCCTTCCTTCTGGTCGCGCGTGGCGAACAAAAGCTGGTTGGCCTTGCGCTCCAGCATCAGCGCGGTCTCCAGCGACGCGTCCACGCCGGCCAGCACCACTTCCTTGATCTGCATCGCCGCCAGCGGCGGCATGCTGGCGATCAGTGCGGCCATCTTCAGCGCCTCGGGCAGCACCTCGTTGTCGGGCAGCACCTGGCTGACCAGGCCCATGGCGCAGGCTTCTGCGGCGCTGACGGGCTTGCCGGTCAGCAGCATGCGCATGGCGTTGAACTTGCCCACGGCGCGCACCAGGCGCTGCGTGCCGCCGATGCCGGGCATGATGCCGATGCGGATCTCGGGCTGCGAAAAGCTCGCCCCTTCGCCGGCCAGGATGATGTCGCAGTGCATCGCCAGCTCGGCGCCGCCGCCGTAGGCATAGCCGCAGACCGCCGCAATGATCGGCTTGGGGCAGCGCTCGATCGGTGCCCACACGCGCTCGGTGTGGCGCTGCAGGATGTCGATGGCGCCAGCGCCCTCCATGCTTTTGATGTCGCCGCCGGCGGCAAACACCTTTTCGCCGCCCGTGAGCACGATGGCGCGCACCGACGCGTCGCCGGCCAGCCGGGTGAAGGCGGCCGAGAGCAGCGCCTGCAGGTTCAGGCTGAGCGCGTTGGTGGCCTGCGGGCGGTTCAGCCGCACCACGGCCACGCCGTCGTCCCGGCATTCGACCAGCAGTTCGCCGGCCGGGTCGGGCGCCGCGCCGGATGAAGCGGAAGAAGCGGGGGAGGCCGGGCCGGCCGGCAAGGGGGAGGCAAGAGGCATGCGCAAATCCTGAATCAAGGGATGGGAAGGGATGCCCGGCATGTTCATTTCAGGGGGGCTTGGTCACATCGTCCTTTTGGACGTATCTGCGCGGGGGGCCAATCCGTAAATTTGTGCCCATGGAACACAACAACGAATTCGATCGGCGCGTGGTGCTCGTCACCGGCGGCACCAAGGGCATAGGGCGCGGCATTGCCGAGGGTTTCCTGGCCGAGGGCGCCACGGTGGTGGTGTGCGCCCGCAGCGCGCCCGAGGAACTGCCCGCCGCCGGCGGCCGCAGCGCCGACTTCATGGCCTGCGACGTGCGCGAGGCCGAGGCCGTGCGCGCGCTGGTTGCCGCCACTGTGCAGCGCCACGGCCGGCTCGACGTGCTGGTGCACAACGCCGGCGGCAGCCCGGCGGTCGATGCGGCCACGGTGTCGCCGCGCTTTCACGAAGGCGTGATCCGGCTCAACTTCACGGCGGCGCTGCACATGGCGCAGGCCGCCAATGCGCAGATGCAGCAGCAGGCCGAAGGCGGCGTGATCGTCTTGATCGGCAGCGTCAGCGCGCTGCGCCCTTCGCCGGGCACGGCCGCCTATGGCGCGGCCAAGGCGGCGGTGCTCAGCCTGGCGTCGTCGCTGGCGGTCGAGTGGGCGCCCCGGGTGCGTGTGGTCGCCGTCAGCCCTGGCCTGGTTCGCACCGAGCAGTCGCACCTTCATTTTGGCGACGAGGCCGGCATTGCCGCCGTCGGCGCCACCATTCCGGCCGGCCGCCTGGCCGAGCCTTCCGACATCGCCCAGGCCTGCCTGTACGTGGCCTCGCCACGCGCGGCCTACCTGAGCGGCACCAATGTGCTGCTGCACGGCGGCGGCGAAAAGCCGGCCTTCCTGGCAGCGGCGCAGGCGGGCACTTCCTGATGGCGACGGCGCCCACGGGAATCACTGAATCAAACCAACAAAGGAGCATGGCCTTGGCTGAACACGAATGGATGAATGAAATCCGCGCCCTGGTGGGCAAGGAATACGGACGGGTCTACGCCTGGGACAAGGTCAATGCCCCCATGATTCGCCAGTGGTGCGAAATCATGGGCGTGGACCCGGCGCGCTACACCGCCGAGGGCAATGTCATTGCTCCGCCAGCGATGCTGCAGGTCTGGTGCATGGAGGGCCTGATACCTAACAACTACCCTCCCGGCTCGACCACCGAGAATCCCTACGAGGCGCTCAAGCTGCTGGAGGCCCAGGGCCTGGCATCGGTGGTGGCGGTGAACTCCGAGCTGACCTTTGGGCGCGATGTGCGCGAAGGCGAGCGGCTGTACTACACGACGCGCCTGGACAGCATCAGCCCGGAAAAAACCACCGCACTGGGCACCGGACACTTTGTCACGCTGGTGATGACGTTCTTCTCGCAAAAACCCGAGGGCGACGAAGAAGTCGGCCAGCTGCTGTTTCGCGTCTTCAAGTTTCGCCCGGCCAACCCTGTCAAAAAGCCTGACGCCGCCTCTGACAAGGCCAAAGCCGCAGCGCCAGCAGCCGCCAAGCGTCCCCTGCCTGGCATCAGCGACGACACGCGCTTTTTCTGGGACGGCGCGCGCGCCGGAAAGCTGCTTATCCAGCGCTGCAAGGGCTGCGGCACCTTGCGCCACCCGCCCGGCCCGGTCTGCCCGAGCTGCCATTCCTTCGAATGGGACACGGTCGAGTCTTCGGGACGCGGCACGGTCTATTCCTTCGTGGTGATGCATTACCCCGAAGTGGCGCCTTTCGACCACCCGAACCCGATTGTTCTGGTCGAGCTGGAAGAGGGCACGCGGCTGATTTCGCAAATTGTCGGCATCAAGCCGGGCGACGTGAAGATTGGCCAGGCGGTGCAGGTCGAATTCAACAGTTTCAATGACGGCGAGCTGGTGCTGCCGCAATTCAGGCCCGTGGCCGCAACCGAAGGAGTCGCCGCATGAACTTCCAACTGAGCGAAGACCAGCGCGCGTTTGCCGAAATGGCCAGCGGCCTGTTTGCCGACTACTGCGGCGACGAGGCGCTGCGCGAGTACGACGCCTCCGGCGCGCCGTTCATGCAGGATTTGTGGCAGCAGTGCGTGACCGCCGGCCTCAACACCGTGATGGTTCCCGAAGCGCAGGGCGGCCTGGGGCTGGGCATGACCGAGCTGATGGCCGTGCTGGAACAACAGGGCCGCGCCCTGGCCATGGTGCCGCTGTGGGAGCCGCAGCTGACCGTGGCGGTTTTGGCGAAATTTGCACCGGCTGCCTTGCCGCAGGTGCTGGACGACGCGCTGTCGGGCGAGGCGCCGGTGGCGCTGTCGCTGAACTCGCTGACGCAGTCGCGCGGCCCGTCGCTGCAGCTGGTGCGTGCCGGTGACGGCTGGACGTTGAAGGGCCAGGCCAGTGCCGTGCCGCTGGGCGCACAGGCGAACCAGGCGCTGCTGGCGGCCGACGCCGCAGGCCAGATGCGCTTGGTGCTGGTGGACTTGACGCAAGCCGGCGTGCAGCGCACCGAGGGCATGGACCAGCACCACCAGTCCGTCGCCGACCTGGCGTTTGACGCCGTGCCCGTGGCAGCCACCAACGTGCTGCCGGTCGAGGCCACCGGCTGGGTCGAGCAGCGCGCCATTGCCTGCCTGGCTGCGCTGCAGTTGGGCGTGACGCAGGAGCAACTGCGCCGCACCGTGGAATACGTCAGCGAGCGCCAGCAATTTGGCCGCGCCATTGGCACGTTCCAGCTGGTCGCCGGCCAGATGGCCGATGGCTACATCGCCCTGGAGGCCTTGCGCACCTCGGTGTGGCAACTGCTCTACCGGCTTGACGCCAATTTGGGCGCTGCACCGCAGGCCTGGGCCACGCGCACGCTGGCCAACGACACAGGCCACCGCACCGGCCACATGGCGCAGCACGTGCACGGCGGCATCGGCGTGGACATCACCTACCCGATTCACCGCTTCCTTTTCTGGAGCCGCGCGCTCGGCGTTGCGCTGGGCGGCACCGAGCATCACCTGGCCCGCCTGGGCGACTGGCTGGCCGACAACGACACCCTGGGATGGAAATATGACGCTGCCGAAGACAACACCAACTCCACCCCCATCCCAACAAACACCCCCGAGGAGGCCGGCTATGCCGAAGTTTGACGACATCGCAGTGGGCGCAGAGCTGCCTTCCCTGAGCGTTCCGGTCACGGTCGCGCTGATCAACGGCGGGGCCATTGCCACGCGCGACTACTTTCCCGGCCACCACGACCTGCAGGCCGCGCGCGAACTGGGCTCGCCGCACATCTTCATGAACATCCTGACCACCAACGGTCTGGTGCAGCGTTTCATCGACGAGTGGAGCGGCCCCCAGGGACGCATGTGCGATCTGAAGATCAAGCTGGGCGCGCCCAACTACCCGGGCGACGCCATGACGATCAGCGGCGCTGTCACCGACAAGCGCGAGTCCGACCGCAGCGTCGAAGTCACGCTCAAGGGCGTCAATTCCATGGGCAACCACGTCACCGGCACGGTGCGCGTCAGCCTGCCTTGATGCCGCACAGCCAGGAGCACACATTTTTATGAACGATCTTTCAATTTCCGGCCGCGCCGCCATTGCCGGCCTGGGCACCACCGAGTTTTCCAAGAATTCCGGCCGCACCGAAATCCGCCTGGCCATGGAAGCCACGCTGGCCGCGCTGGCCGACGCCGGCATCGACCCGAGCGAAGTCGATGGCTTTTCGTCGTACACCATCGACAAAGTGCCCGAGTACGAAATCGCCCGCCTGCTGGGCGCCAACAACGTCAAGTTCTTCTCGCAAGTGCCGCATGGCGGCGGCGCGGCCTGCGCGCCGATCCTGCACGCCGCCATGGCCGTGGCCACCGGCATCGCCAAGACGGTGGTGGTGTACCGCGCCATGAACGAGCGCAGCTGGTATCGCTTTGGCAACGGCAACTATGGCTTCGGCTCCTCGCCCATTGTCGAGAACGTCAACTACGGCTGGTACATGCCCTACGGCTTTCACACGCCAGCCGCCTGGGTCGGCATGTTCGCCCAGCGCTACATGCACCGCTACGGCGCGACCAGCGAGGACTTTGGCCGCGTGGCCGTGGCGGCGCGCGACTTTGCCGCCACCAACCCGGCAGCGTTCTTTCACGGCAAGCCCATCACGCTCGAAGAGCACCAGGCCTCGCGCTGGATTTGCGAGCCGCTGCACCTGCTCGACTGCTGCCAGGAGTCCGACGGCGCGGTGGCCATGGTCATCACGTCCGTTGAGCGCGCCCGCGACCTCAAGCAAAAGCCGGTCGTCATCAAGGGCGCGGCCCAGGGCCTGAGCGACGGCCAGCAGATCATGACCTCGTACTTTCGCGAAGACATCACCGGCCTGCCCGAGATGGGCCTGGTCGCCAAACAGCTCTGGCAGCAAAGTGGCCTGAGCGCCGAGGACATCCAGACGGCGGTCATTTACGACCACTTCACGCCCTTCGTGCTGCCGCAGCTTGAAGAGTTTGGCTTCGTCAAGCGCGGTGAGGCGAAAGACTTCATCCGCGCCGGCGAGCACGCGCGCGGCGGCCGGCTGCCCATCAACACCCACGGCGGCCAGCTCGGCGAGGCATACATCCACGGCATGAACGGCGTGGCCGAGGGCGTGCGCCAGGTGCGCGGCAGCGCGGTCAACCAGGTGGCCGACGTGCACAACGTGCTGGTGACCGCCGGCACCGGTGTGCCCACCAGCGGCGTGATTCTGGGCGAAGCCTGAAACCGGGCAAGGAGAAAGACACCATGTTTATTGATCTGACACCCGAGCAGCACGCCTTGCGCCTGAAAGTGCGCGACTATTTCAGCACCCTCATGACGCCCGAGCTGCGTCTGGAGCTGCGCGGCGCCGAAGGCGGCGACACCTACCGCCAGACCATCCGCCAGATGGGCCGCGACGGCTGGCTGGCCGTCGGCTGGCCCAAGGAGCACGGCGGCCAGGGCCTGAGCGCCACCGAGCAGCTGATCTTCTTCGAGGAAGCCAACATCGCCGGCGCGCCGCTGCCCTTCGTGACCATCAGCACCGTCGGCCCGGCCTTGATGGAAAACGGCACACAAGCGCAAAAAGAGCGCTTTTTGCCCGGCATTGCCGCTGGCGAGATCATCTTTGCCATCGGCTACTCCGAGCAGCAGGCCGGCTCCGACCTGGCCACGCTCAAGACGCAGGCACGCTTGGAAGGCGACCTGGAGACCGGCCATTTCGTGGTCAACGGCGCCAAGCTGTGGACTTCGGGCATCGAGTCGGCCGACCATGTCTGGCTGGCCGCGCGCACCAGCCCCGATCTGGCGCGCCACAAGGGCATCTCGATCATCATCCTGGACACCGATGCGCCAGGCTTTTCGCACACGCTGATCCAGACCGTTGGCAACTTCACGGCGGCCACCTACTACGACAACGTCCAGGTGCCGGCCGACCGGCTGGTGGGCCAGCTGCACGGCGGCTGGAAGCTCATCACCGCTCAGCTCAACCATGAGCGGCTCGGCCTGGGCTCCTGGTCGGACAAGGTGTTCGGCCCGTTCGTGCGGGTGCTGCAGTGGGCCAAGGCGAAGGACGAGCAGGGCCGCCGGGCGGTGGACCAGCCCTGGGTTCGCCGCGCGCTGGCCGAGTGCTATGCGCGCATGGAGGCCATGCGCCTGATCAACTTCCGCATTGCCGCCGACCTGGAGGCCGGCGGCATGGACGTGGCGCTGGCCTCGACCACCAAGGTCTATGGCTCCGAGAGCGTGATCGAAATCCTGCGCCGGCTTGTGGACATCGTCGGCGCCAGCGCCCTGGTGCGCGCCGGCTCCAGCGCTGCCCTGCTGATGGGCGAGCTGGAATACGAAATCCGCGCCAACACCATCAACACCTTCGGCGGCGGCACCAACGAGATCCAGCGCGAGCTGATCGCCCAGTTCGGCCTGCGCATGCCGCGCCCGGTGCGCTGAGCCGGCCCGCAGCACAGCCGCCCCACAACGACAAGCAAAAGGGAGACCGCGTGAAAACAGCATCCATCGTGCCGCGCGAAGTGACGCAGGCCAAGCTCGACCGCCGAGCCAGCGCCGGCCAGCGCCACCGCGCCTCGCAGGCCTACACGACGGCCGAGCGCATCGAGCACAGCGCCGAGCGCTTTGCCGAGCGGCGCTGCATTCTGTATGGCCAGGAGGCCTACAGCTATGAACAGGCCAACCGGCGCATCAACCAGGCGGCCCATGCGGCGCGCGGGTTGGGCGTGCGCCGGGGGGACGTGGTGGCGCTGGCCATGGAGAACCGGCCGGCCTTCCTGTTTGCCTGGCTGGGCCTGGCCAAGCTGGGGGCGACCGTGGTCTTTTTGAACACCAACGTCAGCGGCAAGCCGCTGGTGCACGCCCTGCAGGCCACCGGCGCCACGCGTGTCGTGGTCGGCGAGGAATGCCTGGGGCTGTTCGGCGCGACCGAGCTGCCGCCCGGCCTGCGCTACTGGCTGTGGCCCGACGCCGAGCGGCCCGCGCCAGACGGCCTGCGCGGCCTGTGCGAGCTGGACCTGGCGCTGGCCGCCAGCCAGTCGCCCGAGAGCAACCCGCCCGCCGAATGGCGCGCCGGCCTGGTGGCGGGCGACCCGGCCCTCTACATCTTCACCTCCGGCACCACCGGCCTGCCCAAGGCGGCGGTGATCAGCCACGCCCGCTGGCTCATCACCGGCGACGTGATGGAAGCCACCATGGACGTGCAGGCCGAGGACTGCTTTTACTGCTTCCTGCCGCTCTACCACGGCGCCGCGTCGCTGTCGGCGGGCGCCACCGCGTTCACCGCCGGCGCCAGCCTGCTGCTGCGGCGCAAGTTCAGCCGCAGCGAATTCTGGCCGGACGTGCGCCGCCACCAGGCGACGATTTGCCAGTACGTCGGCGAGATCTGCCGCTTCTTGCTGACCGCGCCACCGCAGCCCGACGACCGCGACCATCCGCTGCGCAAGATGGTCGGCGCCGGCCTGGCGCCCGAGGTCTGGGAGCAGTGGGTACGGCGCTTTGGCGAATTCGACATCTACGAAGGCTGGGGCTCGACCGAATCGAACACCAACACCATCAACCTGGACAACCGCGTCGGCTCGTGCGGGCGCGTGCCGTTCTGGGACAAGACCAACCTGCGCCTGGTGCGCTACGACATCGAGAGCGACAGCCATCCGCGCGATGAAAACGGTTTTCTACAGCTGTGCGCGGTCGGCGAGACGGGCGAGGCCATCGGCATGATCATCGACATTCCCGACGTGGTGGGCGGGCGTTTCGAAGGCTACACCTCGCCGGAGGCCACCGAAAAGAAGATTTTGCGCAACGTGTTCCGCCAGGGCGACGCCTGGTGGTCCTCGGGCGACCTGCTGCGCATCGACGACGACGGCTACTGCTGGTTCGTGGACCGCATCGGCGACACCTTCCGCTGGAACAGCGAGAACGTCTCGACCACCGAGGTGGCCGACGCGCTGGGTGATTTTCCGGGCCTGGACGCCATCACCGTCTATGGCGTGAAAGTGCCCGGCGCCGAAGGCCGCGCCGGCATGGCCGCCCTGGTGCTGCAGTTGGGCGCTGCCTTTGATCCGGCCGCTTTCTGGGCCTTCGCCCTGGAGCGGCTGCCGCGCTATGCGGCGCCGCTGTTCCTGCGCATTGCGCCGACCACCGACATGACCGGCAACTACAAGCTGCGCAAGGTGGACCTGCAGCGCGAAGGCTACGACAGCGCGCAGGTGGCCGACCCGCTGTTCGTGCGCGACGACCCGGCCCGCACCTACCTGCCGCTGGGCGCCGCCCAGCCGGCGCCAGGGAGCGCGGCATGACGCGCCCGCACGCCCGCGCCGTGCTCGACTACCCGTTCGAGGCGCCCGCCACCGACGGCTCGGTGGTCGAGGTCGCCCCCGGCATCCTGTGGGCGCGCATGCCCATGCCGATGGCGCTGGACCACATCAACGTGTACCTGCTGCGCGGCGAGGACGGCTGGACGCTGATCGACACCGGCCTGAACACCGACACCGCCCGCGCGCGCTGGGAGCACATTGCCGCCACGCACCTGGACGGCCTGCCTATCGTGCGGTTGGTGTGCACCCACATGCACTACGACCATGCCGGCCTGGCGAGCTGGCTGTGCGAGCGCTTTGACATACCGCTCTACATGACGCATGGCGAGTACTTCATGATGCGCACGCTGGCCGAGCCGGTGCCCGACCCGCTGCCGCCGGCCCAGGCGTCCTTCTACCAGCGCTCGGGCATGCCGCCCGAGCGCGTCGAGCGCATGTGGAAAGCCATGCGCCAGGACCCCTTCAGGCCGCCGCAGCCGCAGTCCTTCCACCGGCTGCGCGGCGGCGACGAGCTGCTGCTGGGCGGGCGCACCTGGCGCGTCGTCATCGGCGAAGGCCATTCGCCCGAGCACGCCTGCCTGTACTGCGAGGCGGACCAGATCCTGATCGCCGGCGACCAGCTGCTGCCGCGCATCAGCTCGAACGTGCTGGTCACCAGCATCGAGCCCGAGGCCAATCCGCTGCAGCTGTGGCTGGGCTCGCTCGCCCGGCTGGAGCAGCTGGCGCCCGGCACCTTGGTGCTGCCCTCGCACGAGCGGGTGTTTCGCGGCCTGCATGCGCGCACCGAGGAGCTGCGCGCGCACCACGCGCACCAGTTCGTGCTGCTGCGCACTTACCTGAGCGCGCACGGCAGCTGCAGCGCCTTCGACGCTA
>Ga0308165_1003278_pt1 | contig 17601 bp, 15 predicted proteins | sample PhyWR2_FD_201032 | JGI IMG/M metagenome (GOLD analysis project Ga0308165, IMG submission 201032) | Phyllosphere microbial communities from UC Gill Tract Community Farm, Albany, California, United States - DLSLW.R2 | ecosystem: Host-associated > Plants > Phyllosphere > Unclassified | place: USA...
CATCCAGTAGATCATCGAGGCAGTGATCAGCATTTCGATATGCCGGAACTCGGTCTGGCCCTGCGTTCTTGCGACATACATCAGTTCCCAAACACCGATAACCGAAACAAGCGACGAGTCCTTGAGCATGGCAATGAACTGGTTGCCTGTGGGCGGGATGATAATCCGCATCGCTTGGGGCAGAATGACGAGCCACATTGTCTGCGCCGAGCCAAGACCAAGTGCTGTTGCGCCTTCGGTTTGCCCGCGCGGAATGCTCTCAATACCTGCGCGGAAAATTTCCGTCATATAGGCGCCATAGCACAAAGAAAGAGCGAGAATACCGGCAGGGATTGCGCCAATCACATAGCCAATCTGCGGCAGACCGAGATAGATAATATAAATCTGCATCAGCAGCGGCAGGCCGCGAAAAAGCGACGTGTAAAACGTCGAAAGCCCGTAAATAACGCCGTTTTTGGATAGCTTCGCAATCGCGCCGATAAGAGCGATGACAGTCGCAATCACGATAGAAATCGCGGAAATATAGAGTGTCGTGACGGTTCCCTGTGTAATCAGGAAGCCAATTTTACGAGCGATAAACGAAAACGACAGATCAAACGAATAAAAGAACAGCATCAAAAGCGTAAACAGCTCAACCCAAACCGCTACAATTTGCTGCTTTCTCGAAAGTTTCTTAAGGAGCTTCCAGTTCACAAAAAGGATCAGCGAAATAGCAAATGCTGACGCGATCTTCGCTGTTGCAGGATTTTCTTTCACCCATTCAGCAAATGGGGGAACCACAGAACCCAACCAGTGGGCACTGATGCCAATTGAATAGAGCACCACCATAGTGATTGCGAACAAGACAAGGCCGCCAAGCCTGCGCGCAGTATCGGGATAGTTGAGAATGAATCGTCCAAGCATGAACGGTCTCCTTCAATTCGGTGTGCACCCTGTACCGATCGGCTCGATGGATGTCTTTTTGTTCTGGGGGATTAAAGTTGGCAGTAAGAAGAAAAGAGCTTATCCGGCAGACCGTTCGCGCCACTTATCCTGCGCTTGCAATTTCCAATAGGTGAGTTGCGCAACCGCAAGACCGGCATAGCCACCCGCCCAGGGAAGGCCGAACGGCTCGAAAAGCTTGAAGCGATCCGTTGTGCCAAGGATTGCTTCCGAAACAACCTTGCCGCCAATTGCCGTCGTATTCAGCCCATGACCACCAAATGCGGTACAATGCCAAACGCCATCCGGCATTTTGCCAATCTGGGGCATCAGGTGACGGGCATAAGCCATCAGACCAGACCATGCGAGCTCGGTCTTGAGTTCAGAAAGCTGCGGATAGGTGCTTGTCATTTCATTACGCAATTCACGCACGAGACCTTCCGTAGACGCGGCACGTGTTGTTATGCGCCCACCCCACAAAATACGTCTTCCGCCTTCGATAAGGCGATAATAGTCACCAGCCCGGCGGCTATCACCAATCGCTGCTGGTGTTTTAATCGCTTCGCTGATCAGCTCGGGCGCTACTTCAGAAACCATCACATAGGTTGCTATCGGCAAATAGGATCGCTGAAGTTTCTTGCTCAATCCACCCGTATAACCGCCGGTCGTAATCACCAGATTTTTGGCGCGAACAGAACCCTGGCTCGTGCGGACCACTTTCTGAGGGCCAGAAACATCCATCGCTTCTGCCGCAGAATTTTCATAAATCTTGCCGCCAAGACGTTCGATCTCTGCCGCTAGGCCGCGAGCATAGTTGAGTGGATGAATGTGAAACGCTTTTGTATCGCGAACTGCCTGATAATAACGATTAGACTTCAATACGGATTGAACTTCGTCACGCGACATATATTCAAGGTCGTAATTGAAATCCCGCTTTGTCTCAGCCACTTCCGCCTGCAAAGCGGCCGCATCTTCATAGCGCTGAACGCTGATCAGACCATGCTTGGGATCAGCAGAGGTAATGTTCAGATCGCGGATTGTTTGGCCTACAAAATCCATACCCTCAACCGAGAGCATGTGAAGCTTTCGAGCGTTAGTTTCACCAGTCGTTGCTGCGATCTTGTCATGGCCCGTTGCATATCCGGGGCTGACAAAGCCGCCATTACGACCGGACGCGCCAAAGCCGACATTTTGCGCCTCAAGAATAATAACAGGATGTCCCTGCTTCGCCAGTTCCAGCGCCGTCGTCAGACCTGCAAGTCCCGCGCCAATGATGAGGGTTTCACACTCCTCATTACCAACGAGCGCGGCACGTTCCTTGGTATCGGCCATGGTTCTGAAATAATGCGTATCAGGATAGGACATTTTGTTACCAGCTTCGTTTTATTTCTTTATTTCCGCCTTCATTTCAGATCCCGACCTGCCTCATACAGCGAGGTCGGGATTGAAATATATTGGGAACGGCTAAGTTCAGTCTTTGCTGTAATCAGCGCCGTACCACTTGGTCGTCAGCGTTGCGAGCGTGCCATCATCCTTCATCTGCTTGATGATTTCACCGATCTTTGCAGTCCATTCTGGATCGTTCTTTTCAGCGATCACAACAAGCGGCTCACGGAATGCATAGCCACCTTCGAGAATACGAACCGGATAGCCATTCTTGATCGCCGTCTGCGCGGTCTGCTCAGGAGCAATAACAGCATTAAGACGAACGCCATCGCCAAGACGAAGATCGTCAAACGGCATCATGGAATCTTCAAAGGTGCGGACTTCACCCGGTGTCACCTTGTATTCGAAGGCAGGAAGATCAGGCGCATCAATTTCGAGACGACGATTGATAAAATCTTCCGATGTGGTTCCGGTTTCAACGCCAATAATCTTGCCGTTCAGATCATCCGTAGAATGCGCTGGGCTATCCTTATGAACCACATAGACATATGGGCTGTAGTAATAGATGCCAGCAAAATCGATTGCTTGCGCGCGCGCCTTAGTTGGCGTTACCGAGCCAACGCCGACATCGTAACGTCCCTGCCAATGACCACCGGTCAGCGTCGGCCATTCTGGTGTTTCAAAACGGACTTTGACGCCAAGGCGCTTGCCAATTTCATTGGCTACATCAATGTCAAAACCAACAAGTTCATTGTTGTCATCAAGGAAGCCCTGTGGAGGCCAGCCAACATTGGTGGCAACAACCATTTCCTTCTTTTCATTGACGCGGTCGAGTGTTGGACCTGCATGTGCCATTCCTGAAACCAGAAACAGCGATGCTGATGCGAGTGCGAAAAATTTGTTCAAGTTACCCTCCGTTGGTGCGGTTATAGTTTTGATAGATCAATGTAGAATCTGGCTGAGGAACAGTTTGGTGCGCTCGTGCTGCGGATGATCGAAGAACTCGGCTGGCGCGTTTTCTTCAACGATCTGGCCCTGATCCATGAAGATCACGCGGTTTGCGACCTGACGAGCAAAGCCCATTTCGTGCGTCACGCAGATCATGGTCATGCCTTCATCCGCAAGGCTGACCATGGTATCAAGCACTTCCTTGACCATTTCCGGATCAAGCGCTGAAGTCGGCTCATCAAACAACATGACTTTCGGGTTCATGCAAAGCGCACGGGCAATCGCCACGCGTTGCTGCTGACCACCGGAAAGCTGTCCCGGATATTTATTGGCCTGCTCCGGAATTTTCACGCGCTTCAGATAATGCATGGCGATTTCTTCCGCCTGCTTCTTTGGCATTTTACGCACCCAGATTGGTGCAAGCGTGCAATTTTCCAGAATGGTCAGATGCGGGAACAAGTTGAAGTGCTGGAACACCATGCCGACTTCACGGCGTACTTCATCAATCTTTTTGAGATCGTTGGTCAGTTCGATGCCATCAACGATGATCTGACCCTTCTGGTGTTCTTCCAGACGGTTCACACAACGGATCATAGTTGATTTGCCGGACCCAGACGGACCTGCGACAACAATACGTTCGCCACGCATAACTTTCAGGTTGATGTCACGCAGCACGTGGAACTCACCATACCACTTGTGCATGTTCTTGATCTCGATCGCCACTTCAGTCTTCGAGACTTCCAATTTTGTACGGTCGATCTGAACTTGGGGAGCTGTGCTTTTCATCATATCACCCGTGAGCAATCATGACATGACGCACTGTAGTATAGTCCTCAAGCGCATATATGGACATGTCTTTGCCATAGCCGGACTGCTTCAAGCCACCATGCGGCATCTCATTGGTCAGCATGAAATGCGTATTAATCCATGTGCAGCCATATTGCAGATGCGCGGCAGCGTTGAGACCCTTGCTGATGTCCTTGGTCCACACCGATGATGCCAAACCATAATCACTGTCATTGGCCCACGAGATAGCCTGTTCTTCTTCGCTAAAGCGCGTGACAGATACGACTGGACCAAAGACTTCGCGGCGAACGATTTCGTCTTCCTGCAAAGCTCCGGCAACTACGGTCGGCTCAAAAAAGAAGCCCTTCTCACCTGATGGATTGCCACCAGCCGTTATCTCGATATGGGCGTTCTCGCGCGCACGCGCCACGAAACTCTCAACCCGATCACGCTGACGGCGCGATATAAGGGGCCCCATTTCATTCTGCGCATCATCTTCCAGATTGAAACGAATGCTGGAAACTGCCCCTGATAGATCCGCAACGAGACGATCATAAATACGCGTATCAGCATAGATACGGCAGGCAGCAGTGCAATCTTGCCCTGCATTGTAAAATCCAAAGGTTTTGATGCCCTGAACGACTGCATCAATGTCGGCATCTGCCATCACGATGACTGGTGCTTTACCACCCAACTCAAGGTGGGTTCGCTTCACCGATTTTGCGGCGGCCTGCAAAACCTTTTTACCAGTTGCTACATCACCTGTGATCGAAACCATATTAATCGATGGATGATTGATCAGCGCGTTGCCGACAGTTTCGCCGCGACCAAGAACGACATTTACAACGCCGGACGGCAGAATATCGGCCATTACCTTCGCCATTTTCAGCGCGGTCAATGGCGTCTGTTCCGATGGTTTGAAAACGACAGTGTTGCCACCAGCAATTGCTGGTGCAAGCTTCCAAGCCATCATCATCAACGGATAGTTCCACGGCGCAATCGATCCAACGATGCCAACAGGATCGCGACGGATCATCGATGTGTGACCGGGGATATATTCAGCAGCAAGCGGTCCTTGCATATTGCGGACAGCACCTGCAAAGTAACGGTAGCAATCAACAACTGCAGGAATTTCGTCGTTAAGAACCGCGTGATACGGCTTGCCGCAATTGAGAGCTTCCAACGCCGCAAAACCCTCCGCATCTTTTTCGACAGCATCAGCGATTTTGAGCAGGTATCCGGAGCGCTCGGCAGGCGTTGTCCGTGACCATGATTGAAATGCTTTTTCAGCCGCTCCAACAGCCTTATCGACCTGACCTAATGAGGCTTCAGGCAAATTCAGAACGACATCACCGGTTTTTGGATTGAGAACAAGTTCTTCATTCTCTGTTCCTAGCTCAAACTGCGAGCCGATAAGCATTTCAGAATTCATTACAGTCTCCGGCAGAAATTATGTCTGCTTTCGTTGCTCATTCATGACAAAAAAAGTCGTAGAGGCTAAGAAAAGCAAAACAGATGTTGGGCTAGATACAAAACCGCACAGAACGCCAGCTGCTTCATTTGTTAAATGCGAAGCATGAAGTCAGAGTAGGTTTTGGCATTATCGAAAAGCGCGTCTGAGCAGCGATGAAGACGCCTAGTTGCAACTCACAAAATTAGCTGAGCCGCACATAGAAAACATGATCGCATTCTTCTCTCCCTTTGGCCGTTTTCGGCTTTTCGTTCCTTGAAGATGAAGTTATCCGAATGACCAACATTCGCAAATTCATTTATTAGAAAGCAGGTATCGGTTTTTCCGATTGGTTCGAGCAATCAGTAACTCACAACGTACAGCTTGCTAAATTATTATTTAGAAACAATGAGTTGATTAAAGTCGCCTTTTCTTAAAACAGGTTTAACGTTGTCTGCCAGACCGCGCAGCTTCTGCAATTCCGATAAAATCACGTGCTGACTGTGGAAGACTCGAGCCTTTTCGCCAAACCATACCTATCTGTACGATTGGCAAAGCCCCCGACACATCCCGGCTTTCAATCCGGTCACCTTCAAGCGACCACGGGCGATAGACAAGATCAGGAAGAAGCGCGACGCCAGCACCTGTCGCCACAAGGCTACGTACCGCTTCGACAGAACGGGTTCTGAAGGCCACATGCGGTCTCGCACCGAGTGCAGCAAGAAGCTTGCCTGTGTTCTCCTCAATTTCATCGACCGTGAGCATAATCAACGGTTCTTTGGCCACGTCATCAATTGAAATTCCATCAACGGAAATAAGCGAATGCCCCAAAGGCAGCCACAACCGATAAGGCGACGTTTCGAGAATTTCGGCATGAAGTGCCATACGGTCGCGCAAGCTGGAAATCACCACTACAGCCACATCAAGCTCACCACCGATGAGCAAATGTTCCAGATAGGAACCGTTATCTTCAATGGCGCTTACTTCCACATCAGGAAATGCTCGCCGATAGCGTGCCAGCAAATCAGACAACACATAGCCCGCAACAAGTGATGTAACGCCAATATTCAGTGTTCGCTTTTCCGTCACCTGCTTACTTAAAATCGAACGCCTTGCATCAGAAACATCCGCCAATATTTTTGTCGCATGGCGCATAAACTGATGGCCGCTATGGGTAACAATCAACCCACGCGGATGCCGCTCGAACAATGTCACATTGAGATCGGCTTCAAGCTCTTTGATCGCCTCAGTAATTGATGACTGCGAAATTGACAGAGTTTGCGCAGCACGTGTAACCGAACCCTGCTCAGCGCATGCGATAAAATAACGTAATTGTCTGAGCGTGAACATGAAATTACAAACCAACATTTTTGAACTATAAAAAATGAGCCAACTTTTGTTGGAATCTCATTCGACGACGCCAAAGAGAAATGACATACATCCAATTGGTGTTGAATATCTTAGTCGCTTTCAAACAAGTTCCGCGGTTCAAAACATAGATACATCAATGTTCTATCAGGGCGCAGGATTACGACCATCGCTTTTCAACTTGAGACTGGCCATAACATCTAACTGCCCCCGCTTAATCGCTGCACGCGCTGAGGCTAAATCCGGCATGATCCAGTTGGGCTCGCCACCAAGGAACTTATCGAGAAATGCGATTGCATAGCCCGGCATTTCTGAGACATTCTCTCTATATGACCACCATGTTCGTAAATCATCTGCACATTTATCGAGGTCCGGAACGATACCAAACTCCTGCTCCTGAATAGCGGCAATCGCGCAGATACAGTAATTGGTGTACAGAAACCCTTCCGGCCAGAAACTGACAATCTCATACATTCGGGCAGAATCCCCGCTTGCATGTTTCGGCGGCGTAACGAGCTTCACTGGCGACAAGCGGATCAGTTCACGCAGCACAAGTCCAGCGGCGAAGCTTATGAAATCTTTGCGGTCAATCTTTGCAAACCGCTTATTTTGATCGACTAATTCTACCCAATTGAGAAACGCTTCGGTCAGCTTCTTTTCGTCAATATGATACGCGACGCCATACACATCTTGCAGCTGTCCGGCATGTTTACGAAAGGTTGCGCGAAACCAGCGCAACTGGCGCAGCCGATGCCGTAAATCCGGCATTGATGCCATCTGCTCTCTGAGAAGCAAGTCCATTTCGCAACGTCCTCCGATTTGCGATTTACCTTATGCGAAACGAAGCCAGATGTCAGGTGTCAATCGCGTCAGAATATCCACAATAATTATACATATTGACATTCAAGAAAACAAATGTTCTCTAATCAATCGAAAGATAGGCTGGATATTTCCGGCACTTTTTTCGTGGAGGAGGATCAATATGGCAATCTGGCAATGGGCTTTAATTGGCCTCGCTTTGCTATGGGGCTGTCAGGCTTTGGGCGTCTGGTTCCAGATGCGCCACTATTCCGATGTCATGAAAGGCATCTCTGCAAAATATTCCGACGGCTTTGTTGGTGCCGGACATGTGCGGGGGCGTTTTTCCAAAGGCGTGATCGTTTTGATCGTCGTTGACCGGAATTTGGTGGTGCGGCGTTTTCTGGAGATGAGCGGACGCACCGTCTTTGCCAAATTCATCCGCCGTGAAGGCTTTGAAGGAATGCGCCTGAGTGAACTACAGGACAATCCTGCAATCGGAGAAGGAAAGCCTGAAGTAGCTGCTGCTGCTACGCAGGCTATGGAGCAGATCGGTCGCATAAGAGATCAATCCGATGGTCTCGAACTCGAAGGTTTGAAGGCAGTGGGAGCTTAGGATTGCTTGTCTGAACAGGCAATTGAGGAGGAGCTATGTCGTTAATCTCTATGTTGGCGCAACACGCCGACACAACAATGCAAACAATACATGTTGCTGGCAGCATGCTATCAGATGCGGCGCTGCATGGTAAACATGCCGCCGAACACGCTGGTAATGATCTGCTGCAACTCGCACAGGCGACCACACCTGCACCGGCAGACACCGGAACAGCAGGCATTTCCGTTGACCAGTTCAAGGAGCGGTTGCAGAACGTCGCGCAGGAAGAACAGCTCGGCTGGCTTGCTTCTATCGGCAAGCATTTCATCGGCGTTTTCCAAAAGGGCGGTGAAGTCTTTTCCGGCTTCGTGACAGGCATCATCCCGACACTGATCGTGCTGATGACGGCGTTTTATGCTGTCACAGAACTTGTTGGCGAAAAGCGTGTTCACGGCATTGCCCGCAGTGCAGGACGTATCGCACTGACACGCTACACGGTCTTGCCCGTGCTTGCAGTTTTCTTCCTAACAAATCCGATGGCTTATACATTCGGCTCATTCCTGGATGAAAAATATAAGCCTGCCTTCTATGATGCTGCTGTTTCTTATGTGCATCCGCCGCTAGGCCTCTTCCCACACATCAATCCGGGTGAATATTTCGTCTGGGGCGGCGTTCTGGTTGCTCTGCTTGAGCTTGAGAAGAAGGGCGCGGTGCCCGCCGGCTATCACATCAATGTCGCCATCTGGTATGCGATTGTTGGTCTCTTCGTAATTCTCCTCAAGGGCATGCTCACTGAACGCATCACCGCCATTATGGCGCGGCGTCAGGGCATTGATCTTTAAGCGGGAAATGGGGAGGACATCATGGCTAAAACCTATAAAGCAGTAAAAATTTCCCGCGGCTCGAATGGTTGGGGCGGACCACTGGTCATTCAACCGACCGAACAGCGCAACAAGATTGTGTCTGTCACCGGCGGCGGTATCCATCCGCTTGTGCGACAGATTGCGGAACTCACTGGTGGTGAGGCAGTGGACGGCTTTCGTTCACCGCCAATCGAAAGCGAAATGGCCGTTGTGGTTGTGGATTGCGGTGGAACAGCGCGTTGCGGCGTTTATCCACGCAAGCGCATTCCAACCGTGAACCTCACGCCAGTCGGACAATCTGGTCCATTGGCGCAGTTCATCACAGAAGACATTTATGTTTCGGGCGTAAAGCCGGAAAACATCGTTCTTGCAGATGGTTCAGCAGCTCCAGTTCAGGCAGCATCGGCTTCGGCTAAGGAAGAAAAGCCTGAATATATCGAACAGCCAAGCGAAGGCGGAATTGTCGGCTTCATCAGCAGCATTGGCCGCGTTATGGGCCGTGTGGTTGGCATCTTCTTCCAGGCAGGTCGCCGCACTATCGATCAGGTTATTCGTAACGTATTGCCATTCATGGCGTTTGTTACGATGCTTATCGGGCTGATCCTATATACCGGCATTGGCGATATTCTTGCGCAGCCTCTCGGACCACTCGCCAACAACATTGTTGGGCTGCTCATCCTGTCCGCAATCTGTGGTCTGCCATTCCTCTCACCAATTCTGGGACCGGGTGCGGTTATTGCGCAGGTTATTGGTGTGGCAATCATCGGGCCACAAATCGCCAATGGCACCATTGCACCTGCGATGGCTCTGCCAGCACTGTTTGCTTATAACGCGCAGGTTGGTTGTGACTTCGTGCCGGTTGGTCTGGCACTTGGAGAAGCAAAGCCCAAAACAATTGAAATTGGTGTTCCTGCTGTTCTTATCAGCCGCCAGTTCATGGGACCGCTCTCGGTTCTGATTGCCTGGCTCGTCAGCCTCGCAGTGCTTTAAGCTCTAGGCCTGCCGCAACCCTAATGCGGCAGGCAAATCCCAAACATGACAATGGCGATGCTTTCAAGCATCGAACAACATACCAGGAAAGGACCGCCTCTATGTCGATACACCTCAAGACGCGGATCACCGCGATCGGCCCGGAAGTTGCGGATCTCGCCGAAGGCGGCGTTCTTATTCTCTTTGCTGATGGCTCCCCGCCAGAACTGGCCGAGGTGTCAGTCATGCATATTGTTGAAGAAGGCCCAGAGGCCTCAGCGCCTGCAATTGGTGCTAAGATTGCCATCGGCTCGGTCAATGCAGAAATCACAGCCGTTGGTGAAAGTGCCTGGCAAAAAGTGCGTGAAATCGGACACGTCGTTATTTCCTTCACGGGCGCGACCTCAACCGACCGCCCGGGTGAAATCTGCGCCAGCGAAATAGTAGGCGAAGACCTTGTCGCGGCCCTGAAAGAAGGTCAGATTATCACTATCGGCAGTTGAGGGCTGATTGCTCTCTGATCGAAAATAATGTTCTAAAACAGACTATTGGAATGATTATCAAAGTCCCGGACGCTGGAATTGTTTCATCTGTTGATTTGAGGCTATAGACATGGAACGCTCGACAATCGTCCGGGTGCATGAAGGGCTGCATGCGCGCCCTGCCACGCGCTTCGTTAAACTGGCCAAGGGCTTTGAAAGCGATATTGAAATCGCCAAAGCCGGTAAAAGCGTCAGTGCCAAAAGCTCCGTCAAGCTGATGCTGCTTGGTGTGAAAGAGCTTGATGAAGTGACTGTGCGTGCCGATGGAGCGGATGCTATTGAGGCCATTGAAGCCCTGATCGGCTATCTGGAAAACCCGCAGGCTGGTATCGAAGAAACAACGGCCCCTACCCCTTCACCCAAAGCGGAAACTGCGCCTGCGACTGTATTGCAACCTGCGCTCACGATAGAATTGCCTGCCGGTCAGATTAAAGGCGTTGGAGCCAGTGAAGGTATTTCTCTGGGCACTGCATTCCCGTTTTTCCCAGAGGAAATCAAACCATCAGGTAAAAAGCTTGCTGCATCGGAAATTGATGCGGAGGTCGAACATTTCAAATCGGCGATCGCAACCGTGCAGCATCGTATGGATGCCTCGCTCGCAAGCGGTAACCTTGCCGATACAGACCGTGGTATTATTGCGGCCTTGAAAGACATTGCAGCCGATGACAGCCTGACCGACGAAGCAATCGGGCTTATTCGTGGTGGTCTGGACGCGATTTCGGCAATGCTTGCCGCTGCCTCTACAGTCGCCGGACAATTTGCGGCACTTGATGATCCATATCTCAATGCGCGCGCCGATGACGTGCATGCCGTCAGCCGACAGATTTGTCTTGCGCTGCTAGGCAAAGACGACATCAATTTAGAAGAACTACCGGAAGGTTCCGTTCTGATAGCGGAAGATATTGGTGCGTGGGATCTGGCGCGTGCACCACTCAAGAAAATCAAAGGCGTTGTCTGCGGACATGGTGGCGCAACATCGCATGTCGCCATTATTGCACGTACACATGGCATTCCTGCGGTTCTGGGTCTTGGCAGCGCGGTTCAACAACTCAAGAATGCGAAAACCGTGGCTGTGGACGGAAGTTTTGGTATCGTTCACTCCGATCCGGACGAGACTACCCGCACCGAGATCGAAGCGCGCATTGCCAAAGCTTTGCAGGACAAGCAGGCATTAGATGCGTATCGCTCAATAACGCCACGTCGTGCTGATGGAACAATTATCGAAGTCGCGGCCAATATGGGTGCATTGGAAGAAATTGACATAGCGCTGGAAGCTGGTGCGATGGGTGTTGGACTTTTCCGCACCGAACTTCTCTTTATGAAGCATATTCATCTGCCATCAGAAGATATGCAGACAGAGACCTATTCAGCACTTCTGAAAGCCTTTGCACCAAACCCGGTTATCGTTCGCACACTCGATATTGGTGGTGATAAGCCAATTGCGGGGATCGAATTCCCTCAGGAGGAAAATCCGTTCCTTGGCTGGCGCGGCATTCGCATGTGCCTCGACCGCCCGGATATATTTAAGCCTCAACTCCGTGCGTTGTTGCGTGCAGCGGTCAATGGCAATCTCAAAGTGATGTTGCCGATGATTTCGGATGTCGAAGAAATCCGGGCCACAAAACGGCTGATCGCAGAATGTGCCACAGAACTTAAGAACGAAGGCAAAGCCTATGCTGAGGTCGATCTTGGTGTGATGATCGAAACTCCGGCGGCTGTTTTTGCTGCAAGAGAACTTGCGAAAGAGGCCGCTTTCTTCTCCATCGGCACCAATGATCTGACGCAATATGTGATGGCCGCGGATAGACTCAATCCGACCGTTGCGAAGCTTAACGACGTCAGCCATCCAGCAGTAATGGCTGCAATCGAGATGACGGCTAAAGCCGGAACCGAGGCAGGCATCATGGTTGGCATGTGCGGTGAAGCAGCAGGCAAACCAGAGCTTATCGGCGAATTTATTCGTATGGGATTGACCGAACTCAGCATGAGCCCGGCATCTATTCCGCGTGCGAAAAAGCTGATCGCAGACATGTTCGCAAATTAAGCTTCATTCACAATACAAACATTAAAAACCCGGGCCATGATCCGGGTTTTTCTTATGGAAGATGAGCCAGCAATGTTTGAAACAAACCATCGAGCTGCGATTGATCGTTATTTTCTGCTGCTTGTATAAGGCGCTCCTGCCGCACATCCAATGCCAGAATGGCGCTCTCCAAAGGATCGATGCCCGCGAGATCTGCGGGTTTCAAAGTCATCAAACCACAGGCAAGACTGACAGCCGCAAAACAGGACACTTCAAACTGACGCAAAGCCTGCGGATCGCAGTGGCCCTCCATCGAAATAAACCGGACGGGTCTCTCCAGAAGCAGTTGCTTGAAAATTGCTGTAATGACCTTTGCGGTCGTGGCTAATCTGTTCTCACCGGCTTCTGCGGCAAACACGTTCAGCAAAGCAGCGTGGTTCCGTGCCAGCCTGTCATGAACTGTGACAAAGACTGCTTCCTGAATCAGCACATTTTGCAACTGATGCCGACGAAGCACTTCCTTGGTAAGATAATACATATCTTTACGGAAAGCCCGAACACCCTCGGCAGTGCCACCAAGGTAGATCGCGAGGCTCTTCACATGCGGCGCGCTGCTATGCACATTCGGATCAGACGAAATCAGCGAGATCGAAATTGTTTCAGCCGTGGTGAGTGCCTTATCCATCATGCTGGCTGCATGGCCAAGCAGCAGTTCGGGAGAAACAATTTCACCGGGACGCGATGAGGCGTGATCTGCACGCAGACTTTCATCACGATTGCGACGGATCATGTAGCGGACTTCGCGCAAGCGATCCTTCAGATTGACTGCAATTTCTTCCGAAAAAATGCGTAACATATTCGTTTTCCTCACCGACAGCGCCATGATAACAGAATGGTCAACGCATAGGAATTATTGTTTGCGTTCACATGGAAAAGCAATAGTTTAACAAGAAGATCATCACTTCGATAACATTGTATTTTGCTATAAATTTGAGGGATAGTTTTGAAAAAGGCTGGCAAGCAGACAAAGAAAAATGCTGACGTAGCGGACCTCATCATTGGTTCGGAAGGTGTAGCTGCGGAAAACCGTACAAGCCGTCTGAGAACACGCGCCGCATGGATGTATTACGTCGAGCAGATGACCCAGAATGATATTGCGGAAGCGCTGGGTGTTGGTCGTGTCACAATCGTTCGTCTCCTTGCTGATGCCCGTGCCCGCAACGAAGTCAAGATCACCATTGAAGGCAAGCTGGCAAGCCTGACGGCCCTTGAAGTCGAGCTTGAAAAGACCTTTGGTCTTGAGCGCGCCATTGTTGCGCCGCTCTCATCCGCCGATATTGATCCGATTCCACCGATCAGTGCAGCAACAGGCGCCTATCTTTCCGAAAAAGTACAGCACGGCATGACTATTGGCGTGGGCTGGGGGCGAACACTGTCCAGCACGCTGCAACATATCGGCGCGCGGCCGCTCAATGATCTCAAGGTAATTTCTCTGCTTGGTGGCATCGTACAGCCACGGCGGTCTAACCCACCCGAATTTGCATGGCAATTTGCGCAGATCTTTCAGGGCGAAGGCTATCTGATCCCAGCGCCCGCTCTGGTTGACAGCAAAGAAACCCGAATTGCGCTTATCGAGCGCTGCGGGTTGAACACCGTTCTTGATATGGCCGAAGAACTCGACATGGTTCTGCTCAGCATCGGCGATATTCAGACGGCCAGCAGCACATCTTATCGTGTTGGCCTGATTGATGAGCAGCAGAAAATATCGCTCATCGAAAACGGTGCCGTCGGCGACGTGCTGTTCCACTTCTATGATATAAACGGCAAGATCGTTGATGATCCGGTGCATGATCGTGTCATGTCAGCCAAGATCGAGAGCCTTCAGAAGACGCCGCAGCGCATTCTGACATCCGGTGGTAAAGAAAAAATCGCAGCATTGCTCGGCGCAGTTGAACTTCTGAAGCCGACCGTGCTCATCACCGATGAGGAAAGTGCGGCGCAGATGCTGAAAGACAAAGCTGCATCCAGCTAAAATCAAAAAGCGCATCGTTGCAAAACGATGCGCTTTTTTTGATTGCTTTAGGCTATTATTAATTGGCGGCGGCTGCGCATTCTTTCAGGATTTGCAGAACAGCCGCCCGCTCTTCGATTTGTGGCATATGTCCACAGCCTGCGAAAATGTGAACACCCACTTTACCGGGCAGACCATGCGCATGAGATGCTGGAATAACCCGATCTTCCGCACCGAAAATGAGCCGCACGGGCATTGCAAGTGATGCAATGCTTGAGCGTATCTCAAAGGTCTGTGTGCCATCAGCAAAGAACCGCGCACCAATCGCTTCTTGCGTATCACGCAGTTCTGTATCAGCAGCCTGAGCAACCGTTGCATTGATAAACGGCTTTGACAGATGGCTGTCATCTGCGACAAGCACTTTAAGCCAGGGAACGATGCTGGCTTCGCTTTTTGCGCCGACAAGACCCGTTATAAATGCGCCATTGACCTGCGGGCCTAAACCACCCGACGAAATCAACAACAGCGAGCGCACATCGACAACACCACGGGCTGCTGTAACAGTCGCAACCGCACCGCCCAGCGAATGCCCGACCAGCACGCAAGCTGATACATTCAGTGATACTAGCGTTGCTTCAACGCTTGCGGCAATGTCGTCAATGCTTGCAGAAACGGCGCGTGGTGAATTGCCGTGTCCCGGAAGATCGAGTGCAAGGATCGGATGGCCAAGCGACGCACCAGCGAACAATCCACGCCACGAATTGAGATCCGCCGCATAACCGTGGATCAAAACGATCGGCAGGCGGCCTGCATCACCCTCACGTAACCAGACTGCATTGAGCAGTCCCGGAGCAATCGGTTCAGCAGCGTTTCTCACTGGCGGATTAGCCGCAACAGCAGCAGCAGCTACAGGCTTCGCAGTGCTGATATTGCCTTCAACGTCCTTTTTCTGCACACGACCTTTCGGGCCTGAGCCTTGAACGGACTTGAGGTCAATACCAGCTTCACGCGCAAGTCGACGTGCGAGCGGCGTTGCCCGCACATCATTGGCTGAACTCGGCTCAAAGTCCTGGGAGGATTTTGGTTCAGCCTGTTTTGAAGCTACCGGCTCAATGACGGTTTCCACGGGTACAGCGGCAACTGGCTCTTCAATGACCGAAGTTGACTTAGCATTGCGCTCTTCGCCTTCCGCGTAAATCCATGCGACAGCCTGACCAACGGGGACAACAGCCCCTTCGGCAGCACTAATGTCTGCGATGATGCCAGATGCTGGAGCATCGACTTCCATTGCCGCCTTGTCGGTCTCGATTTCAAAGAGAAGCTGGCCTTTTGTGACGGTATCGCCATCCTTGGCAAACCATCGCGAAATCTGGCCCGTCTCCATATCCATATCGACCTTGGGGAGAATGACTTCCACAGCCATGGTCAGCGCACTCCTTTGGCCAGATCACGAGCGCTTTTCAGGATATCAGGCACCTGCGGAACGGTCGCGCGTTCAAGATCAGGATTATAAGGAATTGGTGTTTCGGCTCCGCCCAGACGCACAATCGGCGCATCGAGATAATCGAACGCGTCACTTTCTGCGACGATAGCAGAGATTTCAGCACCGATGCCCAGCGTCTTAACCGCTTCATAAACGCAAAGAAGCTTCGACGTCTTCTTGACGCTTTTGATGATGGTTTCGCGATCAATCGGACGCACAGTGCGCAGATCAATCACCTCAACATCAATGCCTTCTTTGGCAAGTTCAGCAGCCGCTTCAAGCGACTTATGCACCATAATCGCTGTTGCAACGATTGTGAGATCACGACCTTCGCGAACCACTTCCGCCTTACCAATTGGCACGGTGTAAAAGCCTTCAGGCACCGGACCCTTGGTCTTATAAAGCAGCTTGTGCTCGAAAATCATGACCGGATCAGGATCTTCAACCGCTGCAAGTAACATGCCCTTGGCATCATAGGGTGTCGAAGGCTGCAAGACCTTGAGACCAGGCACATGGCCAAGCCAAGCCTCTAAGCTTTGGCTGTGCTGCGCTGCCGCACCCGTTCCCGACCCTGCCGGAAAGCGCATGACCAACGGAACAGAAACCGCACCACCAAGCATATAGCGAATTTTTGCTGCCTGATTGACGATCTGCTCCATAGCAAGTGCTGCAAAATCAGAAAACTGGAATTCGAAAATCGGACGCATGCCGGTCAGTGCTGCGCCGACCGCAACACCTGCGCCGCCCAGTTCTGAAATAGGCGTGTCCATAACCCGGTCCTCGCCAAAGCGATGCACCAGATCACCTGTCACCTGAAACGCGCCGCCATAGACGCCAATATCTTCGCCCATCAGGAACACGCGGTCGTCGCGTTCCATGGCAATCGCCATTGCTTCCTGAATGGCTTGCGAATAGCTCAACTCACGGATTGTCGTGTCCATGTTCAAATATCGTCCGTGTAAACGTCGCGGGTAAGGTTGGTAAGATCCGGCGCCGGGCTGTTCTTGGCGAATTCAATCGCGTCAGCGATTTCCTTTTCCACCTCAGCACGAATTGCCTCGATCTCGGCGTCATTGATGAAGCCATAGGCTTTCAAGTCGGCCTCAAAATGCGCGATAGGATCGCGATCATTCTGCCAATGCTCGATTTCTTCCTTGGTACGATAGCGGTTGCGATCGCTCTTGGAATGACCACGAATGCGGTATGTTTTGTTTTCAATCAGCGTTGGTCCATCGCCGCGCCTTGCGCGTTCGCTGGCCTCGTTGACGGCCTCTGCCACTTCCGACAGATTGTTACCGTCCACGATCACACCCGGCATGTTATAAGCCGAGGCGCGATCAGCGACATTGGCAACTGCCGTCGAGCGCTTGGTCGATGTAGACATGCCGTAACCGTTGTTTTCGCAGATGAAAACGACGGGAAGCTTCCAGACTGAGGCCATGTTGAGCGCTTCATGAA